>Ga0209349_1000386_pt1 | contig 23717 bp, 13 predicted proteins | sample ETNvirnome_2_130_FD_184067 | JGI IMG/M metagenome (GOLD analysis project Ga0209349, IMG submission 184067) | Marine viral communities from the Pacific Ocean - ETNP_2_130 (SPAdes) (version 2) | ecosystem: Environmental > Aquatic > Marine > Oceanic | place: Pacific Ocean | collected 2013-06-22
AGCGCCTCCACCAACATCATCCATTTCTTCCTTTACTATGCGCGTGATTTCTTCCAGATCGTAGGCTAAATCTGCCTTTCCTGCGTCCTTCATGCGCTGCCGGGTACTCTGACCCAAATTCATTGAGATGTTATGAAGTGCTTTCTTTAGTGCTGGGTCTTCAGCTTGATCGTCGATCTTGTCAATTAATTTATAAGCGTCACGAATATCCATCTGTTGAAGTTGAGCTACCAAATCGTCAAGCTCTGCCACATCGAATGGGGGTGGCGCAGCTTCCTTGACCGTTGTGGCTTCAACCTCTTCTTTGATAAGTTGTTTGAGTAGTGTAGATGTAAGTTTCATTTTAGTTTCCTTCCGTTAATCCATTCATACTTAGTATCGCAATTAATCCAGGTACATTCTTGCGGACATAAACTCCTGAAAAAAGTGTTTCGCATCTTCCACCAACATACGCAATTGCCGACTCAAGGTGTTTGCTAACCTTTGGGTCTGCAACCATTTCTTCTGACGCAACCAAAATAAGCGAGCCGGCAGCTGCTTTACCTTTTGGTGGGGGACACGAAGAACGATTCATGCAATTGTGTAGGATCACCGATCCAAGCTTTCCAGTATTTGGATCCTTTATCATAGTTGAGCCTAAAAAAGCTCTGCCGTTTTTGCCCAAACAGGTTTCCAAATCCTTGCTATCGAAAGATTGGATCGGTGAATCCTCGGTGGAGAGTTTAAATATTTGAGCAAATGACTTAGCGAATTGTGTGTTGGCGACCGGATACATGCCTAGCATTCCGATTCTGCCTCTTAATAATCTTATTGACCTCTCGTTGTCTAATACAATATGGGGGTATTGCCTCACATCATTAACGAGAGTAAGCGCATTACGCGCAATTGTAGGGTTAAGGTTTTCTTGTGCTGTTGGCCACGATACTATATAAACGACTTTGCCGCCAGCTTGAACGGAGCGCATATAACGCTCAAATACAGGATGAAGAGCAGTGACAGAACTACCGGTGCCCCCACCGCCACCAGCAAAAACAAACAACCAATCAACTTTTCCAAGTTTAATCCTGAGAGCATCTTCGATAATTGCGCCATTTTGTGTTAAAACCTCTTTTCCATAATCTGTATTCTTGCCAATTCCGTCGGAATCGGGAATGAGAACAACATGTTCTTCTGTGACATTCTTTGGAATGTCTTTGCCTGTGGTGTTGACAAGTAGCGACTTATTGAAACCTAGTTCAATAAACGCGTTCACCATTTTGTTGCCTCCACCGCCAACGCCAACGAAGCCAACGTTTAATGAGGAGGGGGCTGTATTTTCTGGGAGGAGATCTTCATCGCTAAACTCCATTTGGAGTCCAAAATCCTCAACCATTCCGAAATCTTCAGCATCTACCTGTTCGTGATAGCTGTCCTTCTCCTGTACAAAGGAGGGTGGCGGCTCTGCGGGAGGCAAAAAATCAAATTCGTTATCTTTGGTACTCATTGATTAACCCTTGCGTATCCTTTCTTTTTTTCAATCACAATCTGCATATCTACACAGTCTTTGAGTGAATCAAGGTGAGAGATAAGCAAGACGTTCTTAAAATATACCTTAATTAGTTCCAAGATCCTAATAAACCCCTCCATATTTTCTTCATCCAGTGCTGTGCCTGGTTCATCAAGCACAAAAAGATCGCCCTTGGGCAACGAAGAGACGGAAAGGAGAGCCAAACGGATGGCTATAGCGCCCATGGTTTTTTCAGCACCAGATGCCATTTCAATAGGGCGGGGCTCGTGTTTGGGGTGCTTAATAAAAATGTCTAATTTATTTCCATTGCTCTCAAAAAAGACCTCAAATTCTACAATATTCGCAAGAACTTTTGCAATCTCTTGATTGATTACTGGGATTTTTTTCTTGATAACGTCGTAGGCAATTCCGTTGGCGTGCATACATCGCATGAATAAATCGTGTGCGGCATATTCTCGTCGGAGTGCAAGATGGGAACGTCGCTCGCCCTGTAAGGATTCAAGCTTTTGTTCATCTGAGCCAATCCGCTTATATAGATCAAGCGTCTTCTCCTCGCAAGCATTGATCTGATTTTGTGTCGATTCGATCTGTTTTTCATATGATTCCCTCTTTGTCAGCAGCTTTTCAAGATTTTCGATAGCTTCTTTATTTTCATTATAATTCTCAATCTTAGTTTGAATCTCTTTCAATTCAAATTCAAGGTTTGTTTGTGTGTTCTTATTGCGAGAACGTAAAAGCTGTAGTGCTGCAATTTCCTTTTCGAGTTTCTGTGTGAGAATCTCAATAACTGCATGTTGTTCAATCTGCTTATCAATTGATTCCGCTTTCATATTGGCCAAATTATCGGCGGCTGACTTAAGCTCGTGTTCTACAATCGGTTGACCTGAAACCACAATGTGAGCATCTTTAATAAATCGACATGTCGGAAACGAAGTTCCGCAAGGAATCTTAGATAGCAATTTGTGCTTCTTATCAATATCTTCTAATTCCGTTTGAAGTTTTATGACCTTTTCTTGTAACTTGTCAGCTAATTCTTTATTGTGCTTTAACTCATCAATATCAATAGATAACAAAAATTCTATTGATTTATTAAGCTTCTTGTTTTTAATATTAATGGTTTCTTTTTGTTCTGCAATTTTACTTATAACTTCTGTAAGAAGATTGTTCTTATATGTTTTATCTTTTAGGGCTTGTCCGATATTTATAAACTCGTTAGGCGCCGAGTTAATCTGTTCATTAATAGTTTCTAATGCTGCAGATAAAGTTTGACATTCTTCTTTTAAAGAATTGCATAATTCTTGATTTGTTTGTGAGTTCTTTTTTGATTTTCCAAGTGCTTTTTTAACTTCTTCGATTTCCGTATCAAAATCGCGATCTTCATTCTTCTTCAACAGAACTTTGGTCTCTATCGAGTCTTCCTTCGAAAGCTTGAACTTCTGATCAAAGACTTCTAAATCCAGGAACTTGGCGATAATCTCCTTACGTCGCGTCGAGCCCTCTTCTATAAACGCTAATGCGCCGTGTTGAGAGGCTAGTGAGGACATAAAAAAATCTTCTACGGTTCCCAAGTGCTTTCGAATATTTGCGTCGGTCTGATTGCGTGTGGTGCCGTTTAATGAAGTCGTCTCGTCCGTGATTTGATCATAGACTTCAAAATTCAAATCAGTCTTTGCTTCAAGTGTCTCTTCGCCCTTGAGACGCTTCAAATATTTCTCAGAGGATCTTTGAATTGTATATATTTTGTTGCCAACTTGAACCTCAAGTGTTCCCGTTGCAGAATCTTTATTCTGATTAATTACGTTGAGGTTTTTTCGTTCGTTTTTGCTCGTCGTATTAAAGAGGGTATAAAGAGCAGCGTCGATAATAGAACTCTTCCCGGAAAAGTTCTTTCCAAAGATTCCAATAATCCCTGACATGCTAGCAAAGTCAATGTTGTTGTCTTCTCCATAATTAAATAGATTGTCCCATTTAAAGTTTCTAATCTTCCAATTAATATTTCTGGAGATTTCTTCACTGTCCTCCACAATTTTGTTATATTTTCTATTCAGTTCATAAACAGCTTCAAGCGTATCCGGATCAACTTGATAGTCATTCAAATACTCATCAATCAACTCTTCTTGAATGTTGATGTCTCTCAAGTTTTCGGTTTGCAAGCTGTTGGCTAAATCTTCAACATTGCCCCGGTCGCCGGCAGCACGATTCAAAAATGAAATGCTCTCAGGCTTAAATCTATGCTTGGCGATGTCCATTGCTCTGCGCATGGAATCAAGCGGCAAGTTGTTGGTGCTCACCAAACGAAGGCGCGCGTTTGGCGGCACTTCAATCTTTTTGGGCATTCGACCCTTTAATGTAAGCTCAATAGTAAAAAAGGGTTTGGGATTCTGTAAGACAATGGGCTCAATGTCCCAATCATCTTTCGATTTAATATCCCACAACAAAGCGCCTTTGTCGTTTGTTTCGCCGTGATTCTGCTGTACAGTTGAGCCCGCATACCATATGCGGCCGGCTTTGTCTAAAAATTGACGACGGTGAATGTCCCCCAACATAGCAAAGTCAAAATCATCGAAAATGTTAATTTCATCCTCACCAAAGGTCATTGTCCAGTTTGTGTCTGTTTTGCACTTACTGATTGAGCCATGATAAAGTGCAATGTTAATCTTTGCAGAATTAGTCGGACTTATCCAATTATCGCGATCAAAAACGGAAAGCACATTCAAACAAAAATCATCGTTTAAATGTACCTCTCCAGAATTCTTAAGCAAGTGCAGATCATCAAGATCCAAAGCTTCCACAATTGGACTCAACGCATCTTGCCGGCTACTGTTTTTCAAGTTGCCGTCATGATTGCCTAAAATAATGTAAGTGGGCGCAATTTCAGCTAAATTCCTGAAGAATTGCGAGCACATCTCAACAAATTCAGGGGATATTTGCGTCTTAGTATGCGCGATATCCCCACAATGAACAATATAATCTACTTGTTGCTCTCGTAGAGTTTGATACAATTGTTCAAAAACAATTTGATACTCATAATGATATTTTAAATTTTTGATATGAGTATCCGCAATGTGTGCGAACTTCAAATATTTCTCCTAGATTGCTTGCAAAAAAAAGAATGTTAGATAAAAAATCACCGAGAAAATAGCAGCTTCCACTATTGTGCGGCTAAGGAATCTAGTTGTCTTCTTGATCGCATTCATAATACATCTTACCACAATAGTTAAGTCAATGCAAGCAAAATTGTATCTTATATTCTGCCAGCAGCATGACGTTGCTGTAGAACGTCATAAGCCACGGACCACTCTAGCGGCAATATCAAAGTGGTTTTTCCCACATCCCCATACGTACCTAACATTTGATCTTGCATTTCGGGCGATGAACCTCTCTCGTCAACGACTGGAGCTTGCATGCTATCTTGATATGACCAAAATGTGGACGAGCCTGGCTTATCTCCTCCTGTGACATAATCGATCAATTGCTGATCGCCGCCGCCGGCTCCAGCCAGCCATTGCACCCTTAAGAGAGTTTCAAAATCGCCTTTAGTCATTCCCGAGAAGGGCAAAACTGTACTATCAGAAATGTCTGCAGCGGGAACAAACGCATAATCAGTAGCTTGTCCTTGTCCGGTTGCATGCCCCATACCGCCCGCAGGATCTAAAGGGGCATCTTGGAGCGCATAATTAGCTCTTATAGCGTTCATAACCTTATCAACACCATCTTGATCGGTGGGGATGCCCCCAAAATCTCCCTCGGCGCCTGCATCTTGAATTGCCATTTCTCTAAAATTACTAATATTTTGGGCTCGTTCTGCAGCATCAGACACTGAGTCTCTAATCATCTCTGCAGCAGTTGCCGATTGTGCTGAAACGTCATAATACTTTGTGGCAAAATCCATACCACCTGCGAAGAGAATTGCAACGAGGGCTATCATCGCGCCTTGTTCTTTTGTCGGCATGCTTAAAAACGTTTTTTTATCTGGCAATATCTCTTTGGCAGACTTTCCAGTACTGGCGCCATCTACAATTTCTTTCCACTTCTCTTTGTCTCCTCCGAAAAGCTTACTAAGATAACTCATTACCCCTTCGTTTAAACAAACTTCGTTTAAGCGCACTAATTCCTCTTTCAAAAGGTGAATTTGCAACTCTTCTTTAACAATCTGCTTAAGTGTTGTTTCTTCATCTTCAGAAATTTCAGGTGGCGCAGGTGGAGGGGGACGTCTCTTTGGGGGGACATAGGAACGCCCCAAGCTCTTTTGTCCGACACCCAATGCAAGAGGATCTTCTCCTGTAACGGCTGCGGCCATATAATCAATACTTACATCTAAGTTTTCAATTTTATCACTTAGTGCTTCAATTGCGCGCAGGAGTGCATCATTGCCTTCTACTTCTTCTCTGATTAGCTGCTTTAATCGGGCTTCCGAGATTTTCATAAATCGATTCCTATATTGCCGCAAGCAAATTCAACAATAAATAGTTATCTCTATCGATAAGGGTCGCTTTTTGTTTTCGTTCCCGAAACATCTCTTTTGTCATTGTGCCCACATCTTCATAACCGCTTACATCAATCTTATACAATTCAATATCATATTTAAGCAGCGTTTGAATCATTTTTCTTTCTTTATGTGCTGCGTCTGGATCGAGCGCCAAATAAACTGGAGTATCGTGATACACTATTTTTTGGATAAGTCTCGCATCTTTCTGTAGAGTCGAACCAAGAATAGGAGCAGCATTACCCGCAACCATCGCATCGAAAACGCCCTCCACTATAGTCAAATCTTCATTCCAGTCAATAAATAGTTCATTAAAAACAATGTTCTTGGTCGCGCGCGGGTTCTTATATTTGTAAGGGTCTCCGTTATATGATCTAGCAATAAAGTAGCTTACATCGCCGTCATCGTCAAACGACGGAATTATGATCCTGTTTCTATAGTCTCCAGAAAAACAATAACCAATCTTCCATTTGATAATGTCTTCATTGTTCAATCCGCGTTCTCGCAGATAGCGATAAGCAAACTTGCCAGTTGCTGGCAAATCATCAACAGCTAGGCTTATGAATTCTGGCGGGAGTTCCAGTTTTGGTGCGATTTCTTCACAGCTTCGTTCCATAAAGAGGTCAGCAAATCTTTCAATATCTTCCCTGTTCGATATTGTGTCCCAGTTCTGTAATTGTGTATACGTACCAAAACGTCTAACAAGACGCCTAATATTACGACCCCGATAATCACACACCCAACACTTAAAAGCATTTTTATCCAGATTAACAGAGAGCTTACGCTTGTAATGATTGCACGCAGGACATTTGAAAAGAAGCTCTGACCCTCTGTTGATGTAGTTTCCAAAAGCTTCATACAGAATTTTCTCTGCTTCTTTCTTGTTCATTGTCCCTCAGGATCAATATACCTTTTTTTTCATTGGGTGTCAAGTTCTTTCTGACTTTTCTCATAACCTGCCTTGGCTACCACAATAGCGTCAGCACGATCATACGATTCTGGCTTCGGATTGCCGTAAGTTGTATACTCTATCTTAAATGCTCCTTCAGTTTCTAATAAATGTTCTATAACAACTTGTTTTGCTTTCTTTCCTCTCGGAACTTTAATGCCGCATAACTTGCGAGCTTCCATTGCGGTCACGTATCGTGGCTCAATCTCAAACAATTCATAAATAATCCAGGATATAATTCCATTAAATTTCTGAAGTGTTGCCATTGTTTTGGCCGAAGAGCCTCCGGAGTTAAAGAAGGTGAACGGTTGTTCAATATAAATGTGCTCGATAGGATGCTCAGAATATCCACAAGTTGCCCCGTCATCGTTGCCGCATTGATACATTTCAAAAAGATCCATTAGCTTTTCTTTAACTATTTCTGCTTTTTCAAAGGGATTTTTACATTTGCGCAAATCAATTGAATCATAGAAAACTAATTCGCCATCAGCAACAATGGCAAAACCAGTAATACTAGTTGAAATATCCAGTCCCAGGATCATATATTTATTATACTACAGATCTAGTCTTAATTTAAACGTTATATCTTGATCTTCTTTTTTAAGAATTGGGGATCCTAACGTTGCGATACCCACTAAATTTTTCTTATCGTCATAAATCGCAACTCTCGAAATATACACTTGACGCTTGAATGGCGCCTCATAATCAGAATAACTTGAACTTACCGAATTGTAGATAGTTCTCGAAGGGTTTTCTTCGTATATTTGAGAGGAGGTTGAAGCTATGGAGTTTTGCCCATAGGTAAGATAAGTAGGGTTATTAGAGAAGTTGGCTTCGCCCCGACCGGCGCGCGAGAACATCGTCATAACTTGCGTTTCTGTTTCGCCTTGGAATGTAAAATTAAAAGATGCATCAGTTGATTTACAACTATCACATCGAGAATTACTACCGCCATGAGGAGGATCCGCACTAGGTCCATCATTGGCTCCCACTCCATAATAAATCCATGACGGAGTTTCGTTCGCAGCACTCAAAGCCATTAATTTTGGTGACAATTCCCACGATCCTGTAAGCAATATAAAGCCTTCTTCGTACAATACCACCCCAGCGCACTCATCATCGTAATCGGTTGCGTGTTCACTTGAATTTGCTACTTGCCTCAATTCTCCATTTTGTCGTGTGTCTCGAAGTTCGCCAGCCAACGTTCCTGTAACATACCACTTCAATGATACCGACCCGGGGCGTATACGCGAACCATAGAAGATTGATGGCACGGAAATCATATTAATTACTTGCTCATTTTTGTTCCATTGTAAAGTTGGGCCGCTAGCTGTGGGTGGCGGATAAAGAATGTCGTAATGAGAGCTTCTAACTCCATAATGATCTAAAGTGTTTTTTAGCGAAAAGTAGTGGCGATAAAGTGGAGTGGCAACGCTTGTAGTCTGCAGACCTCCGGTGTCGTCAGGGGGAAAATCTCTAGGTGGGAGAAAATATTCTACATCCACAGTGGTGCCGGCGCGCGCTGTGCCCCCGACTATTCCCATGAGTTCTCTGGTTATAGAAGCCGACATAGGATAGACACCCTTTAGAACGGTGCCATCCGCATCTTTGTCGTATATCTCTTGACTAACAGTTGAAAGATTGGCATAATCGCTACCTTTTGCAACCCATGGATAAATTCTACCAGTGTCGGGAACCGAGGCAGTCAAAGCAACGCCAGCCGAATCCACTACATTAAGATCTGTGGTTTGTAAGTAACGTCCTGTATCGACATATTGACGATCAATATTGTATTCGTAAAGGCTAATAAAGCCAGGGGGAACATTTCTTACTCTATTGTTTTTAGAACCGGACCGGTCGGGAATATTGTTATAATATACTTCCCCGTCATAAATCACGAACTCATTCTTAGGATAAGTTCGCATGGTGTTCAGAATAACATCATTTTTTCCGAACTTTCTTAAAGACATTTTAGTAATCTAATCTGACACGCAGAGTAAGCTCATTGGTTGGATCTTTCTTTAGTGGTTCTGACAATTTAGCGACCGCTAAGAGTTCATTAGCTGCATTATAGAGCCCAATTGTTGTTACATAAGAAACTGGATTGTCGGTAGCCACATTCTTGACACGAATTTGACTAGCGCTCAAATATGTTGGATTGGCGCTATAGTTAAACTGGTTAGTGGGAAGGCGGCAAAAATAAATTGTAGAGTTTATTTCTACTGAGTTGTTAAAAGAAAGATTCTGGATCCTATGTCTGACAGCGTCACAGTTTCCGCTAATAGAAGAAGACTGGAACGCGGCATTAAGCGACAGGCTATCGCCCTCCGGATTCTTAAAAAAGTCAATTGGGCTTGCACCAGACAAGCTGCTGCAGAATGCGCCAGTATGAAGACAAGCAATCCCAGCCTCATAAAATACAACTCCCATGCCCGTCGAGGCACTATCCAGCAGCACCCCATAATCTCCCCCAAGTGTATTAGAAGTTCCTCCTGTATCTGAAGCGCTGGCGTCCGTTAGGGTTCTCGCTGAACCGCCCTCGCCATATCCTCCTCTTCCCACAGCGGTCCAAGAGCCCGTTCCCAGGTCTATCGAAAATGTTCCTTTCTTAATCTGATCTTTAGACAGCAATCGCGAGAAATCAACAAAAACACATTCCTTCATAGGATTAGAATTATCTAAAGTCAAGTCGGTTTCAAACTTGCGAATGTCCGATGAGGAGCCTGTAATGCCCAGCAACACATGAGACATCTGATTGTACATGTTAATCTTATCGCTAACTTGAAGACCAGAATTAGACCCCGAGCTAGCGTTCCCGCTAAGATGAGAATTAGAAGCATAACCAATTGTGAGATCAAAAATATGGTTAGCAGAAGAACTTAAATAAGGATAATCATACACGCTCTGAAACTTCCCATGGGTATAATTTTTAATGTTGTTTTCGTTGGGAAAAGTTCCATAGGTTCCACTAACAATTGTACCCGTTAATGGAATTGCTTCGTGTAAAATTGTTCTAGTTGAAACCACATCTGTAGCGGTGTTCAAATTCTTATAGTTAATTACTGCCATTTAATTTCTCCAAATAATGTTTATAGCTTATACAGTTTGTCTAATAATTCTTACGGGGATTTGTGCGGTTGTACCAGTAGTGGCGCCGACAATGTATAACGTAGTATCAATATAATCAACATTAATAGATAATCCAGCCACATCTGCTTGATTTGTAAACCCGTATAGTGTATATTCGGGACCAAGTCCTGACTTAACTATTGGCGAAACTGCAAGTCCGCTACCGCGGGGGCCGCCCAGTACTGAATAGTTGCTTTCAGTATTGATTCCATCGCTATAGTAATAAATTTCGTTTTTAAACGACCTGAGGCGGGCGCCTTTGTAATTATCTAAGCCCATTCCAATTGACGTGCGCGCACCCGCTATCAAAAGGATGTCCGAATTTAATTCATGATTGGTGCCGTTGTTGGCGAATTTAGATTTAGCACTTCCCCCTTGTGCTCCTCCAAAAAATCTACTGTCCATAAAACAATAAAATGAATTATTCACCAGTTGATTAGCCACCAAATAAGACTGCCGATTAGCTTGGCTACCCAAAGGAATCTCGCCAAAAGCCACATCAAGTCCAGACTCTAGCAATACAAAATTAGCATTTGGGATTGCGGCGCCTTTCATATGTGAAACTCCCGCAGTTGTCAAAGCATCACTAATAGTAGCATTAGCGGTGTCCCCGCTGGTATCCGTTATATAAAACATGCCGCTTGTACTCGAAACATTATTCAGTTCCATACTAAGCTCGTTAATTCGTGTTGCCGGCATATAAAGAATGTCAGTAGCCAAGCTCGAAATCAAACCATAATTAAGTTGCAATCCTGCTTCGGCAACTGGGGTTTGTAAAATTTCTAAGTCATAATAAGAAGGACCGCCCGCATTGTTTTTGTCGTATAAAGAATAATCAATCTCATCATCTCCCACTGCAAACTTTGTAATTTTAAAGGTGCCGCCAGCCATTCGGCGCCTACCTGTGTCTGTTAATATGGCATCTAAAATGATGTCGCCTGAGTTATCTAAAAAAGCCATTTATGTACCTCTCTTCTCGTAAATAGTTATGGTTTTGGTTAATCACTGTTCAATTTATAAGTAATGTTTAAATCGATTTTTCTGCTTGTCTTTTTAGAAGATAATCGCACTTTAAAGGTTTTGTCCCAGATTAAATCAGCTGCGGAGCCTATAATCAAGTTATCTATCTGGCTAGCTGCGCTCTGAGCATAATCCAGATCGTCCGTATTAAATTCTAATTGTGCAAGATTAGGTTGCAGTTGAATTAATTTTTTGAACTTTGTGGATGCCTCGTTAAATACTTCTTGTTCTAATTCATATTCATATAATATATTAAAAATAACGTATTTATAGCCTCCATCATTAATTAGTTCAGCTTCGGTTATCTCGGTTAAATGTGATAAATTGCGTTGCTGGTTGAGCACCCTAAAAAGATAATAATATTTTTGGTTTGTTTTAATAGTATCATCATAAAACGCCCCTTTGTAGCTATATTGAGAAAGATTTTCTACTGCTAAATCTATTTCTGCAATTTTTGAACCATTAAAGTCTGTTATTGCTGTTGGACGCGATGAAAGTCTGTAGACTTCTACATAGCGTTGCAGCGCAATACTTGGATGATCAAGATAAGAGTCCTCAAACAAATCATTAGCATGCACGTATGCTTCTTTATAAGCTTCATCCTCATCAGAAATTATGGACGGAAAAGTACCATCAACAAAAGATGTATACGCAAAATCAAAACCAATTTTTTGAGAATTTCCAACTACTTGATAAGGAGCCACACTTAATCTATTAGCTGGATTATCAAGCACTTTAAGGGTTTTTTCATAGAGCGGTATTTCAACAATTTTTGCAGTGGGCTCATAATTTAAATAAAAATCTGCTGCATAAGGAAAGTCAGAAAATATTTGTGACTCGCTGCCAAGTGCGCTTCCTCGAGAGCCAGCAGTAACAGTAGTTCTACTTAACTCAGCCGTCCAATAATTTGCGCTGTCCGTCTCAGTCTCGTCGATGTTAACTGAATAGTAATCGTCGTCCTCGTCGAAGTCGCCAGAGCCGTAATAATTAACCCACGCTACATGACCAACTTCCGCATCCTCATACGCATCCCCCGAACCATAAGCTGCATAGTAAGCATCGTCATAGCTGAAAAACACTTCTTTAAGAATTAACTCCGTTGAGGTGGTGGTGGTATCATAATCCCTTATTAAAATGTTATCACCAGCTGAACCTGAGTATAGGCGCGGGGTCCTTCCTTCATCCGATGAGAGCGGATCATAGAACTCTAATCCGTACTCTCCCTTTTCTCCTTCGCAACCTATATCTCTAGTGAGAGCCAAATCAGAATATTTGTATCGAAATCCCACCATTATTGCATATGCATAAACCTTATAAGTATAATCCGTGTCATATTTAACTTGACTGTCATAAAACGTAAACTCACCAGAACTCTCAGAGGATCTAAGCGGCGGTTTAAAGAACCAAAAATTTTGAAGTGTGTTCTGGGTGAACGAATCACCAGAGGGGGGACCTCCAATTTTTTCTACCCGATAAGCCACTGGCTCAATATAGTCCTGCATGTCAGAGAAAAGACTCTTCTCATCATTGATGCTTATATTGCTCTCATTAGCTAAATAATCCACTGTCTCTGTTAAAGTGTTTAAGGAGGTTCTGGCATTAATATGCCGATATACCCCCGTAGTGTCAGTGGCACTTAATCTTTCTATGGTATTTGGTCCCACGAACAAACACCCTTCATCAGAAGAAAGATAATTGTTATAGCAATGTGCTAGAAAACTTACATAATCAACTTCTCGATAGGGTGTATTATTGGCGGTCTCAATAGTAGACTCTATTTCGTCTCCAATCGAAGCCGACGAATATTGTAAATTAGTTATGTACTCTACTTCGTTGGGCTTCAAATCATCCAATTTATTATCAAATGCTTTATAAAGAGTTTTCATAAACTTAGAAGAAAAATTATTAGCTTTAATCGAATCAGCAAAGACAGTAAAGGAGGAATCTGCTTGTGCATAATCACCAATGTTTCCCGGATATTCGTTAAATCTTATTTTAATGCTATATGGCAGCATCGCAGCATCAACACCAAAAGTAGTGTCCCCGGAGTCCCCTCCCATGATAAGGTCCATAGCCTGTTCATCAAATAATAAATTCTGTAAATGATCCTTGACCCAAGCTTGTGTGGAAGAAGAAAGTGGGTGGTGAACATAGGACGCAGTTAAGAACTCTGTGGCCATATAGCTATTGCGTGTCACAAAATTTTCTGAAAAGGCTCCTCCTGCCACCGCTGTGTCCACTTGGGGTACCCCATATTCATCTTCATAATCAGCAACGTTCACGCCTCCCGGAACTTTCGCCCAATTAAAATCAAAAAATGTTAACACATCATCATAATTTCTTTCAGCAGTCATATAATTCACAAGATCTGCGCTGTATAAAGATTCGTCGATTAAGCCGTCCTCGTCGTTATCAGTATTTGCCATATCAAACATGAGATAATAACTTGGCATCAGCAATTCAGAATCTAACTTGGTAGCATAATCTTGATATTCAGACAAATAAGCACCATAATCATAAGAAATGTTTATTGTGCTACTAATATCATCACCAGTAAGCGCATTTGCCTCAATTTGAGGATAGGGAAGCTCATAAGACGCATTATAATAGCTGTGCACAATGTCATTATAAATTGGAAAATATGTTACATCCCCAAACTCTCCACCTACCCAAAGGGTTTTCCAAAAAACATCATTGGTTACTAACTCTGAATCTGTGTAAACTCTCATTGGAATCTTTCTATTTGCTGTTAAAGTGTTTTCATCAATTGTCTGAACACTATCGATATCCAAATAACCTTTCATTTCATAATCGCTAAAGCCTCCGAGAATATCCACAAATTCTAACGCGCTGCCTGCTTCCGACTCATCTGTTGCTTCTATGTCAACAACTGTGTAATATCCCCCAAGAGCAGTTCGTAAAGAATCGCCTGAGCCCGACAACAAATCATTGTCAATTATCTGCGCATCGATGAAAGTATATTCAGCCATGTCAATAAGATTCTTCTTCTGTGGTGGTTGTGGTGGTTGTCACGCCGGTTGCAATTGATAGATCGGTTTGGGTAACATCCTCAGAGGCGAAAAGAGACAACTTGCGGACTGGAAGTGGTTTGTTTTTTGTTTTTTGAAAATTGTATAAAGGCTTAGCTAAATTCCCAATCTTTTGGACGGTAAGGGACTTTGTCTCATCATAAGCAAGCGTCAACCATGCGCCAAATGCCTCTTCAGGGGTTGCATGGTCTCCTTCGACTCCTTCAATCTCAAGAGAAAACTTACGTTGAAGTTCTACAGCTTCTGTAGAGTCGGGAGGATAGGTTACAGTTGTTGTATATTCCTCTTCAACCTGCGTCGTTGTATAAAGTGGGTCGGGCTTGCTTCGGCCAGGGGGAAATTGCATCCAGTTCGCTGTCGAAAAAAGACCCACTTCGGTGTCAACTGCGTAGTCACCGAACCACGTATACTGGAGGAAGCCCGGCGTAATGCCGTACATATCTCCACCAGCTATCTCATCCATAATCTTTTCAGAAACTTCCGAACCCTCTATAGGAGTATTTGTCTCAGTTACGATATAGCTGGTGCCGCTGCTCACCACCTCGCCACCTTCATCTACCAGATCGATGCCTGCCAATGGACTCACTTCTGCCTCATAGATTGTTTGCATATATTGATACGTTGCCCACACTAGATCTCCCTCTATAATGCCATAATCATCCACCGCGGTGTAATCATCTCGAATAACCCAGTAATAGATTTTTGCATACGCAATCTCCACGGGAGTTATGCCATCACCCTCATCAAAATCGAGCGCATTATCCACGTCGGCTTTGTCGGTGGTGTCGACGTCCGTTTCTGTACTTTCACCACCACCGGTGTAAGCATCCCCAAGTTTTTCTCCACCCATAGTTTATCTCCTTATAATAATTATTCTTTTATTCGATATTTTCATTCTTCTATTTTAACCCCAACGTCAAAGCAGTGCTAGGTACTCCTCCCTCTTGTCCGCCAACTACATCAAGTAAATCTTGCGCGTCGTTAAGTTGAAAAGTGTCGGAAATCATAGTAGGTTGTGTTTCTTCGGTCTCAGGTGGCTCTGCAGCCAATGATGCAACGAACGGAAGCGCCGCCGAGGCGGCCGCTTCTGTCGCGGCGGCGGCTTCTTTTTGATAAGTTGTAGTTAGGGGCGTGGCAGCATCTAATTCATAAAAAGGATCATCCTTCGAAGGAAACTTATCCTCTGCCGTAGGATATGTCTTCTCTTGTTCTGCTGCGGCTGTTGGATCAAAAATATTAGGATTATCAACGACTCTTTCGTGGCAAGACGTTGTGATCAATTGGTCATCTAACAACGAATAAGTAGCATCTCGGGCCGAATCTATGGAAATGCCCTTTAAGCGCATATAGTAAGCAGCATCTTGTGCTGATGTGCTGCCTTGAGCAGGATAATTATTGGTGGGCTGCGTTTTCATCTCGTTTTCAATGCCAGACAACACTTTAGCTTTTTTTGGTTCCGACGTTACGTTGACTAATTGATCCGCAACAAATACAGTAGTTAACGCCGCTATATTGATTGTAGTTGAATCATTCGTCGTTGTAACAACAGGAGCAGCCACTGCTGGGGTTGTTGTCGCTGGAGCAGCCACTGCTGCGGTTGTTGTCGCTGGAGCAGCAGCAGCGTCAGGATCAACCGTGGTTGTGGTTGTTGTCACTCCAGCAGTAGTAGTAGTGGTGGTTGTTGTCGCTGGAGCAGCAGCAGCGTCAGGGTCCGCCGCAGGGGCGGGAACTGCTGCAGGTGTCGCTGACGCAGCGGTTGGGGATGCAGATGCTTTGGTGTATGCCATTTTTATATCCTCCTTTTAATTATTAATTAAAAATATAATTCCTTAAAACTGCTACAAATACTCAGCGCCCAAATCAACAATCGAGCAACCGTCTAGCTTATCCGCACAATCGTCCAACTCTGGGGCGCCGGTCGATGGTATGGGAGTTGCATAAGTGCCAATTCCAGTCACCACGTCTTCCGTAAGCACCCAGACATATTTCGAAATCTCTAAAACACCGGTGCTGCTGGTGGACCAATGGAAAGTATACTTCTCGTCAACGTAATATTCCAAATCATAATCGTAACGCTGCACATAATAAACCATTCCTACCCGAGCTTCCCACGGTTCTTGTTTCTCGCCGCCAGAATCTTTTGCATACTCAAACATCATCTCGATACCATGATCAATTGAATGCTGTTGTGCGTCAGTATCGCGGTCGATCTGTTCTTTAACGATCTCGCCGTCGGTGGTGTAGCCTGGGTCGCACCACTTAGTAAGACCGCTCGCACCCACGTAGTCCTCACAGTGCCTCCAATTAAAGTCTGATCTGAAAAAGGACCAAATATTGTTGCTATCCCAACTGTTGTAATTGCCTCCCACATCTTCTCTAATGGTCCCCAGCAGGTCCCACATTGCAGGATCTACTTCTTCGACTTCTTCCTCTTCTTCTTCTGCGACATCAAACAATCCTGCGCAGTCCGCATCAAACGAATGATCCTCTGCGGACCAGGCAGCCGTAATTTCCAAATTCCCATTATAAGTTAGAGTGGCGCCCTCTGTCACCTGTTCCTCCAAGGTTGAAATATTAAGAAACGTCTCAATAAAAACAACCCATTGTTCTCTAAACTTTTCTATAGCTTCAAGGGTGCCATTAACTGGGTTAATTTGTTGGATAATTTCTGCTGCGGCGTTGGCTATGGCACCCGGGTCCCCTCCGTGAATGTTACTCAACAAATCATCAAAAAATGCCCACGCTACCGGAACTTTTATCCATGGAGCTTCCTCCATATCGTCGCCGTACTGATCTAACATGGCGTCCGCAAAAAAACTATTAAATGTGTCCGTATCTTCATTCATGGCACACAACTCTTCACAAGCACTGTGGTACTCTTCTAGCGCAGCTTGATGTGCCTCAACTTCAGTTAATATAGTTTCCAATAAGGCGCCTGTGTTATCTTTAACAGTTACATAAGTTGCATACTGTGTAAAGTCATCGTCCTCTGGGGTGTCAGCTGTCAATATGCTATAAGCCCAGTCGGTGAAAAAGTCTTGTAGTTCAAACAACAGAAGACGATAATTCGAACTAATTGGAGTCTTCTCTTCGTCTATGGGGTTAACATAACTTCTAACTGTTAAATAAGAACTCCCTTCTATTTCTCCGCATTCTACAATTTGTTTCCAGTGGTCGCCTCCAGCTTTTGGTGCTGGTTCAAGATAAGAGAAAGAAGATGCGCCCGTATAAGTAACGCCGGTTATTTCCTTAGTAAGGGGGTAATCCTTGTTCTCATCCATGTGAGAAACTATTGTGCAATAATCCACCATATCATCCTTAATGAACGATTCTGGCAACTCATCAGTAATACTTCCTTCTACAAGAGCTAAATTCGTACCTCTTGCAACACCGGCTTCTATCACTCTAAAACTATCATAAGGGATGTGCACGCCAGCAGCTTCTAATTTGTCTACATTTAAATAATTGGAAATAATAGAATTTCTACGCAATGCTTTTTCATAATCAAAAAGAAATGCGCCATTAACCACAGTTGATTCGAATGAGCTTGCACCAGTCCAATCTTTAAGCGCATAGCGTCTGGTCGCCCAGTCGGTATACAAGATTTCGCTAGCCAAAAGATCTTGATAGCTTGGATCTTTGCTGCCGACGGGGGGCGGTCTAAAATCAAGAATTTTTCCGTTAAAAAGAACTACTCTTCTTAGTTTCTCACTATTTCTTATTGCCTTATCGACGGTATAAATTCTATCTCTAAATCTCTTATAAAGTTTTCCAATTGGGGCCGTGGGCGCTTTATCCGGGGTCACTTGGCGTAAGGCGTTTAACTGTGGCACCAAATCTACTTTTTCTCCATAAGTTGTCAAAACAAGAGAAAGATTGTTTAACATAGTTTGAAGCTTGGGATAACTATCTAAGTCATATTCTGCTGTGAATTCGTCGTGCAATTCTTGGAAATATTCAACTATATCCTCATGAGTCATTGTGTCTACTTTATAGTAAGCTGAGTTTAATGACTGAAGCGGCGTCTGATCATAGACTGCATCATTGGCATCCATATATTCTATTTGGTAACGATTGGCGATTGCGTTGTTTTCGAAAACATTTTCATAAGCAACATCACTTATTTGTGTTTCGAGCAGCAGATCGCTCGATATATCTAAATCAAGAAGGGGGCTCTCTCCCGCTTCTGTTGAAAATTCGAGTGTGCTACTAAAAGCAAACACAGCAAGATTATCTACATGGGACCAATAGAAGGGATTATCAACATTGCTAACCTCGGCGGTGACTTTATAAAATAAATTTCCCTCCTCATCATATTCTATTGTTGGTGATACAAAATTCGGATATACCTTATAAACTTCCGCAAAGCCAGCCTTATCCTCCTCGGCACCCCCATCAATAGAAATCCAATAATCGATTAAACTTTCTTCTCCCCCTCCAATCTTATCAACAGGATTATTGTCACTATCATAACCTTTAAACACTACCACATAGTAATGCAAATTCATCATTAAATCTAAAGCTAGCAGCGTCTCGTCTCCTGCTATATTTGGAGAAAGTTGAACGTCTTTGTCTCCGTCAGGCATGAATATGGAGACTTCTATTTTATACCCATTATTATCGGTGTCGTCGCCATCTTCATAAATAGATATTTTATCAATGTATGGGGCTGGCAAATACTCGCCAGTTGTGTTGATGGTATTTCCTTTAAGAACTAATCCTGACATATCTCGGGCTCCGTTACTGATCCATAAATATCATAAAACACATTTTCATCTTCATCGACATCACACTCAAAATCTAAATCAATATAATAAGAGCCCTTGTCGAAAAAGGATGCAGCTTTACATGCTAATTCTTGTTGAATACTTTGATCTCTTAAAACATCAAAATAATATTCCACACTGCCAGATGTTATTTCTTCGACTCCTATGGTTTCTTTAGTGTCTGATACTAAATAGCCGTCCACAATTTGTGGGATGTCTCTTCGAAAATATTTGCGCTCTAATAAATCTTGTTGAGAGCCGGTGCCGGGACCAGCTACATTAGATCCCGAGGTCACATATCCAAAAACACTTATATCAAAGTTTTCTGTTAAGAGTTCTGTGTTAACTTCTTCGATATAGAAAATAGGATCGTCTGCTTCTAAAATGATTCTCTTGTTGTCTATGAAAGTAAACGTTTGATCGTGTAATTCACGAACCGACGAAGGATCAAACTCAAATGTCGATTCTACAACCTTTTTATGATAATTCGCCACTATATTAAGTTGGGGAACCTCAATTTGATTCTTGGAATCGTTATCTTGGGAAGAAGAAATCGTACTTTGTAGCGCAACTATTTTCCATGCCGGCGCCGCATTTACTTCCCCATCTAAATAAGCATCGCCAATCATAGCATCAATTTTAAAAACGTCCTTGCGTGGTACCCTTTGGACCCATGTAAGCTCATTACTTAAAGGATCTATGTTTTCTCCAGAATATTGAGCCGCGCTATCATCAACATCCTGAAACAATACTAAACTCTCTAAATATTGGCTTTGATTTTTTATTCTATTGTCTACATTATTTTGATTTTCAGCCCAAGCGCTGCATGCTGAAGCGGTGCCTTGAGATGCGTTATAGATAAGCGAAACTTCTGTTGGGGTTAAGACCTTGTTCCATATAGCCACATCTGCTAAATTTCCCTCAAATGCTCTATCCGCGCCATATCTATTTCCTATAAATCCATCTTGACTAACAATTCCATAATAAGCTCCCTCTTGAGTTCCACTACTTAGCGCAACGCTTTGTGCGGCTCCATCAACATATATTATTGGATTATTAGCAGCAGCAGTAGCATCATAGGTAACAACAACATGTGTCCAAGTGTTGAGCGAAAATGCGTCCGAGCCATCGGTGGGAGTCTTCCAGACCACATCATAGTTACCATTCCATTTCGCGCTGAAGAAGAGAGTATCATTCGCATTGCTATATAGCGCAATATCGCTAGCGCCAAAATCTAATATGCGCCCATAATTGCCTCCTCCATCGCCGGTTTTATAAATCCAAGCAGCAAAGCTCATTTGCTGGGTAGAGCCGGTGGCAAAAATGGTGCCTGCTGATCCGGCGGCGCCGCGGGTAGCCATACCTGGGCCGGTGTCGGTTCCTATAATTCCATTCCACAGAGCAGCACTTCCAATATTTATGGCGTCGTCGCTGGCATCAAAAGTACAACTACCGGTTTGAATAAGAGGCGGGTTTAAAGTTGTTGAGAACGCAGGTCGCGTATCCGCTCCTGCAGCAAATGTACCTGGGCGGGCGCTAGCGTTGCTATCAATAGCGCTACCTGTGACAGAAATGTCCGTATTTAAACGCCACCATCCTTGAAGGGGTCCCGGGGCAGCCTCATATACGGAGCAATTATCTTGCCACGGTTTTGTTAAATCATAAGCACCTCGTGTCGGAACAAAAGTATAGTTCAAGTCATAAATAACATTATCATCAAAAAAGGCGTAATAAGTCGGAGCAAATTCTCCAATAGAAAGCAAGTGATGCCCATAAGAAGTCAACTTAAGGTCATATACTTGCTCTTTTTTGTTAATAAATTTTGCCATTTTTTATCGCCTTTTCTTTATACCTTTTTTATAAAGAACCTTCACATCAAACTTAATTGACTCAACAATCGAAACATAATCATAAGGCCAATTATATCCAATTTGATAATCACCCTCACCGGTTTCAAAATCAAACAACTGATCAGTGGTCTGCCCTGCCTGAGGTACGACCAGATCTTCATACGCCGCCATCGATCTTTGTTTAACCTTAAATACCATCCACCTCAGAGTCGGATCGAGAACATCCTTGGCGCTTAATAGCTCGGCGGGGTTTAATTTATGTGCAACTTTGCGAGTGTTAAGTGTCATATTCTTGGAATTACGAGGGGCAAGTCCTTGATATATGTAGCTCAAATCATCTTTATCGAGGTGATATTCAAACTCCAGGAAATACATCACAAATGGATCAACAGCATCATTACGAACAAAATCAGCCCAAGGCGGAAGCACATAACATTCCATTTTCTTTAGCATCTCTCTAATTGACAATCCCGCCGCATCAAGAGAATCTCCCGCTTTGCTGCCAATTTGATCTTTTCCGGCTGCATTAATTCTATCGGGATTTATTCCAAAAAATTGTTTTGTTGCTTGAGCAATACTGCTAATGCTTTTTCCGCCCCTAGTTTGTCCACTATCGGGTTGACCTATTTTATAGGGAACCACCACAATCGCTTCTTTAATAGTTTGAGAGTTAGCTATCTCACCCAGGCGCGCCGATCTCTTTTTTACCTTAAATTTGATAACATTTGTTAAGGGTTTTATATTTTGATAAGCCTTCGCGCCTTTAATTGTTGGGTTGCCTCTATTGTACATAGACTCGTATGTTATAACATCATAATGGTTTTTCAGCCATTGTGTGGGAATGGGTCCAATTTCTAAAAAGACTCCTTTGTTTGGATCGGGCTCCATTATGCCAAACTGGCGCCAAATTCCTCGCGAGACCGAAGCCGAACCATAAAGAGGCGTAGATGCTGACACAGGATGATCGCCAAGATGATTAAAGTTTAAATGAGGGGTTTCCATTTTTGGTTGAATCACCCATTTAGCTCCTACGGTTTTATTTTGAGTAGAAATTTGATTCCCAAACTTATCTTTGCTCGAATCCAACACTCTCTTAACTCCAAAAATATTCACACTAGCAGAAAGTTGCATAGCATTAGCATTAATATTTTGCCCGCCATAAATCAAAGGTATTTCTGAAGTGCCAATGGCATCCACGGCTGGATGGGGTGCGCCAGGTTGGCGAATAGAACCATAACCGCAATTACCACTAAAGGTTGGTAGCAACTGGGTTCCTACCATTTGCGTCGAAGAAGAGAAGGCGGTAGCACCGGTGCGGGTACCGGAGGCTGAGATGCCAGGATCACAGCGCCAATATTTGGTCTCTAACTCTCCTAATATCTTTTCTAAATCATAGGTAACGGGGCGCCCCTGGTCATCCGTCGCTGTCGGCTCAAATACAAAATCAACCCAAGCTTCTCCATTATAATAAGGAGGTGTGTGAGACCAATAAAACCCATTCATACTATCTGCCGGATGCGTAAGAGAAGCAGTAAGCTGTATGGCGCTAGCAGTGGGGCGGCCGGCAATAGGAGGACCAAAAGATGAAGGACGACTCTCCATCGTAAACGTTTCATGAAAATCTGGCTGTTGTCGAGGATCTTGTGGAAGAGGGAAAGTTTGTTTTAAGAAGATTTGCGTAGTAGTATTATATACTTTTCCGCCGGCGCGCCCATATGCTGCGTTATTGCCCGAGGATCCAGATTCATTTCCATAAGTTCGCAGCCCGTCGGTAGATCGTCGCAACTTCAAGCGGGCGCCATAGAAACTTCCAGCTTCAAATCGCAAACCATCCGGAACCACTTCGGACTCTAATGTTGTAAATTCATGCCCTTTTAAGAAAAACTTAGCCAATCCTCCGCAAAAATTTGATGCCATTAAACCATAAGTTTGATCAGATTGTCCAGCCATAAGGGATGTAGTGAGTCCGGATATAGAACACGATGGGTGTGGTTCGAAGTCAATAAAATTCGTCTCACGTAAATTGTCAGGATTTAAAAAGTCCTCAAATGTAATACGCTGATCCCAGAAAGACGATGAATTATTATATCCCTGTATTGTGACATTATTGGGCAATATCGGGGCGAAAGCGCCCGTAGAACTCATCATCCAAAGATTGGTAGAGCTAGTTGCTGCATTCAATATCGCTCCTTGGGTTTTACCCGCAACTGAGGCTGTTTCATATCCATAAGGAGATTTAGTAAATTTTGTGCCATCCGTCACAATAGGATAATCCACAGCCATGCCAGATTTTATAGTATTGTATAAAATTCCCGGCGCAAATAAAGCTTGCATTAGGGGTCTCATGGCGGCATCATTAGTTTGTACGGGGGCGCCAACGGGACTAGTAGACACGAGACTTGTGCCAAAAGATTTCGAAAATTGAGAAATTAAGTCTAGAGTGCGTTGCTGGGGATAAAATCCCTTGTAGGGGTTAAATTTAACTGCGGCGTTTACCTCAAGCATAATTTCAGCCGGCTCCAAACCACTTTTTCGCTTAACTTCCAAAAAGTGATGCGCAAATTCTGAGTTAGAGTAATCTTTATAGAATCCAGTTTGAGCGCTATCAACGGGCTCCCCGCTATCAGTATAAGCTCCCGGAATCGCAGCCCAATCAAATTTCTGAGAGCCTTCGATACCCGTTTTCAAATATTCATCAACATGTTCACTAATTCTAAATTCAGGCACAATAGCATAATCTTTGGCAATTAGTCTTATATCCTTTATATAATCATCATATGAATTATAAAAGAATGGCTCAGATGCGTGAGATTCAAATACTATCTTGGCGTCATCTCCCGTGCCAGTTTTAACCAAAATTCCTGCTTGAGAGTCAGCCTGCCACTCCGACTCTCCCATAAATAATTGCTCCCCTAATCTTTGATTATAAGAAGCAGACACATCTCCATATGTAAGAGAGC
>Ga0209349_1000388_pt1 | contig 23658 bp, 24 predicted proteins | sample ETNvirnome_2_130_FD_184067 | JGI IMG/M metagenome (GOLD analysis project Ga0209349, IMG submission 184067) | Marine viral communities from the Pacific Ocean - ETNP_2_130 (SPAdes) (version 2) | ecosystem: Environmental > Aquatic > Marine > Oceanic | place: Pacific Ocean | collected 2013-06-22
ACGCTCCTTTGAAAAAAGTAATCCATAAGAATATTCCTGATTGGAAAATAGAATCCCGCAATAAAGAACAAGCATTCGCAATTGATATGTTAATGAATCCCAACATTAAGATTGTGTCCCTTGTTGGCAGGGCAGGGAGTGGCAAAACTCTCATGGCGATCGCTGCAGGGCTCCAACAAACTATAGGGTTGCGCCCAGATGAAAACCATTACGATCGTTTAATAGTTTCTCGTCCTGTGCAGCCTTTAGGCAAGGACATCGGCTTTTTACCCGGGACAATGGAAGAGAAGATGTTACCATGGCTTATGCCAATTCAGGATAATCTTAAATTTTTGATGGGGGATAGAACCTCTCTGGAAATGTACATAGATAAAGGAAAGATTGAAGTGGAGGCGTTAACGTACATTAGAGGGCGTTCAATCGCTAACGCGTACATTGTCATAGACGAGGCTCAAAACCTCACTAAACACGAAGTAAAGACGATTATCACCCGCATTGGAGAGGGTTCGAAGATAATACTCACAGGAGATATTGAACAAATCGATAATGTGTATGTAAACGAGACTTCAAATGGATTAGCTCACGCTATCGAGAAATTTAAAGAATACCCAATAGCGGGCCATGTTTCCTTTAAAAAGGGTGAACGTTCCGAATTGGCCACGCTCGCCTCAAAAGTATTATAATCATATTAAGGAAAACAATGAAAAGTAATATAGGTAGAAAAATATATTGACGCATTGAATAATACGTGTTATTATAATTTATATCTATTAATAAATAGAAGGAGTTAATATGACCAAAAAAGAACCAACTGCAGTTGCAATTACCGAAGAGCAGTTACATCAAAATGAGATGCTTTCTCTGATTGTTGAAGAAAATTCGGAATTAAAAAAGCTTCTAGTGGAGTTTACTGGTACAAAGCTTAATAAAGAAGAAGTCACCGTACATATGATTGCGGAAGTTTTAGCAGTGGAGTTTCCGGAGTTTATGTACCCCATGGCCGAGGAAAATTTCCTTTTAGGATATCAACAAGGATTAAAAGATGCAGAAAAATTATATCGTGGAACGCCAGAAGCAATTGAAGAATAGAGCAGTCGACTTCTACACAGCCGGCGGATTACATGTGTTTTTTCAGCATCCAGTTGAAAATATTGACGTTGAAAAGGTCATTGCTCAGATAGAGCAGACGTTGCCACCCCATCTCCTTTCGGAGATTGAGATGATTATCTTTGGGTGGTTTAAGGAGTTTGAAGAGCGTTCTCTTAATGCTTTTTACGATGGGGGATCTTTATATATATCATTCTTGCAAGATGATGAAGAACAATTATATGAAGATATCTTACACGAAACGGCTCACTCGCTAGAGGAGGCATTTGGTTATGAGATATATGCGGACGAAAAAATCAAAGATGAATTTATAAGAAAACGCATGTATTTACATGATCTTACGTGGACCGCCGGGTTTAAGGCGCCGAAAGCATTTTTCGCCGATTTTGAATATAATGAAGAGTTTGACATGTTCTTGTACGAGAAGATAGGATACGACAGGTTATCCGCTCTAGTGCAGGGCCTCTATATTAATGCTTACGCTCCCACGTCGCTGAGAGAATACTTTGCAACCGCATTCACTGATTTTTACACCAACTCAGATCACACTTTTTTAAAGAAAGTGAGCCCCGCTCTCTATGAAAAAATAACAAGGCTGCACAACATAAAATAAATTGACACCCATCTTCAGGTGTGTTATATTAACATAACAAATTAGGATACTTCATGCCACATATATCATATTCAGAATTAAAAGACTGGACCCATTGCCCATATTATCATAAATTAACCCGAATAGAGGGAATTGATGGATTTAAGGGGAATGAATATACAGCGTTCGGATCTGCGATTCATTCCGTCTGTGAAAAAAAACTCCTCCAAGAGGAGATAGGTGATGACTTTTTTGTCAAAGAATTAAAGAAAAATATTGCTGAACTTCCACAGGAAGTGGCCGTAGATAAGAAGCTCGTAGTTGACATGATAGGCCAAGGGAATCAGATTATTCCCGAGATCATGGCCGGCCTCAATGAATATTTTGAAGAATTTGAAGTATTGGAAGTGGAGATGTCTCTGATGGAAGAAATACAAAACGAAGAGGGGTACAACTTCAAGGGATTTATTGATGCCGTTGTATCAACTCCGGATGGGAAGGTACACATTTTTGATTGGAAAACTTGTTCATGGGGGTGGGATGCGAAAAAGCGCTCCCAGCCGATGGTAACTTATCAACTCACTCTGTATAAACACTTCTTTTGCCAAAAAATGAATATCGATCCAAAGGATGTAGAAACACACTTTGCACTACTTAAACGTACGGCAAACAAAAATCGTGTTGAATTTTTTAGAGTGACGAGTGGCGAAAGAAAAACTAAAAATGCTCTTAAACTTTTGAGTACAGCGTTGTACAATATCAAAAATAAACGATATATTAAAAATCGTTTGTCGTGCACCGGTGGCTTCGGCTGCAAATTTTATAACACAGAACACTGTTGTTGAGGATTAAATGAAAAAGAAGAAAATTTTGGTCTTGTCTGACCACCCTCTGTCGCCTTCGGGCGTAGGGACACAGACAAAATATATGATAGAGGCTCTCCTAAAAACGCAAAGATATAGTTTTGTGTGTTTGGGTGGCGCCATGCGCCATGACAATTATTCACCTGTAAAGGTGGATCCCTATGGTGATGACTGGGTAATATATCCCGTCGACGGATACGGAAATCATGAACTCATTCGTTCTCTGTTGCAGAAAGAGCGCCCTGATGTTTTATGGTTTATGACCGATCCTAGATTTTATGAGTGGTTATGGGAAATAGAAAACGAAGTCCGTGCCCGTGTTCCGATGGTTTATTACCATGTGTGGGATAATTTTCCAGCGCCCCATTTTAACGCCAAATGGTATCGATCGTGTGATGAAGTCGCATGTATTTCGAAAGTAACTCATGCAGTGGTTAAAGAAGTTGCACCTGATGTAGCTTCTTGTTATTTGCCTCATGCTGTTAATCCTACACTTTATGGACCACCTACATCGCCCGAATTGAAAGAGGCGGCCGCACAAACCCGCGAAAAGATTATTGCTGCATCTGTTAACCATGCGAATCCGGATAAGAAAATCTTTTTCTGGAATAGCCGGAATGCCCGGCGTAAACAAAGCGGAACTCTAATTTGGTGGTTTAAGGAATTTCTGGATGAAGTGGGTCACGATAAGGCCACATTATTGATGCATACGGATCCGCGTGATCCTCATGGTCAAGATCTGCCTCACATTATTGAACGTTTGGGAATCACTGATGGTCAAGTGTTATTATCTAGCACAAAGGTTGGCCCTATAGACTTGGCTCATATGTATAGAGCGGCCGATTTCACAATTGGTATAAGCGATGCTGAAGGATTTGGGCTCTCTACACTTGAATCCCTATCTTGTGGGACCCCCATTATTGTCAACATGACCGGCGGCTTACAAGAACAAGTAACAGACGGCAAAGATTGGTTTGGGTGGGGGATACAACCATCTTCGAAGGCGGTGATAGGATCTTTACAGGTACCTTATATTTATGAAGACAGGATTAGTCAGAAAGATTTTTCCGATATTCTCAAAAAAGCACTTAAGCTGTCACCGGCAAAATATAAAAAGATGAGCGATGCAGGCCTCAATCATGTTAAGACAAGCTATAATTTTGAAAACTATGAAAAGTCGTGGATAGAAACGATGGATCGAATCATTGAGACTCATGGTTCGTGGGAAAATAGAAAAAACTATAAATGCTGGCACTTGATGGAGGTAGCGTAATGAAAAAAAGTGTGTTACTAAGAGGACCTCTTTTGACGCGTTCAGGTTATGGTGAGCAAGCACGTTTTGCTCTTCGAAGCCTTCGAAGCAGAGAAGATTTGTTTGATATTTATATACACCCTCTCGAATGGGGCCAAACTAGCTGGTTAAACGAGGAAACAGAAGAACGATCGTGGATCGATGAGAGAGTAGAAGAAACAATTGTTAAGATTCAAAATGGAGAAACTTTTGATTATTCGCTCCAAGTTACCATTCCAAATGAGTGGGAAAAGATTGCACAAACCAATATTGGTTACACTGCTGGCATCGAAACCACGAAGGTGGCTCACCAATGGATAGAAAAAGGCAACACCATGGACAAGATCATAGTGGTCTCCAACCATGCAAAAAATGTTTTTGAAAATACCTCCTATGAGGCCCAGATCGAACAAACCGGCGAGAAGGTTACACTAAAAAGTACAACGCCGATCGATGTAGTTAATTACCCAGTTAAGGAATATGATGATTTAGATGAAGTACTTCTCCCAGACTTAGAAAAAATAACAACAGAGTATAATTTTATTTCTATTGCCCAGATGGGCCCCCGAAAAAACATGGGAAATATGCTAAAATGGTTTATTGAAGAATTCCATGATGACCCGGATGTAGGCCTAGTCGTTAAAACAAATTTTGCAAAAAATAGTTTGATAGACAGGGACGTCACTCATGGCAAAATTAGCACTTTAGTCAGACAATTTCCTGACAAAAAGTGTAAAATATATTTGATACATGGAGATCTGACCGATAAAGAAATACACGCACTGCACGTGCACCCCCGGATTCAAGCTGCCGTCTTATTGTCACATGGAGAGGGTTTTGGCCTTCCGTTATTTGAAGCAGCTTATAGTGGGCTTCCGGTCGTCACCACTGGTTGGTCCGGACAACTCGACTTCCTGTGCGATGCTCAAAAGAAAACAAAATTCTACAATGTTGGATTTGATATAAACTCAATTCCGGAAGAAGTAGTGTGGGACGGCGTTCTTTTAAAAGAATCAATGTGGGCATATCCAAGAGAAGGCTCCGCAAAAGAGAATATGAGAAAGTGTATTGAAGATATAAAATCTGGCGACACTCAAGAAGCTCAAGAGTGGGGCGCCTACCTCCGAGAAGAATTTGCAGAAGAAAAAATGTACGAGCAATTTATTACAGCAATGGGCATCGATGAGCAAGATTTTGATATTGAAAATTGGATCGAAGGACTTGATGTCGAAGAAATAGAATGAAATTTGTGTTTATTGCGGATTTTTTTGCACACCAAGTGCTCGGCGGTGGCGAACTGAACAATGAAGAATTGATAAACATTCTTCACTCACAAGGTCACACGGTTGAAAAAATTAATAGTCATGAAGTAACTGTTAATTTTATAACGCAACATAAGCGCAAGAATTTCATTATTGCCAATTTTGTTAACTTGCATAAGGATGTAATTTCGAAGATTGCTGATGTTAACTATATTATTTATGAGCACGATCACAAGTACCTCATGTCTCGCGATCCTAGCGTCTATCCAAATTTTATTGCGCCCCGTGATGCAATAATTAATATAGAATTTTATAAAAATGCAAAAGCAGTAATGTGTCAATCATCTTTTCATGCTGAAATAGTGGCACGAAATACTCAACTTGATAATTTAATAAATTTAAGTGGAAATTTGTGGTCTGAAGCCTCCCTACAATTTATGGGCTCGATCGCCAAAAAATCAAAAGCGGACACATGTGCAATCATGAAGTCTCCAATCTCCCACAAGAATACAAAAGAGGCAATCATGTATTGCGAGTATAAAAAAATGCCCTATACTTTGGTACAAAGCACTAATTATGAGGATTTTTTAGCCCAACTCGGGGAGCACAAAACACTGGTCTTCTTTCCAAAAACGCCCGAAACTCTTTCCAGAGTAGTGGTGGAGGCACGCATGATGGGCATGAGTGTCATAGTAAATAAAATGATCGGAGCCACACGTGAAGAGTGGTATAAGCTTAAAGGGCTCAAGTTAATAGAAGAGGTAAGACAAATGAGGAACACCATACCAGAGAGGGTGACTGGGGTTTATGCATGAAAATTTATGTTAAAAGACCGGTTGTTAAAGGCGCATGGGTTTGGATCCAAAAGGCTTACCATTCTGCATGGAATGCAGCAGGTTTTGAGGCTGAATTTTTTGATAACTTTGCCGACATTGAAGACGAAGAATTCGATTTAATGATACGAGAGTGGGACCTTAAGGGTGCCGCAGACATAGAGGTGGTAAAGAGATCTCGACGTTCGTATATGTTCGCCCTAACTAATACTTTTCCTATGCCTTGGGGCGCTCACCCTAACTACAATTCCCAACTGCCGGACGAAATAATTCGCCGCCTTAATGCTATTGATAATTTACATTTGTGGTCTTTCGGGGACGATATGTCTAATCACGGAAAGTGGAAAAAGGTTAATCCCCTTCACTTAGCTTTCGATTCAGAGGCATATACTGATGCAAAAGATGAAAAATATGCTTATGATATTTGCTACATAGGCGGCCGCGCCAATAACGGGTTTGATGAAAAATATCCCATCATGAAAGAATATTTTGGAAAATTTAGACACGACGACTTGAGGGTAGGAATTTTTATAGACAAGAATTTGACCCACGAATTAGAAAACAAAATATTGTGTAGCAGTAAAGTGTGCCTTAACGTACACGATAAATATCAAAGAGTGCTTGTTACTACGGACGGAAACGAAAGGACGTTTAAAAGTCTGGGATGCAACGGTTTAATGGTAAGCGATGCTGAAGGTCTTCTTCCAAAGTTCTTCCCGGACCTTCCTGTGGCCCAAAGTGCGCAAGAGATGTACGATCTGACCCACCATTATTTAAAAATGCCAGAGAGCGAATTAGATATTATTAGGAAGAAATACCGCGAGGAAGTAAACGCAAAACACACTTATATCAATCGCGTGCATGCAGCCATAGAGTTTACCAATGACTAACAAACATTCAATTCAATTAGTGCAAGTAAACAATTCATATGGCAATCAATATTTCATACCATATAGCGTGGGCCTATTGCAAGCATTTTGTATGCAGTTTGAAGAGATAAAAGAGAGCTTTGATTTTTCAACAATTGTATATAAACAAGAAGCCGATCTGGAAGCGCAAGTAAAGAGGTTGGGGAAAATTGATATTGTAGCACAATCTTGTTATGTATGGAATTGGCAATTCAATTTGAGATTTGCCGAACTGGTCAAAAAATATAATCCAGACGCGCTGGTCATCCTAGGAGGCCCACAAGTTCCAGATAAATCCGAAGGCTTTTTTGATGAGCATCCTTTTGTAGATCTTCTATGTCATGGAGAGGGAGAACTGGTGTTTTATGAGATATTGAAACAATATATCGGCCCACAAGATTATGGCATAATCGATGGCTTATCATTTAATGATAAAAAAGCAGGGCAAATGATTTGTACTCAAAGACGCCCACAGCCGATTAAGCTTGATACTATTCCGTCTCCGTACATCGAAGGAGTTTTCGATGATTTAATGAAAGAAGATGTGTTGTGGCAAGCGTCATGGGAAACCAACCGAGGGTGTCCCTATCGATGTACATTCTGCGTATGGGGGGCAGAATATTTTAGTAAACTGCGAAAATTTTCATTAGAAGACCGATTACTACATGAAGTAAAGTGGTTTGCTAATAATAAGATTGTCATTGTTTTCGGGTGTGACGCTAATTTTGGAGTTTTCAAGAGAGATATTGACATTGCAAAAGCTCTAGTAGACGTCAAAGAGAAAGTGGGACACCCCCAGAAATTTAGAGTATGTAACGCCAAAAATAGCAATGAACGCGTATTTCAAATAGCTGAAATCTTGAATGAAGCCAAGATGGCAAAAGGAACTTCAGTGAGCGTACAAAGCATGGATGAAGGAGTCCTAGAAACAATTAAGAGAAAGAATATAGGATTGGATAAATTTAAAGATCTAATGTCTCGATTTAATCAATCCTCTATCGTCACATATACTGAAGTTATTCTTCCGTTGCCCGGCGAAACATTCGATAGTTTTGTGGGCGGCATAGACACTCTTCTGCACGGGGGTCAACATAGTCAAATATTGATATACAATTGTACAGTTTTGGCGAATTCTGAAATGGCTCATCCGGATTATGTGAAAGAGCATGGCATCGGGATGGTAAAATCCCCTGTATTTCAGGCTCATGTCGACAACAAGCCTTCAGAAACTATCCAAGAAATAGAAACTATAGCTATATCCACCAAAACAATGCCCCCCGAAGATTGGAAAAAAAGCCAAAGATATTCATGGGCAATTCAAACGTTTCATACTTTGGGCCTCTTACAATATATCGCTATTGTAATGATTAATCGATATGGAGCTACGTATAGTGATTTTTATAAATTTCTCATTGAATATGCAGAAACAAATCCCACCTCTCAAGTTGGCCGCGAGTTGGCGCAAATAGATAAAAGCATCGAATCTCTTGAGAGCGGTAAAGGGTATGGCCAACTTGTGCCAAGTTATGGCTTGGATATTGTATGGCCCCCCGAAGAAGCATCATATATGCGCATTTTAGAGAATGTTGATACATTCTACGTAGAAGTGGCCGATATGGTGAATAAATTTTCAGATGCAAACAATATAAAACTGGAAGGCACCTTTTTTGAAAGCATATTAAGTTTGCAAAAAGAATGCATGGTTCATTATAGTAATAGTGGGCAAGAGGCGGTTTTGATGTTGCATTATAACCTAGATGAGTACATTAGTAATATATTGAGTGGGTTTCCCGCCAAATTAATTAGATACAAACAGCCGAAAGAACTTGTAATGAAAAAAGAGTGGATTGATACAGACAACAAGAAGGAATTTGCAAGAAACATTGTCTGGTACGGCAGAAAAGGCGGCAAGTTCATTAATAAATTTAGCTAAGTGCATACACCTATAAATTAGAAGAGGAATTAGATGGTAATTTATATCGATATAGATGAAACTATATGCGTAAGTCCCGCAAGCCGGGACTACTCTTTGGCAGTGCCAATTGAGGAAAACATACAAAAAGCGAATAAGCTTTACGATGAAGGAAACACGATTGTCTATTGGACGGCAAGAGGGACAGTAAGTGGTATAGACTGGGATAGTATAACCAGAAAACAATTTGAAGAGTGGGGCGTTAGGTTTCATGATTTAAAGTTTGGAAAGCCCAACTATGATTTATTTATTGACGATAAAAATATGAATGTGGAGGATTGGATATGAAGATTACTATAGTAGTGCCCTGTTACAATTCGATGCAGTATTTGGAACAATGTATGACATCGGTTCTGGCGCAAGATTATGAGGATTGTGTAATCTGGGCGTATGACAATGAAAGCACAGATGGCACTTATGAATATTTGTTGGAGTTGGAGAAAGAGCACCCCAAACTAAAAACTTTCCGTCTGCCTAACATATATAAAAATGGGTACCCGGAAGCCATGGCACATGTATTTGAAAATGCAGCAGAAGGCTATATAACCTTCGTAGCGTCCGATGATTATCTTGCACCTGATTACATTTCAAAATGTATGAAAATAATAGCTTATAATCCTGACAAAATTAAGTGCCTACAAAGCGGAATAACGGGATTCCAGAACGGCGTACGAACAGGAGATCAAATCCATTTTTATAAAAGCTTGGATGATTTTAAATTGCAATGTATGACACGCAGCCCCGTCAATACTCCCACAGTATTTTATCACACCAGCATTGTTCCCTATATGGTAAGAGAAGCCTTGGAAAGTGCAGGGCTCCCCTTCAACGGCCCCGGAGATTTCGATATGTATTGCAGTTTGGCTGATAATAATATCTTTATCTATCCCGTGAATGCGTGTCTGGGGTACTTTTATCGATGGCACGAAGGTCAATCCACGTGGAAAGTTCTTAAAGATCCAGAGCTTAAGGGGTACCACAAAATAATAGAAGATTATTGGAGAAAAAAGTGGACCTTGTAGAGATAACATGTTATAATGTTTATATCACAACAGAGAGGGAACTATGAAACCATTATTTATTTTTGAAATGGCGAACAATCACATGGGAGATTTAGACCATGGGCTCCGGGTTATCCGAGAGTTCGCACAAATTAAGGATCAATATAAAGAATTTGACTTTGCATTTAAATTTCAATTTCGAAATATCGACACGTTTATCCATCCAGACTATAAAGAGAGGATGGATCTAAAATATGTGAAGAGATTCACTGAAACTAGGCTCACCAATGAGCAGTTTACGACAATGAAGAACGAAGCCGAGGAGCTTGGATTTATTCCAATCTGCACTGGTTTTGATGAAGATTCGGTTGGATTAATCGAAGAAATGGGTTTTAATATTATTAAGATTGCCAGTTGTTCTTTTACCGATTGGCCGCTGCTTAATCGTATTGCGCTAACTGATTTGCCGATCATTGCCTCTACGGCCGGTTCGACATTAGAGGAAATAGACAATGTGGTAGCCTTCTTTACCAATAGAGATAAAGATTTAACTATCATGCATTGTGTAGGGGAATACCCCACCGAGACAACAAATTTACAACTTAATCAAATTGCACTACTGAAGGAGCGTTATCCAAATGTTAAAATTGGATATTCCACTCACGAAGATCCTGATGATCCAAACATTGTTCCAATGGCAGTTGCTCTTGGAGCCCAAACTTTTGAAAAACACGTAGCAGTAGAAACAGCAGAATATGCAAAAAATGCATATTCAGCCACCCCACAGCAGGTTGGCAGCTGGCTTCAAGCTGCGCGAACGGCCTTTCGGGTATGCGGAGCCACGTCCGGACGCCCGGCAGCCTCTGAAAAGGAGCTAGCCGACTTGAGACGCTTTAAGCGCGGGGTCTTTTTGAAGAGAGATCTCAAAGAGGGCGAAGTTGCAACACGAGACGAAGTTTTCTTTGCATTTCCGTGTCAGGCGGGACAAATATTGGCCAACGACATGTCAAAATATACAAAATATATTGCCAAAAAAGACTTTGCAGCCAAAGAGGCACTCCAAGCACACAGCGTAGAGAAGCGCAATTTGAGAGAGCAAGTGTATAATATTGTGCAGGATGTTAAAGAATTCTTAGAAACAGCAAATGTCGTATTCCCGCAAGATGTTGATCTGGAGATTTCACATCATTACGGAATAGAAAATTTTTACACAACCGGCACCACGATGATAACCGTTGTTAACCGAGAATATTGTAAGAAGTTAATTATTGCACTTCCGGGCCAAAATCATCCAGAGCAATACCACAAAAAGAAAGAAGAAACTTTCGTGATCCTACATGGAGCCGTCGACTTATATCTGAATGATGAGGTGAACACTCTAAACAAGGGAGATGTGATAACCATTGAGCCAGAAGTTCGACATCGGTTTGAAACATCTGGGGGTTGCGTAATCGAGGAAGTTTCTTCCACTCATTATAAAGATGATTCTTACTATGTTGATCCCGCAATTGCTCAAAATCAAAATAGAAAAACATTTATACCCCACTGGAGAGCGTAAATATGGCACAACCAGATGCATCTAAAAAATTAGTATCACAGACGGGATATGCCGATAAGGTAGACGCACCCTTTACTGAGAATTATCAAGATCTGTATCGGGAAATGCTTGTAAAGTACAGAGTGCTTTATGAAAAGGTTGATGAAATAGGTCTCTTAGTCGATGAGATCGACGACTTGATCGCCGAAACGGGCCCGCACATTAAAGTTTTAATAGGGGAGATTCGAGAATTGATTAACAAAAACGAGGACAATGAAATATGAGTCAAGAAATAATAAAAGAAAGTGGCCTTAGAATGATCGGTCAACAAGCAGGAAATGGAGATTCACCACTTGCGGGCGATAAAGTCTCCATTCACTATGAGATTTGGTTGGGTGGCGGCACAACGACGTCAAACTACGATTACGATAAAGAAGAATATGTGGATGTCATGTATGATAGCACTTACGAAGAAAAACCATTTTCTGGTCCGATTGATGTCGTCGTGGGTCAACATACTCCCCAAGATGATACATACTCAAAGGGCGACTCAATTCCGGGTTTCGATGAAGCCCTTCTGGAAATGCAAGTCGGTGAAAAAAGAAAATTATTTATTCCTCCTGAATTGGCATATGGCGACCTCGGCGCTTCAAGCTTTCATAATCCATTCGGATATAGGATTCCCCCCAATCAAGCCATAGCATGCGCGATTGAGTTGGTAGAAATCAAAGAGAGAGCATCGGATAGGAAAGAAAAAACTTTCAAGGGCCCCGCTTACGAAGCCGTGTAGTGGAACAAGTATGGTAAAAATATCAGATTATGTTGCAAAGTTCATTCAGCAGCAGGGTGTTAATGATGTGTTTCTGCTCCCGGGCGGCGGCTGTATTCATATTATTGATTCCATAGGACAAAGTGATCTTAACTTTGTTTGCAACCTACACGAGCAGGCATGCAGCATCGCCGCTGACGCTTATGGACAATACACCAATAATATAGGTGTTTGCTTGGTTACGACAGGGCCCGGAGCAACGAACGCCCTCACGGGAGTTGCGGCCGCTTGGCTGGACTCCACGCCCATGATGGTGATTTCAGGACAGGTACAAAAGAAGGATATGATTAATGGCCGCGGCACTCGGCAGATTGGATTCCAAGAGATCGATTCCGTCGCGATAGCAAAGCCTGTAACTAAATACGCGGTAACAATTACAGATCCAAGTCAGATAAGGTATTGTTTAGAGAAGGCCGCATATCTCGCCACGTCAGGCCGACCGGGCCCCGTCTGGATTGACATTCCATTAGATGTGCAGGCAGCGCTTGTGGATGTCGACAGCTTAGTTGGGTTCACACCTGACAAAAAAGAAAAAGTGGATTTGTCAGAAATAGTATCCAAAGTGATCAATGACCTAAACACCTCTTCTCGTCCAATTCTATTGGTCGGCAACGGTGTGCGTCTCTCCGGAGCGATCGAAGAATTCAGAGAGTTGTCGTCCATATTAAATATTCCAGTTCTATTAACATGGAAAGCAATTGATTTTTATGAAGAAGAACATCCGTTATTTGTTGGGCGCCCGGGCGGCGTTGGCCAACGCGGCGCCAATTTTTCACAACAAAATTCAGATTTTTTGATTAGTATTGGTGCTCGACTGGATCATGGACAAACAGCATATCAGCATAAATATTTCGCTCGTAGTGCCAAAAAGGTTATTGTCGATATCGACGCAAACGAAATTAACAAAATGCAAATGAAAATAGAACACTCAGTGCCTTGTGATGCTGGAGAATTTATTAGAGAGCTGATTAAACAAAAGAATAAAATAAACATTAAATGTGCCCACTGGCTGGAGACATGTAAAAATTGGCAACAAAAATATCCAGTAATACTGCCGGAATATTGGGAAGAAGAAGAATATGTCAACAATTATGCATTTATTGATGCGTTGTCAGATGTCACACCCGAAGGTGCCCTTCTTGTTCCCGGTAGTTCTGGCGGCTGCAGCGAGGTCACAATGCAGGCGTTTAGAATCAAGAAAGAGCAGCGCATGTTTAATAGTGAAGGTTTGGGACCCATGGGTTTCGGTATAGCGGCCAGCATTGGCGGCTGTATTGCCAGTGGAAGCCAAGAGACTATCTGTATTGATGGCGATGGTGGCTTCATAATGAATATTCAAGAACTAGAAGTGGTAAGGCGCTTAGGCTTGCCAATTAAATTTTTTGTTCTTAATAACAATGGTTATGTTTCGATTAGAAATACACAGAATAAGCACTTTGGTGGCAACTTGGTGGCCAGTGGAACGACATCAGGCCTCACTCTCCCGTCAATAAAGGAGCAGGCACGCGCATACAACATTCCCTACGCACTAATAGATAGTCCGCGAAGGCTTCACGATAGGATAGAAGGGGTGTTAGCTATTAACGGCCCTGTAATCTGTGAGGTCATGCTACCGCCTACCCATGTGACAGCACCAAAGGCATCCGTATATAAGAAAGAAGACGGCAGTTTTGCCGCGCGCCCAATGGAAGACTTAGCGCCATTTTTAGATAGAGAAGAATTTAAAAAGAATATGATTGTCGAGATAGTCGATGACTAAAAAGATCCTTATAACAGGCGCTTCTGGATTTATTGGTAGAAGTCTCTATGAGCATTTTTCAAATGTTTATTTTTCACCACTAGAAAGAAATGTCATCGCGACTACCCGGCAGGATCTTGATCTTTTAGATTCGGATTCTGTATACAAATTTTTAAAACAAAACAAGTTTGACGCTGTGATCCATTCTGCAACCTATGATGCTGCCCCGCGCTTCGCTAAAAAAGACTCTCAACTTGTATTAGAGAAAAATCTTAGGATGTTTTTTAATATTTATAGCGCCCGGGCTCATTTTGGAAAAATGATCTATTTTGGTTCCGGCGCCGAAGCAGGCCGCGAAAACTGGATCCCAAAAATGACAGAAGATTATATAGAAAAGAAAATCCCACCGGATCAATATGGTTTCTCAAAACACATAATGAATGAAGTTGCAGGTCAGAGTACAAATATATATAACCTGAGACTTTTTGGCGTTTTTGGCAAATTCGACGATTGGAGATATCGCTTCATTTCCAATGTGTGTTGCAAGGCGGCGCTGGATATGCCCATAATAATCAATAAAAACGTTAGATTTGATTACCTCGATATGCAGGATTTAGCCAACATTACGGAAAGGTTTATAGAAAAAACAACAAATAGACAATCCTACAATGTGTGTTCGGGAAATGTATATGATTACCGCACAATTGCTGAAAAAATTAGAGAAATTTCCGGTAAGGACTTGGAAATTATTATTAAAGAGGGAGGCGAGTCTCCGGAATATAGTGGAAATCCAGCGAATATTCTAACCGAATTCGAATCTTTGTCGATTACGCCACTTGACATATCGCTTAAAAGGTTATATAATTGGTATAGCCAATGTAAAACAAACATACATCCTTCACAATTTGAATACTAAATATGGCGAGATAGAATGGCCGCATTAATCATATAGGGAGAACTAAAATGTCAAACAAATCACACAAAGAATATATGGACGAAGTTGCCGCCGAGTCACACCTTAGCAAAGAAGAGGTGAAAATCATGATGGAAAAGCCGCAAAAAACTGCTACTAACATTTGGGAGTCCTTGCGCAATCGCAAAACTGGCCGCACCCTTAATTATTTGCTGGTAATGCCTCGTCTGGTACAAAAAATTGGCGATGGTTATTCGTTTCCCTTGGGGATTGCATATGCATCCGCAAGCCTGAAAAAGGCTGGTTTTAATGTCTTCACTCTTAATTTAAATCATCATGAAGGAAAGGTACCCGATATTGTGCGCAAAGCTATTGAAGAACACAAGATTGATGTAGTGGCCACCGGCGGCTTATCTTATCAGTACCCCTCGATTAGAGAGATCACAGAAACAGCTAAAGGTGTGGATAATAAAATTATCACCATTGCAGGTGGAGGGATCATAACAAGTGATCCTGTAGCCGCTATGGATGCGATAGAATATGTGGATTATGGAATCACCAAAGAGGCTGAAGAAACAATTTGTGAGTTATGCGATTATTTGGAAAACGGAAAAGCCGCGATTCAGTCTAAGCTATCTGATATCCAAGGCATTGTCTATAAAGACCCTAACCCTTTGCGCATGTTTGGTGATGGGGGATATTTAATAACCCCCAATCGAAAGGAATTACGAGACTTAGACAGCCTCCCGTGGCCAGATTATGCCGGATTTGATCTAGACCAGTATTTGGAAGAATCTCCGAGCGTGAGCGGCATTAATAGAAAAAACACTGTGTTTATGATTTCTAGCCGTTCATGTCCTTATGATTGTACTTTCTGTTTTCACACAACTGGAAAAGTGTATCGCCAACGATCATTGGATGATTTTTTCAATGAACTCGATCATATGATTGAAGAATATAAGATTGATTATATTTGCATTGCGGATGAATTGTTTTCGGTAAATTGGAAAAGAGTAATTGAGTTTTGCGAAAGAATTAAACCATATAATGTCAAGTGGTGGGCGCAGTTTAGGTGTGATCATATTGCCAAACACCCTGAATTGTTACCTCTCTTAAAAGAAGCGGGCTGCGAAACAATGTCCTTTGGTTTAGAGAGCGCGGACAACAATGTTTTGAAAAGTATGGAGAAGAAGACTTCCATTGAGGTTTATGATAAGGCATTGAAACTTGTTTATGATTCTGGTATCTCCTTAGAGGGCGCCTTCATTTTCGGAGACCCAGCCGAGACGGTCGAGAGTGCGCAGAAAACATTAAAATGGTGGCGCGATAACGTTCAATATAAAGTCAATTTGAATCTTATTACTGTATATCCCGGGACTCCCCTTTACGACAGGGCTTTTGAGAAAGGAATTATTAAAGATAAAGCCCAATTTTTACGCGATGGGTGCCCTCAAATTAAAATGTGTGATATGACAGATGAAGAGTATGGCAATTTGATTAGGGAAATTTTAGAGGCTCCGATGACGTTACCTCAAGGGCTCGCAACTGTTGAAGTTAAGTACGTCGACTATAAGAGGGGACGCATGGGTGTCGCGGGAACATGCACTCAATGTCGAACTAGAAATCAATGGGACAACTTGAAATTACTCTCATCAAGCTTCATGGGTTGCGAAAAATGTGGACAGCGTTACAATATGATACAACCTCCAGAATTGATATCAAATATCGATAAAAATTTGAACAAATTGCTAGAGAAGTATGGAAAAATAGGAATCTGGGGAATAAATTATCACGTAACAAACCTCGTTAGAGAGTCGAAAGTAATCGGCAACAACGAGGACATATTTTTTATCGATAGTTCCAAATCTAAACAATTGATGAACTTATTCGGGCGCCCAGTCCATGGACCAGATATTATTGATGAGGAGAAGCTTGAAGCCATTGTGATCCCAATTCCGTGCTATTTCAATGAAATCGAACAACGCGCATATGCATTCTATGATAGTGTTCAGCAGACGTTTGATATTGTAAACTTAATGGATCCAGATTACGCGATTCCGCCTCTTTCGATCAAGCCCATAGTTCGGACGTCACTAGACTATACGTCCACAATTCTTAAAGATAGGACGAACCAAAGCACTCTAATAGATTTTGAGGGAGAGTGAGCTTGGTAATCGATAGTTGTAGAGTATGCGATGGAGATTTTTTTGAACAGCCCCTACTAAGGTATCAAAATATGCCTAGTGCTGCGCAGAACATGCCAGATTCAAATTCAATTCATTTAGACAAGGGTGTTGATTTGGAGGTTTGTCAGTGCTTTATGTGTGGGTTGGTACAATTAAACACCCCTCCGGTATCTTATTACAAGGAGGTTATTCGTGCGTCGGCATTTTCGGCAGAAATGAAAGACTTTCGAATAAAACAATTTGAAGAATTTATTGCCCAATATGCCCTTGGTGACAAGAAGATAATCGAAATTGGTACCGGAAAAGGCGAATACTTAGCCTTGATGGATGGATTTAATGTACAGGCGTCAGGGATCGAATATTCGCTTGAGGCCGTAGAAGAATGTCGTCTTCAAAAACTTGATGTGCATCAAATGTACATTGAAAACGATAGCGATGAGATCGCCGGCGCCCCATATGACGCTTTTTTTATTTTAAACTTTTTTGAACACTTGCCGGATCCCAACTCAACACTACAATCACTTTATCACAACTTGTCAGACGATGGCATTGGGTTGATTGAGGTGCCAAACTTTGACATGATTATTCGTAATAATCTTTTTTCTGAATTTATCGGAGATCATTTATTTTATTTTACCAAAGAGACGCTAGCTAGAACTTTAGAAAGAAATGGTTTTGAAATTGTGGAATGTAAGGAGGTTTGGTATGATTATATTATATCCGCCGTTGTGAAAAAGAGACCCCAGCTGAATGTCGCAGATTTCCAGAAACATCAGCAAAAAATCACTCAAGAAATTAATGATTATATTTCTTGCTTTGGATCTCAAAATGTAGCTATCTATGGCGCAGGCCATCAGGCTTTAGCAACCATAGCTTTAACAAATATCAAAAATGATGTAAAATATATTATTGATGATGCGGATTTTAAACAAGGCAAATACGCGCCAGCTACCCATGTTCCCATTGTGGGACCAGAAAAATTAATTTCAGAACCAGTCAAGGCAATTATTATTATGGCTGCTAGCTATTCTGACGAAGTAGCTGCGAAGCTGCAACAACTGGTAAATAAAGATGTGGGAGTATCAATTTTAAGAGATCACGGCATTGAGTGGGTGCAAAGAGAAATTTGATGATAAGCATTGTGATTCCTGTATATAATTGTGAAAAATACCTACCAACGTGTATCAAGAGCGTTATTGAACAAAGTTATCAAGACTATGAGGTTATTCTTATAAATGACGGTTCAACGGACGACAGCGGCCGCCTGTGTGACTCATACGTCGCGACCGATTCAAGACTCAAAGTTGTGCACACAGCCAACAGAGGTCCTTCCGCAGCGAGAAATACGGGCATCGATAAATGTAAGGGAGAAACTATATTTTTTCTTGACTCTGACGATTTTTTAGAGGAAAATACCTTTGAACGCCTGATATTGGCTTACGAACAGACCAATGCAGAGCTGGTCATAGGAAATTTTAGTAAAATTAGCAACTCCGAAAAAACCTCGTCAGGACACGAGAAAGTATTTGAGTGCGACACATTGCTTTCAAAAAGCGATATTCTTAGATACACTAAACAATATCTTAATGCCCCCAACAAATTTCCCCTATTGACACAATCGTGGGGAAGATTGTTTAAAACCTCCATCATTAAGGATAATGGTGTTTGTTTCAATCCAAGCTTGCACACCTTCGAAGACGTTGCATTTAATTTTGATTATTTAAAATATGTTGAAAAGATTTTCTTTATAGAACAGCCGCTGTACAATTTGCTTATGCATACAGATTATTTATCGGCAACCATGAACATGCGGGGCAATCCCAGCCTTCTATTTGGTTTTCAAGAGGCGCTGTATAAGGCTAAAGAATTCGTAGGGCCCCATTGGTCGCGGCTAGCCGTGTTAGAAAGCCATGGCAATGCTTATGTTCGGTACACAATAATACAATTAATCCGATTATGTCTTCAGATTGATAACAAGAACAAAAAAGAAATTTATCGATTTATTTACAACATCCTCCACGGCGCCGAACTACAGAATAGTTTACAATTTTATACCGCATCGCCGGGAGATAGTAAGCTTTTACCTATGTTGATGAGGTTTAGATTAAGTCGGTTCGTTATGATGTTCTGTGAACACAGAGCGAAACAACGATATAAATAAATATCACGAGAGAACAACAATGAATTCTATTATTAATAAAATCAAAAATAGCCCATTACCCGTCATTATTTTTGGCGCCGCCACCGCCGGTCAGGTGTTACTGCAGGCAGCCCAAGATAAAGGTATTGATGTAAGCTGTTTTTGTGATGACAATATAGGCAAAAAAGGCGAAATAGTACAGGGAATAAGGGTATATCATACCTCTGAAATCAGAGTTGTACATCCAGATGCCAATATTATCATCTCTGCGGCCGATATACACGACATGATCGATCACTTATGTAGGGTAGGATATAACAAAAATCAAATACACTCAGCAGTGCCATTTTTAAAAGATTATGATGTATCCACGTTTAAGGGTTTAGAAAATGCTAACGCAGAGGAGAATACTGAAGGTTTTATTAAATTTGCAGTGGGGTGCACTGTGGCATGCCAAGAAGGCTTCGGAACTCCAGACAACGTTTTTATGAGAAGTGTGGATATTGTAATTACTGAAAAATGTTCGCTGAAGTGTCGCGATTGTTCTAATCTAATGCAGTTTTTTGAAAATCCAATAAACTACGATGCCAAGGATATGACCGAAGCTATCAATCTGGTGTCTGCATATGCGGATGAAATTCATGAGTTTAGAGTTATTGGAGGAGAGCCATTCATGAACAAAGATTGGCACCTCATCATGGAAACTTTAATCTCCAAATCTAATGTGAAAAGAATAGCAATTTATACGAATGGCACGATTATGCCGAGAGAACATCAGATTGCGTGTTTAAAAAATGAAAAAGTAATCTTTATGATCACCGATTATTCGGGCGAGGGAGGCGACGGGAGCCCCAACCGAAAAACGGAACGTCTACAGAGACTTAAAAGATCTGTAGATAAGCTGGAAGATTTGTGTAAAGAACACGGAATAGATTATCGGCGCCATGCGCCAGAAAACTGGACCGATTGCGGAAGAATTGAAGAGTTCAAGCGCAGCGATGAAGAAAATAAAGAAGTATTTAGAAGTTGCTGTTGTAAAAATTTAATTACTTTATCGGAAGGTGAGTTACATCGGTGCCCGTTTTCTGCCCAAATTACGAGACTCGGCGTTTGCAACGAAAAAGACGACTATATAGACATCACAGAAAAAATGCCTGAAGAAGAAATGGGACAACAACTGCGATCTTTTCTTTTCGAAAAGGAGTTTATTAAAGCATGCGATTATTGTCCCGGCCGGAGGTTATCTGACCCCCACATTAAGGCTGCCGTTCAAAGCGATAAAGCAATGCCCATCGGCGGCATTCACCCCCCCGTATTTTTAAAATTAAAGAAAGAGGTATAAACTATGGTTAAAAAAGAATATGTTTCTAAAGTCACCGGAGAAGTGTGGCATAAAGAAAACATTAAAAATTATAAGAGATGGTTTGAAAAAGTGGCAGTTATCTTAGAAGATTGTCACAGCAAACAAAAAAATGGAGAAAATGCTGTTCTTATTAAGGGTAGCAAGGTACTTATTACAGATATTAGAGGAAGGATTAAGCCCCAATATAGGGTAACCGATGCTTCTGATAGGGTTTGGTTTGTGCCAGTTGAAAAAGTAGAAATTATAGGAGAAAAAACTAATGGCTAATTCACATTCTAAAATATTTCAAACGCCGCTGGAAGGAAACAAGTATGATCGTGCGCCGGAAGAGATGATCATGCAAAACACGACCATCAAAGACGAAAAAGACAGACAAAATTGGCTTAAAAATTATAAGCCGGCAGTTTATGAAAAAATGAAGGCCTATCCAGATAAGATTGCGAATGGCGAGAGTATTGCCATTATTCAATTTCAATATGATTACTTATGTAATATGGATTGCGAACATTGTTGTATCGATAAGTTTTATGTTCCTCGCTCTTGGGAGGAAGCTTCTGGCCGGCGTAAGTTTACCATGGATGATGTTCGACGCCTCTCCAAGGAGGCAGACGAAATGGGCTTAGCGAACTTTGTAATTACAGGCGGCGAGCCACTGATACTTAGAGAATTTGATGAGCTTGTAGAAGCAATTGACCCATCAAAATTTTATTTAGTTACAGATTCAAATGGGTGGAACTTGGATTATAAGAGAGCAGCCCACCTTAAAAAGATCGGAATTGATAAGGTACAGCTTAGTTTGGATGGTATTACCGCCGAAGCACATGACACCTTTAGGCGGAAGCCCGGAGCATTCGACAGGGCCATGCGCGCAATTGATGCGTGCAAGGACGCTGGCCTCCACTTGATTCTTTCGACGGTTATTTGGAAAGACAGAATTTATACAGATGAGTGGGTTCAGTTCTTGGGCTTCGCTAAAGAGAAAGAAGTTGGCACATATATTGTATACGCGAAACCTGTTGGCGCCTATGAGGGCGAAACAGCCGCAATGATGACTGAGAAAGAAGGAGCAATCCTCCAGAAGTTTGAAGAAGAATATGATATTTTTACTCACATGACCCCCTCATATGGTCGCGACATCGGCTGTATCGCGGTCAAGAGAATGGTGCCTGTTTCTCGGTATGGTGATGTAATGCCGTGCCCCTACCAGCATGTCTCCCTTGGCAACTTTTTTGACGAACCGCTCGCCGATATCATTAATCGAGGTTTAAATATTAAATGGTTCGACCCCAAAAAGAACATGCCGTGTATTTGTGGAGTAGACAAAGGCTTCATTGAAAATGTCATCTCACAGACCTATGGAGATGCAGAAGTGCCCGTTAGGTATGATAAGGTTTTCACCGAAGACGATTTCTTGAACAAAGAAAACATGGGCGACGTGAAGAAGGGCTCGGGCACAGGTCAAGAGGTAGACACGTGGAAGAACGCCCCTACGATTACCTTGAAAGGAAAGAATCTTAAGGATTTCAACTTTGTTGATGATACTGGAGCATAATTATGTTGAGCATTACCCCCGAAGCTGCTGATAAGTTAAGAACGGCGTTAGAGCCGGGCGATGTTGTCCGCGTTGGCGTAACAAGTGGCGGATGCTCTGGCTATAGATATTCGCTGGCTATCGAAGATTCTCCCCGGGCCGATGATATAGTTGTGGAATTTGACGAGGTGAAAGTCTGTATGGATGCGGATAGTTCCGATATGCTTTCGCACACGGTTGTTCATTATGAAGATGACCCGTGGAGTCCCGGTTTTAAATTTAGTAACGTAAAGGCGACGGGAACATGCGGCTGCGGATCTTCCTTTTCACAAGCACAGAGCTGCCCTTCAAACGAAGAGCAGCCGGCGGGCGAATAAATGGGATATTCAGATAAAGTAATAGATCATCTTGAAAGCCCGCGCAATGTGGGAAGTCTTGATCGCGATGATCCTGATGTTGGAACAGGAATGGTTGGCGCCCCAGCTTGTGGTGACGTCATGAAATTACAACTCAAAATCAATGACAGCGGTATTATTGAAGATGCTAAGTTTAAAACGTTTGGTTGCGGTTCTGCAATTGCATCCAGTTCGTTGATTACCACTATGGTGATGGGGCAAAACATTGAAGACGCACTTGCAATTTCAAACGTAGATATAGCGCAAGAATTGTCACTGCCTCCGGTAAAAATTCATTGTTCCGTATTGGCAGAAGATGCCATAAAAGCAGCTATTCACGATTGGGAGAAAAAGAAAGATGTCGATAACAATGACTGAAAATGCGATTAAGAAAATTAATTCCATAAAAAACAAAAGACAAACTCCTGATTCTTATTTTAGAATATCCCTACATGGGGGCGGTTGTTCGGGTTTATCATATAGTTATGATTTGATCGAAGTTGTGCCCGAGGACGCTAAAGTTTTTGAATTTGGAAACCTTAAGGTTTGCATAGATAAGAAATCATATCTGTTTTTAAGCGGAACTGAAGTTGATTACATTAACACGCTGATGGAATCTGGATTTAGATTTAACAACCCAGCCGCAAAAAGAAGTTGTAGCTGCGGTGAATCTTTTACTATTTAAGAATTTTAATTGACGATATACGATGAACGTGTTATAGTAGTGTATCCATGGGGAGGTGTAAGTGAGCGATAAATTAGACGATATATTAAATTTAGTACAAGAGTATATCATCGAAAAGCAAGAAAAGGAGGCCACATGGGCCCCCGGCGAAGATTGGGTATCCTATTCGGGCCCTATTTTTGATGAGCATGAATATCTTGCCGCTGTAAAGCAAATTCTAGATGGCTGGATGATTTTTGGCAAGAATGCTAGCAAATTTGAGGAACTATTCCCATCAAAGCTAGGCAAACTCTATGGATCTTTGACAAATTCTGGAAGCTCTGCAAATTTGTTAATGGTTTCCGCGACGAAATCGCGCAGATTTAAAAAGCGATTAAAAGACGGCGACAAGATCATCACACCAGTTGTATGTTTTCCTACCACTATCAATCCGCTGATTCAACATAACTTGGTACCAGTGTTTGTGGATGTCGAGCTTCCAAGCGTCAACTTAGATTTAGATAAAGTAGAAG
>Ga0209349_1000389_pt1 | contig 23639 bp, 28 predicted proteins | sample ETNvirnome_2_130_FD_184067 | JGI IMG/M metagenome (GOLD analysis project Ga0209349, IMG submission 184067) | Marine viral communities from the Pacific Ocean - ETNP_2_130 (SPAdes) (version 2) | ecosystem: Environmental > Aquatic > Marine > Oceanic | place: Pacific Ocean | collected 2013-06-22
TGGGAAATTGTGTGGCTGTTTGCTCGGCCATTGGCCGCCGAAAGTGCGGCGGTTATTTTTTCGGCGTTTTTTTCGTTAATATTTATCGGCTTATCCATCACGTTAGTTGCTCCATTGTTGTGCCATTTGAGTGGCAATTCCTGAATATGTCTCACTGCGTACCTGCCAGCGGTTGGCAGATGGTGGTAAGCGGTTCTGACCGCTGTTGGTCTGGTTAGCCCACCGTTCCTTGCCATCAACCAGTCTGCCGCTTATGCGGTCTGCCGGATCGGCAACCAACAGCGGCAGGTTCTTGAGCCATAGGCCGGTCTTCTTGCTGGCATCCGATCCGTAGTCATAGGGCTGGATGTACTGGTCTGCCTTGCGCCATCTGGTGGACATCACGCCGACCGGATTTTCAATACAGATATGCCTGATCGGGGCATTGGCCATCTCCATGAAAAATTCTTCGGCTTGATCACGGGCGGCTCGTCGTGCAGCGCCGGTGAGGGTGTCTGCCTTGACCTTCTGATGGTATGGACCGTCTGAATATGCCCACTCTGCGCTACTGGTGAGGTAGGTACACGGTGGGTGGGCAATGAGCATATTCCAGTTATCGGTGAGGTACTGCAACACATCGCCTTGCAGATGGTAGGGACTGTCACTGGGTAACAGATCACATGACCATGCGTTATGACCCAGTGCGCGGAAAGCATCTCTGACGACTCCTGACGACTCACAGGCGACTAGGACTCTCATCAGTCAAAGTCCTTCGGGTCGAATCCACATTCTTCAGCCAGTCGAGCCAGTGCCGCCCATATCTCATCGCTGTCCAGTATCTGAACCTCAAACTCATCACCAAACGCCACGTCAGCAAGGGTGTACAGCCGTTGGATGTCTTCTTTAACAGTCATGCCGCATACTCCCTGTAGAGGTCAAAGGCTTCATCAATAGGCAGGTTGTTGAGTACGACTGCATCAGGGTGCTTGTCTGCGACAATCTTAATACAACGATCATCAATAGAACGAATACCCTTGAATCCTGACGCCCATATCTGATCATCTTCAATGTAGACAACCTTGGATTTCATACTTCTCATCAGATGCTTACGGCCTTCAACCTGATTCATCTGGTCGGCAATCAGTAACTGCAAATCCCATGGCATTGAGAAGTCATCGTCCAGTTTGTAGGGTGGCAGGGTCTTGCAATGCTCTGCAACCGCTGCCATCGCTGTCTCAAACGAGGTGACTTCTTTATTGTTGGCTGGTCTGCCATGAGGTGAGTAGGCATAGAAATTATCAGGTCCACCGTGACCGTCATTACTTGCGAGGATTGACCTGACTCCATCAACATAGATTGTCGCTTGGTAGCAGGTTGTTTCTTCTGATGCAAACTCCGCAATCTTCAGGTTCTTAATCTCAAATTTCATATTGTTGGTCCTTTGGTTTATCGGGTACTTCTACGGGCTAACCGCCACGATGGTCTGCGGCGGTTGGTCGGTCGGGTGGTGGGTTAGTTGTCTTCAATCTCTTCGATGGTGATGTTACCTTCCATCAGATCAATAACCGCCGCCATCCCCTCCTCGTAGGTCATGCCGTGCCATTTGCTACCCTCATCCATAGCTGTGAAAATGATGGTCATAAGCCGCTCGTATTCATCGCTTGTAATATTGTGGGCGAAATGTTTAATCGTCATGCTGTCGTACTCCTGTTGATGTCTTTCCAAGTGGTTAGATGATAGGACCGCATCCTGCTTTCATGGCAGCCAATGCCATGTTGTTGAATAGTTGGGTGGAACAGTGTTCCCTACTGTTATCGATCAGGTTGCGGATGATCGGCTTGTATGATTCCGGTAACGTGCCGAAATTGCGCCGGTTCCGCTTCAGCATCCACTCAAAAAGATGCACGTCATCCAATTGACCGTTAACTGCCAAGTCCAATTCGTTGGCATCGCGCAGTGTTGCGATGGTAAGTAGTAGTACGTCGATCTGTCGCTTGGTGAATCTCATGCTTGTGCCTCCTGAAATTTGCTAGCCTTGCCACCGTGGGCAAGGATGACGATGGATGCCTTGCGACCGGTCTGACCGTTGCAGGCTTGGCAGTCAATGCATTGCAGCTTACGGCCCATCTCCTCACTGGCCGGGCAGTGTGCCTCGTTGCTTGCCTTGTGCCCGTCTGCAGGGGCCACGCGAAAGGTGCGCCATCCCTCAGTCTGTGCTTTAGTGGCTTGTACTTGGCTGTCAACACTCGCCATCACAATTGATTTCCAGCCGGTAGTAGCGCGTGGCGTGTCCCATTGGTGGCTGTAGCCGGTACGCCCTTCGGTGATGTCGAGCAACGGTTGCCATGCTGACTGGGGTACTGCCAACGGGTCGCCATAGCTGCCCAGTCTGAGCGGTTGACCGGCGAATTGGTCGATGGTGCGGGTAGCGTAGCTGCCACGGTGAAATGCTCTGTAGACTGATAGCGGAGCCTGAAACGTGAGGACGTAACAGTCACGGTCCCGGTGGGGGCAATCCCCACATACGCTGTAATCGTCGCCCGTCTTGACTGCAGTGTGAGGCTCAATATCTGATCGCATGATCCAAGTCTGCACCATGTTGCCAGTCTTGCGGTTGCCTATGGATTTGCTGAGAGTGGCTATTGCTACGATGGGTTTGCCGTCGATCGCGGATGGTCCTTGATAGAAGATCATTGGTTTGGTCCTTGGTTGGGTTAGCGGATAAAATGAGTCAGGTTGATGACGTTGGAGTCATGGTCCATCGCCATCCATCGGTCGAACAGTTCGGCGAGTTCTTCAGCCAAAATAGCTTTCACCTCGTCGGTCATGCTGTCGTACTGGACGCAGTGCAGGGATCTGATATTGTGGTAGTGGGGGTTATCGCGATAATTGGGGATGTCCCTGAGTTGACACACCCTATCGATGTGAGTGACGTTGAAGTAGTTGTTTTCTGCGAGTTGAGAGAGATGAAAATTGCTGAGTCGGTCGATATTGGTCATGGGTTGGTCCTTAATTGGTGAGTGTGTGAACCATTATAGCGAGTGATAGCAAGATAGCAAGCCCTGGGTGATATATTTTTTCCTGCTGCTATCAATCAATCTGCCTGCTATCATAGGGTCAAATAGGCTGGAAGCCAGGTAGGGCGTGGGATGTGGGCATTCGGGCAGTGATTTGGGCAGTGATTTGGACACCCGACACCCGCCGTTTACCCAATCATAGTGGGTATGCTACAGCCCTTTGTTTATGCGGGTTGTAGAGAATCTTGCCCACCACCCCTCGATTGGTCCTACTCCGCTACAAATCCCCCTATGATATATACCATATAGCAGGCTATCTACACCCCCTCCCACCGACTACTATATATATATTAAAGGGTATAGGGGTATAGAAGGGCGAAAGGAGTGTGATATCAACGACTTACGAGTTACCCCCAGGCTAGGTAATCGGCGGGTAAGCCGGGTGTGTTGTGTGTAGGGTGGTAGATTGTATAGACTGTGAGGCATGACAAAACAGTTATACAGTAGTCCTGCAGATATCCAGATCATGGTTGACCTGTACTTTGATGATGCGGTTGCGGCTGAAGACCCCGTGAGTATTGCTGGGTTGGCTTATGCACTAGGCTTCGTCAGTCGGCAGTCGTTGTACGACTATGAACGCAAAGAATTGTACGCTGACGTAATAAAAAAAGCCCGTCTTAGGGTCGAAGCATACATGGTCAAACGGTCGATCAAATCGAATGGGGCGGGGGCTATATTCCAGCTAAAGAATATGGGCTACACAGACCGCCAGGTTATGCAAATTGAGCCTGTAACGATCAATATTAGCGGTAAGGACAGCGAATTGTGAGGCGGTCGGGAAGCCGCCCCCACCCCCGCCTGACAGCGGGGGGAGGTCTTCGGGCGGCTGTTTACTCACCGCCCACAAATTTTCAGACCTACAACCCAACCAACGCTCAACCAACCGTTTGGCCGCTGAAAAACGGGTCATCGCTAAATTTTATCGACCCCAACCAACAATCTGACCGCTCAAAAACCGACCCCTCCCAAAATTTTTCAGGAGATCCTGACAGATGACCGCTCAACTAACACCTTATTATCAACCTGATGGTGCTATTTACGCCCCCAACGAGCAAGACGCTGTGGCATCTGCGTTGCAACTGGACACGGCCACGACCGCTGAGTCCCACACGTTTGCAACCAGTGACGCACTCAAGATTATACGCATCCAGGCCGACCAGGATATTTACTATGCGTTCGGGGCGACCGCCGCTGCACCGACTGATGATGACATAGCCGGTGCATCGATCTACTTACCGGCAGGCCAGGAACGGCTGATCCAACTGACTCCGCACCCAAGCACTGGGGAGTTGCCTTACATCTCATGTGTCTCAGCGGTTAATGAGACAAATGTGAATATTCTCGGTTGGGGGTAGCAAATGACCGCCGCCCAACGCATGATGGATCGGCAGAGGCAGCAGCGACAGAGGCAAATGCGTCGGGCGATTGTTCGCATTCATCGTACCAACAATTCATTTCATACGAGTGCTGGTAGACCGTTTTATACCAGTGCTGGTAGTAGATTCTACGGAGCATAGTTATGGCCGCACCATATGTTAGTACACACACAGGGGCAGTGATTGACGGTGCCGTAACTGACCTGGCTGCACTGGTTGCTGCCGGTGGGTTGGGTAAAAGCATTGCGCTTCAGGATACGTTCGGGGTTAGTTTTGCTGCTACCAGTGACGCCGCCGGTATGACCAGTGAGTTGTTGGACGACTATGAAGAGGGGACATTTACTCCGCTCATGCAATTTGCTGCTGGATCGGGAACGATCACTTACACATTGCAGCAGGGGGTATATACCAAGGTCGGGCGGCTTGTTTCAATTGCTGGTCGGATTATCACATCGTCCATTGCTTCCAGAACTGGTGCGGCTAATATGGCTAATATGCCCTATCCAGCCGGTGCAACATATGGATATTCTGCCAGCATTGGACAGGCTGGTGGGTTTAATATCACCGCTGGATGCTCTGTAACAGGGTATATGGCTGCTTCATCACCGTTATTATTCCTGTATTTATGGGATGCGACTGCTGGTACGTCTTCTCTCATAGACACGGAGTGGACGGATGACGGCGGGTTTTTCTTTCAATGTAATTACATGGCGTAAGTTATGAGCAGACAACAGACAACAGACTTAATTGAGATCACGCAGACGAATGCAATCTGCATACGGGACATTATCTCGCAAGGTGGAGTTAGACGGTTTCACCGCCATGTTATTGAGGCAGAGTGTTCAGATGAACACCCACTGGCCCATGCGATCAGGGACGTGCTGCCTATGGTTGATCCTCGTGATTTTTCGCGTATGACCGACGGAGTGAAGGTGTATCAGGATTTTATTCGGGTACAGGTGCGGTCTGGTTTTGTACGGGTAGACGACTGCACCTATGTGGTTGAGGATGGTCAGGTGGTTGTTGATGAGATAACGGCCAGACGGGTGATCTACCCAGGCGACGATTATTCTGGCGAGAAGGTCAAGGTGCGGAAGGTGTGTGAGATCGTTCATACGCAGGAAGCAATCGACAACTATGCCACCATCAAAGCGGCAGACGCAGCAGCAGAGGCCAAGCGAGTGGATGAGCAGGACGCTGTTCTCGCCCAGGCCGCAGAGGAGTTCAAGCAGGCAGTGGCAGATGAGGTAGCGAGGCAACTGGCATGATAACCGCCCGACTGTCTCTCCGTAATGATGCCGCCGGTGCTGGACACTTTGGTGCCCCTCGTGGGAGTCGGACTCACAAAGGACAGGACTATGCCGCCACCATTGAAGCGCCTGTCAGTGGTAAGGTTACCAAACTTGGGTACCCGTATGGCTCAGGCTATGGGGGTGCCAGTCACACGGGTGAGGAGGAAACGTATCGGTATGTCGAGATAACAGATACTATCGAGCGACGGCATCGGGTGTTCTACATTCAGCCCGATCCAGCCATCAAGGTCGGAGACTTTGTGTCAATGGGTGACCCGATAGGTGTTCTTCAGGCTGTCACGTCGCGCTATCCGCAGTATCCTGCCATGACCGTTCATTCACACTACGAGATCATGCTGCCCGATGGCAGTTGTGTCGATCCGGTAGAGGGTTAGATCTTGAGTTGGAATGACGCCAAACCAGGGTTCGAACCAACCGTCGACCAGGTGAAGGCGATGGATATCCTGACTTCCCGCGCCACACACTGTGCGTTAGGTGGGGGTGCCAGGTCCGGTAAGACGTTCTGGATTGTCCGTGCACTGATCATGCGCTCACAGTTGGCACCAGGGTCCAGACAAGCGATATTCCGCTTCCGGCAGAACTCCCTGGTGGCAGCGGTGGTCGAAGACACGTTTCCGAAGGTTATGGACCTGTGTTTTCCGACTAACTTCTACCGGCCAGAGATCGGCTGGCACAAGACCCCCAATCTGTTCTATGAGTTCGCTAACAAGTCACAGATATGGTTTGCCGGACTGGACGACAAGGAACGGGTGGAAAAGGTACTGGGGCAGGAATTTGTCGGCATGTACTTCAATGAGTGCAGTCAGATACCGTGGGGATCGGTCACGACTGCTAAAACTCGTTTGGCTCAAAAGGTAGCTACGGTCACCGATCCACCACGCGACCTGAGCCTCAAGTGTTATTACGATTTCAATCCCCCGTCAAAGCGACATTGGACTTATCAGCAATTCGTCGAAAAGAGAGATCCGCTCACCAAGCACCCCGTCGATGATGAGTTCAATATCGCGTATATGCTGATGAATCCAGAGGGTAATAAAGCCAATCTGTCAGCCGACTACATCAAGATACTGGAAGACCTGCCACCCAAGGCTCGACGACGTTTTTTGCTAGGGCAGTTTGCTGACGACAGTGATGGGTCGCTATGGACCGAAGAACTGTTGGATCAGCAGCGTATTGATCCCAGGCAGGTAATACCGGAACTGGTTCGCATTGTCATAGCGGTTGACCCGTCAGGTTGCACCGGCCCCGAAGACTACCGATCCGACGAAGTGGGTATTGCAGTGGTCGGCCTGGGCACCGATGGGCACGGGTACCTGTTGGAAGACCTGTCTGGCCGGTTCGGACCACGCGACTGGGCACGGGTCACTAACAGTGCGTTCCAGCGGCATGAGGCTGACCGGATTGTGTGTGAACAGAATTATGGCGGTGAAATGGTCAGGTCCACACTGGAAGCGGAGAACCCGAATCTGCCGATCAGCCTGGTACATGCCAGTCGAGGTAAGATCGTTCGGGCCGAACCGATTAGCCAGTTGTACGAACGGGCATTGGTGCACCACGTAGGGCACTTCCCTGAGATTGAAGACCAGATGATGTCGTTCACTACATCGGGCTACCAGGGTCTTAATTCCCCTGACCGTGCAGATGCCGTGGTGTGGGCCTTGACCGAACTGTTTCCAAGCATTGCACAGAAGGGCCGGAGTAAGCCGTTCGTGCCCCCTACCGTTATTACCAGGCCGCGCAGTGCCAGTGCCTACAATCGACCCAGTAGATATGCAACCAAGAGAAGGAGTGCAAGACGATGAGTAAATTATTTGGCGGTAATAGAACACCCAAGGAAGAACCGGAACCCGTTGCTCCGATTCCAGACGAAGAACTGGAACGAATTAATCAGGAACGGGCGTATCAACGTAGGTATCATAAGATGATATCCCAGTCCTCCAAGGGACGATCCGGCACCATACTTTCAGGTCAATCAGGCACCCTAGGACTGGCATGAGCAAGTTGTCTCGCAGGACGAAGAAAAAGACACGGGATAAACACCAGTGCCCTACAACACGACCGCTGCATATCGACGCGATGTGCGAAAACAAGGTGTTGGTAAGCGGGGATTTCAGGCTGGTACGGTAGTGGATCGGAGAGGACAGCTTGGATGAGCAAGTCACTTAACAACTCACATAATCTTGCGATCAGTACTGATCCGTTGTCACGACAGGCGAAAAATCGTGATCTTGACTTTGCTGGTGAAATACTTGCACCTATCGAACCGCTGCCGCCAAAAGGTCCGAAATCGACACCCGTGCCATATTCATCCACTCGTACCGGTCAACGGTCCAGACGCCGACCGATCCAGGCACCCTTACAAAGGGATTTGTTCGCCGGTACAGTATTGGGCGGTGAAGCTACAAGGAATACATTAGGATGAAACTGGATGCTACGAAGTTAATAGAACTGGCTGACAAGCAGTTTAAAAATCAGTCAGTGATGAAAAGCCTGTGGCAAATATTGGGTGATCATTTCTATCCTGAGAGAGCAGATTTCACTACAACTCGTAATGTCGGCCAGGAGTTTGCTGACAACCTGATGGATTCGTTTCCGCTCTTAATCCGTCGTGACCTGGGTAACTCGCTGTCGGCAATGCTGCGCGATGGCAACTGGTTCAAAATGGGTGTTGCCAATCGAGAACCTGACTACGCCGGTATCGAGTGGTTGCAACGTAATACCATACAGTTGCGACGCCATATGTACCACCGATCCGCAGGGTTCGTGAGAGCGTCCAAGGAAGGCGACCATGATTTCGTTACGTTCGGGCAGTGTGTTAAATCAGTCGAAATGAACCGTTTGCACAACGGACTGTTGTTCCGCTGTTGGCACATGCGGGATTGTGCCTGGTTTGAAGACGAAACAGGTCAGGTGTGCGGAGTTATGCGTAAGGCGAAGATGTCCAGACGTGATTTGATCAGTTATTTTGGTAAGGACAATATTCATGCGGAGATCGTGCGGGACGAGATGCGCGACCCGTTTCATGAGATTGAGGTGCTACACCTGTCTATTCCAACGAGAATGTTGGGTGACGATGAAATGGAATCGAAATTCTCGTATGTATCGATTTGGATTGACAAGGCGCACAAGGAAGTGATTGAGGAAGTGGGTATGAACCACAAGATGTATGTGGTTCCCAGGTTCCAGACGATTGCCGGTAGTGCCTATGCGTACTCACCAGCCACTACGGTCGGTCTGTCAGATTCACGTACCCTGCAAGCGATGACGCATACCCTGATGGAAGCGGCAGAACGGTATGCCCGTCCACCGGTTATTGCGACAGCTAATGTAACACGCTCAGATATCGACCTGGGGCCGGATGGTGTCACTTACGTGGATGAGGGGTATGATGAGCGACTGGGTCCCTCACTGCGTACCATCGCCCAAGACAGGGGTGGGTACCCCATTGGTAAGACTGAGCGCGAACGGATCACTGATACCCTGAACAGTGCGTTTTATCTGAACAAATTGAGTCTACCCGATGTCACTCATGAAATGACTGCGTATGAGGTGAGCGAACGGATGAAGCAGTTCCGGCGCGAGAATTTACCGCTGTTTGCACCCATCGAGGCAGAGGACAACGGTCAGACCTGCGAACTCGCGTTTGAAATTGCAATGGAAAACAATATGCTTGGGTCGCACTACGACATACCCCCGTCGTTACGTGGCGCTGATGTAGAGTTTAAATTTGAATCACCGCTGACCGCCAGTGAGAATGAAGAAATCGCGGAACGCTATGCACGGACCAGGGAAATGCTGGCCGGTGCAATTGAACTCGATCCGATGGTGGGTCATGATATCGATCTGTCAGAAGCAATCCGTGACGCAGTAGTTGGGATCGGCGCACCGACAACCTGGCTGGTTCCACCGGATGAGGCGTTGGAAAGCAAGCAGATGGCTAAGGTTCAGGAAGTAGCTATGCAAGCATTGGAGACTCAAGGGAATGACGGTTCAAGATGAAGCAATAGGTGTACTCAAGGATCTGGTAGCCACTCCCAACGGTCAAGTCAGGCTGTGGGGTATGGTGATGAGCGGTGGGTCAGTGTTCGGCGCAGGGTTCGGGTTAAAAGCCGATCCGGTATTGTTGATCGGGTGCTTTATTGCCGGTGTGGTCTTTATCCTGCTGTCAATTTGGATGGCTGACAGACGGGCACAGTTTGAAGCATCGAAGGAGCGTCGATCATCCCAACGGGCAACACTGGCATTGTCTGAAAAGACCAGGAAGTTTGCGACTATGATTGAGGGGCCGATGCAGCAGCATGAACTCGCTGCCATAGATTTTCCTGAAGGCGGCAGTAAGGATGAGTTAATTCAAACGATTCGGATCTTGCGCGGTCGTGAGGCGGCACGAGAGGGATCAATACTGTATTGGGAAAACGGTCAATACATTCCACGGGTCAGCGGCGAAAAGACCGTACTGTACACGGATGGAGGGTAGTAAGTTGGCTAACGGGAGAGGTACGACAGCAAGCATAGTAACCGCAATAGTGTCGGTGGTTCTGGTTGCGTTCGGGGTGTTCGGATATTACGTTACAGGGGCCGCTGAGGATGAAGCGAGGAAAGTTGTCGCGCCTGTTGAAGCAACGATTGAAGCGGTACACGCTGACGTGGAAGCGAAGATTGTTGTTGTAGATGATAGGGTTGATATAAATACGACCAATATCGCTGTGATGACTTCCAGGCTGGACAATGTAATCGTTATCATCAAAGAGCAGAACGTGAGATTGGACAAGATCATAGATAAGCTATGAGTAGACCGGAATGTTTCAATGTACCCAAGATAACCAAACGAGAAGTTATGGCACTTCAGGCACTTGGTGCTGGCACGGCTGATGCTTATCAGCAAAAACTGGCACTGGCCGTTATCAGTAACAAGTTTTGTAGGCCGCACGACCTACTGTTTGTTCCTGGTAAGCCGGATGAGACGGTGTTTATGAACGGTCGTGCGTTTCCAGGTATGCAGATTTTAAAAACGCTCAACATTAAAGTTGGGCAACTTCAAGACGATGAGGAGCAGGGAAAATGAGCGAAGTAGCACCGGTAGTACCAGGCACACCACCAGCCGATCCACCAGCCGATCCACCAGCCGATCCAGGCACACCACCAGTAACGGTCGTGACCGATCCACCAGCCGATCCACCAGCCGATCCACCAGTGTCATGGCTCGACAGTGTGCCGGATGGTTGGCGCGAGGATTTAGCCGGTGAAGATGATGCACGACTGAATCATTTGAAACGGGTAGGTGGTTTACCGGCCTTGGTCGATAATTACTTTAATGCCCAGGAGAAAATCCGTACCGGTCAGATTGAAGCGGCGGCAGAACCGGATGAGCATTCGTCTGATGAGGATTGGGTACAGTTTCGGACTGAGAAGGGTATTCCTGCTACCGCTGAAGAATACACGGTGACGATGGAGGAAGGACTGGTGCTTGGTGAGGAAGACCAAGAAGTGCTGGACGGTGTGTTTCCCGTTGCCCACAAAATGAATCTGTCGTCAGAGCAAGTGTCGCTACTGACCAATGCCATGATGGACGGGCAGCAGCAACAATTCCACAAGCAGGAGATCCAGCAGGAGGAGTATCGTAAAGAGGCTGACGGCCAGGTTCGGTCGTTGTGGAAAGGCGAGTATGATACAAACCTGAATTTATTGAAATCATCTATCCTTGGATCGTTGCCGGAAACAGTACGTGATCTGTTTGCCCATGCGGTTTTAGCAGATGGTCGTAAGGTGTTCAATTCGCCTGAAATGCTAATTGCTATGACCGACTGGGCACGTAAATTGAACCCCAGTGCGACCGTGGTACCGAACGCTGCAAACCCAATGAAAGCGATTACAGATGAAATTGCTGAACTGGAAGAACGGATGGGAACGAAGGAATGGTTTGAAGATCAACCGGCTCAGGATCGGTACCAGGCACTGGTTACTGCCCGTGACAATTTGAATGCAGAGGAGTAAGATTTAAAACGCACACCATTGTGTAGACCCTTGAGGCTCGTAAAAGTGACCCCTGGATTACCAGGTCAACTCACGTAAAACGACTGATAGCCAACTCAAAGCACTGGTTACTATTAACTTGAACTTAGAGGACATATGCAATGGCTGACACAGCATTTCAAACTATGTATCGTCAAGAGTTTGTTGCTGGTTTTGAGAAACGCCAGTCTTTGATGCGTCATACGACCATCACGGAGACTGAGATAAACGGTAACACTGCAACCTTTCTGGTTGCTGACTCTGGCAGTGCAACCGCTGTCACTCGTGGTGCGAATGGTGACATTCCGACACGAGCTGACAATCTGAATCAACCTGCTGCTACCTTAGCAGAATGGCATGATGTTCCTGAACGAACCGGCTTCAACCTCTATGCCTCACAAGGCAATGGTCGTCGGATCATGCAGGAAACATCAATGGCAGTTATCAATCGTAAGATTGACGAAGACATTCGTACTGCCTTGGATGCCGCAACCGTGACCTGGGGTGCAGCAGCAGTTGCTACACTCACAAGAGTTACAGTTGCAAAAACAAAGTTGGGAAATGCGTTTGCGACAAAGGACGCCCCGATTTATGCTGTAATAACACCGGCCTTTCACGGGTATCTGATGGGATTAGCATCGTTTACTTCCGTAGACTATATCAGTCAGAAACCATTTGAGAAAATATCTACGGATATAGCCTTCGCATGGTTTGGAGTGAACTGGCTTGTTGATGGTGATCTCAACGGTGCCGGTAGTGCCAATGCGACGTGCTTTATGTACTCGCAGAATGCCATCGGTCATGCGATGGACGCCGAACGACTTCAAACGTATGCAGACTACGACAGAAAAAATGACAAGTCGTGGGTCAGATGTACGACATACATGGGGTCTAAACTCTTGCAAAACGCCGGTGTGGTTAAGATGCCGCACGACGACTCTGCATTGTCATAAGGGAGGTAGTAACAAATGAGTTATGCAATAAGTAATCCTCCTCGTATGATCTCTCAAAGTGTTGGTGCCAATGGTGGCGACCTGTGGATGTACAAAGACGGCGACAGCCTGACAACTGTCGGCGGTGTCAATTACGTGTCTAATGCTGCCGATCTTGGTCTTAAAGCCGGTGATGCTGTTTTGCATATAGATGAAACTTTGTTGACTACCACCCTTACAACTGCTGTTGCTCATCGCACCAGTGGTACTGCTAGTGGTGCGCTGTGTAGTGCCATTGAGCCAATCGGTGAAAGTTCCATTGCACTGCAAAGTGCGGGAACCGGTACCTTTGTGATCGACGATATTGTCACCTTTGATAACGATCCAGATACTGAGTATCGAATCACTACCGGTGATGCTGATATCTCAGGTGGTGGTACGTTGGTAGTCACACCTGTGTTGGTCAAGGCGACAGCAGTGGGTACGGGTATCAAGGTCAAATCGGGTGTTATCAATCTTGCAACCGGCAAGACTGGTCGCAAAGTCCACGCATCGTCAGCAGCAACCCGACTGATCCAACCGTCGGAATCTGGTGACATGTTCTTGATGGACAGTGCTGCTGGTCAGTCGTTCACTCTGCCGGAAGCTGTTGTTGGTCTGAAGTATAGTTTCCTGGTCACGGTCGATCTGACATCGAACGCTTATGCGGTGCTTTGCAGCACGGCAACAGCCGGTGATTTCATGGTCGGTGCCATGCAGGGTAATATCGAAGGTGCCGCAACAGGTGAGACTCACTTTGCCAACGGCAGTACCCACCTTGGGATGTCCATGAACAAGACCACTACTGGTGGTTTGATCGGTACATGGTTCGAGGTCGAGTGTATTTCTACGGTCTTGTGGGCGGTCACAGGCGTTGCGTCCTGTACGGCTACCCCCGCAACCCCGTTTACTACATAAACGGATAACCAAAGGTGCGTCTTCGGGCGCACCCAGGAGATTAAAATGACTTATGTAATAGCTAATCCTCCTCGACTGGTTACCCAAAGTGTTGGTGCCAATGGTGGTGATCTGTGGGTGTATAAAGATGGCGACACGCTGAACAGCGTTGCCGCTGTAAACTACGTGTCCAATGCTGCTGATCTTGGTCTTAAAGCCGGTGACGCAGTACTGCATGTAGACACTACCGACTTGGTTACCAATCTGTTAACGGCAGTTGCCCATCGTACCAGTGGTACCGCGAGTGGTGCCCTGTGCAGTGCTATCGAGCCAATCGGTGAGAGTTCCATTGCACTACAGAGTGCGGGAACCGGTACGTTTCTGATTGACGATATCGTAACCTTCGATAATGATCTGGATACTGAGTATCGTATCACCACGGGTGACGCTGATATTTCCGGTGGTGGCACGTTGGTGATCACGCCTGTGTTGGTCAAGGCGACTGCGGTTGGCACGGGTATTAAGGTCAAATCAGGTGTGGTCAATCTGTCAACCGGTAAGACTGGGCGCAAAGTTCATGCGTCGTCACCAGCAACCCGACTGATCCAACCGTCGGAATCTGGCGACATGTTCCTGTTCGATAGCGCAGATGGTCAGGTGTTCACGCTGCCAACGGCAGTTGTCGGTCTGAAGTATAGTTTTATGACGACCGTAACTGTGACTGCGGCCGATACTTACGGACTGCTAACCAGTACGGCAACAGCCGGTGATTTCTTTGCCGGTGCTGTCATAGTATCTGTAGAAGGAAGCGGTAGTGAGAATGACACTTACTTTGCAGATGGTGCTGCTGATCTAGGTGTTGTGTCAAACGGATCGACTACAGGTGGTCTGATCGGTGGCTGGATTGAAATCGAGTGTCTAACAACAGCAGTTTGGTCGATCAAGGCTGTTCTTAATGGCACCGGTACAATCACCACTCCGCTCACCACATAGTAATTCGGTGCGCCTTTCGGGGCGCATCATCTTTTGAAGAAAGGAAAGTAAAATGAGCGAAGTACAAGTTGAAGAAAGAAAGTTAGATCCACTCAAACCCAAAGACTTGGAGTTTGGAGTTCATGCGTATCAGGCATATAGTTGTCGGGTTGCCGCAGGTATTACACCTGAAGACCTGGTGAAGAAAGAATTTTGGGCGTTCGTTGTCCCCAGGCTAAAGATGGGTGCAGAGATCAGAGTAATACCTGTTGATTTTTCTTATCACGCAGTGCTTTTGGTCACGTATACGGATGGCAAAAACATCAGACTGAAGATGTTATCACTCACCCAACTTGACGATGTGAAGCCTGATGTTAAATCGGACAAGTCCAAAGACTTCAAGTTAGTGATGCGCGGCCAGCAAAAGTGGTGCATACAACGACTTGATGATGGTGAGTTCATCAAAGAAATGATTCCAACCAAACAAGAAGCAACCGTGTGGCTTGATAAGTATATCCTCGCTCTCGATGGTGACACTGACGCAGAGGGGTTTTTAACTAAGCTGGAGTACTAATTCATGGCTGTTACAAAACTCAGCCTCTACAATGATGCGCTCTTGCTGGTCGGGGAACGTGCCCTCTCAAGTGATACAGAGGATGTTCCGGTACGTTATGATCTGGATCGTGCATATGACGATCCAGACGCTAACGACTACTGTCTGGAACTGGTCAAGCCTAAGTTCGCAATGCTGGTGGGCAAACTCAGCCCAGGTACGGTAGCGACCAACCACGGACTGGCTCAGACGTATGCGTTTCCGGCAGCATACATTGCGTTTGTTGAAGTCTACGATACCGCAGAACTCGATGAGGTAATTCACCGTTATATCATTGAGGATCGGACGCTCTACTGTGATGTAGATACAAACATCTGGTTGCGGTACATTCAAAGTGGTATAGCACTTGCCAACTGGACCCCGACGTTTGCCAGTGTGGTAGCCTGTTATCTGGCTAAGTCAATCGCGCCACGGGTCGCACCGCAGAAACTGATCAGTTTGGAAGAACTGTTTCTCAGTCGGGTGCAAGCGGCGATCACACTTGAGGGTGCCAAGGAAACTCAGCCACGTCCACCGTCGTCCACGGTAACGCTGACCAGTGACTATCAGAATGTTTATAACGGTGCGCTCAATCTCATGGGTAAGCCTCACATCATCAGCACCAATGATGATTCTGAGATACGGGTCGCACTGGACTCGATCATCGACAGTGGTGCGGTCAACTACCTGTACGAGATTACCAAACCCAAGTTCGCACTTGAGACTAACAGGCTGACATCCTCATCGACCAGTGCCAATCACGATCTTGACAACGTGTTTACTTTGCCTTCTGACTACCTGGCAATCTGTGAACTACATGCCGATCCGCTGATGGACGAACCAATCACCCAGTATTTGATCGAGGGTCGGACGATTGCCTGTAAGTACGAAACGATCTACTTGCGGTTTATTTCCAGCAGTCCAGCGACCAGTGACTGGACCCCAGGTTACAAACAGTTGTTGTCAGCTTATCTGGCCGATCAAATCAAGGCCCGATTTGTCGAAGACGCTGAACTTCGTAAGGACATCACCGCTACATTCTCTGTCCGACTGAACTACCTGATCAAACATGAAGGGTTCAAGGAATCGGATCGAGGCACCAGAACAACAGCTACAATCGACGACGAATGGCGCAAGATATATAACAAGGCGTTTTTCATCTTGGGACTCGATGAGATAGTATCCAACGACGACGATTCGCCCCGTCGCACCAAGGCAGATGTGTCGGTCGGTATGGGCATTGTCAACGCTACTCTGGAAGATATCGGTTGGGCGTTTGCGATGACCGGCCAGGAGATAACCTACGATCCGTCGTTAGAACCAGGGTGGGGGCATAACAGGGTGTACGCTCATCCTAGTGACATGCACCGACTGGGCGGTGTCTTTCAGGATGAGTTCTTCACTACCCCACTGAAGGACTACGAAGATGACAATGGTTACTGGTTCTGCGGATTGGACACGATCTATGTCAAGTACGTCAAGACCAGTTTCATGACAGCACCCAGTAGCTGGCCGCAGTATTTCGCCAATCTCGTTGCTGCCAATATTGCAATTGAGATCGGCCCCAGTCTAAGCGGCAATGTGGATAACGCAGTCGCACGACAGGACCAGTTCAAACGTGAGGCACGGTCAACGGATGCTATGACCGGCTCACCCCAACACATCAGAGAAGGCAGATGGGTGAGATCGAGGTCAAGCGGTCGGTCTACCGGCTTGCGTAATGGTAGACCTTAATTATGTCAGTCCCAGTCCGTCAATACGGGAACAAGTTCAATCGTGGTGAGATAGACGCACTCGCAATAGCGAGGGATGATATTGTCAAGGTCAACACCTCCGGCACCTTGATGGAAAATTTCATGCCGATCCGTCTTGGTCCCATGATGTTTCGGCCAGGGTTTGAGTACATCGGTGAACATGCCGATGCTACCGATGTCTATAACATTCCTTTTGTGGCGTCAACTTCCGATACCGCAAGTTTAGAATTCACCGACAATCTGTTGCGCGTGTGGGTGTCTGACGCACTTCTCGCCGCCGTTACCCGAAACACTACAATCGCCAATGGTACGTTTGATGCTAATGTGACCAGTTGGACAGATGCTGATGGGACTGGTGCAACCAGTGTATGGGTGGCTGGTGGATACTGTGGACTTACTGGTACTGGTACTGAGTCTGCTGTTAGATATCAAGGAACATCAGCATGGGACACTGCGGCAGAGCATCGATTACGAATAATTATCAAAGATGCTCCTGTACTGGTTGAAATAGGTAACACAGTTGCTGCAACTCCTGCCGCACATACTGCTGATATTTTTTCTGGTATTCTTGGACCAGGCACCCATTCATTAGTGTTTACTCCAACCGCTGACATTGATATTACATTTAGTAACTCAAGCAAGCAAAGAGCATTAGTTGACAGTGTAGCGTTTGAAACTACTGGTACTTTTTCGCTCCCCACATCGGTAGCCGAAGCAAACCTGCCAACAATCAGGTACGCCCAGTCTGCCGATGTGGTTTTTGTTGCATACTCAGGCGGTCAGCAATTCAAGATCGAGCGTCGTAGTACAGGGTCATGGTCGATTGTCGATTATAAACCGCTTGATGGCCCTTTTGGGTTTATCAATTCCACCGATGTAACATTGGCACCTGGTGCGTTGTCTGGCGGTAATCAAACTTTGACGGCCAGTAAAGCCTATTTCAATTCAAACGATGTTGGGTCTATTTTTAAACTGGTATCTCAAGGCCAAGAGGTGACAGCAACTCTGACAGCCCAAAGTACAGGGACAGGGTCAATACGTGTAACAGGTGTTGAAGCATCCCGAATATTTATCATTATAGTGACAGGTATTGTTGACTCAACGATTACCTTGCAGCGGTCAACGGATGATTCTACTTGGACAGACGTTGAGTCGTATGGCACTGTACAAATTAAGAATTTTGATGACGGGTTTGACAATTCAATTCTCTATTATCGATTACACATCAAGACCGGTGATTACGGGACGGATACAGTTGCTGCATCGTTAGAATATGAAGGTGGTTCAGTTGAAGGCATTGGCCTGGTTACTAGCTACAGCTCAACTACAATTGTCAACATCAATATCGTGATTGATTTTGGTCGAACAGACGCTACCCGTGACTGGTATCGAGGTGAGTGGAATACGAAGTCTGACGGCACCAGTGGCTACCCGACCGCTGTTGCATTGTATGAAGGCAGGTTGTGGTGGGGTGGTCGTACAAAGGCATGGGGGTCGGTGTCAGACGCATTCACGTCATATGATGACACGATTTCAGGAGATTCAGCGGCAATACCTAAGACTATTGGTTTCGGTCCTGTTGACAATGTTGAATGGTTGTTGCCGCTGAATCGACTGATCATGGGTATTGCATCAGATGAACTGTCTGTCCGATCCAACAGTTTTGGTGATGTACTGACACCCAGTAACACTAACATCAAACGTGGGTCCAGTCAGGGTGCGGGAGGTCGAGAACCTGTTGCTGTGAACGGTCGAGGATATTTTATTCAACGGTCATTACAGAAGATCTACGAACTTGAATATGAATACAACCAGGACATTCATGATTCAGCCGATTTAACCGTACTGAATCCCAATATATTGAGTGCAGGGGTTAAGCGAATAGCAGTAACCATGCAGCCGGAAATACGGATATACGTCGTATTGGATGACGGTGAGGCGAGAGTTTTTCTGATGGACAAGTCAGAGGATGTAATGGCGTGGAGTCGAATCATAACTGCCGGATCGGACACCATTGAAGATGTCCATGTGTTGCCAGCCACTGGTGAGGACCGTGTGTATTTTTCTGTTATCAGAGGAGGTGGTCATTATCTTGAGAAGATGGCGTTGTTCAGCGAAGCAATTGGTGGCAGCACATCCAAGCACACGGACTCATTTAAAACGTATACATCACCTGGGAGTGCAGTTCTCACAGGGTTAGATCATATTGAAGGTGAAACAGTCCATGTGTGGGCTGATGGTGCGTATGAGGGCACCTATACTGTAGCAAGCAATCAGATCACGGTCGGATCGGCAGCGTACACTAACGTGGTCGTTGGGATGCGGTACACTGCCAATTACACATCGTCGAAGTTGGGTAATGGAAAGTATTCGACCTTGACCTACGATAAGCGAGTGGTTAACACAGGGTTCATTCTGCAAAACTACTGGCCGAATGGTTTGTTGGTCGGGCCGGACTCATCGAACTTGAAAGCGTTTCCCGATATTGAAGACGGTAAGGCAGTGGTGCTGACAGCTACATTATCAGCATACGATCATAAACCGTTCACGTTTGATGGTGTAATGGAAACCGATCCGCGTATTCATCTTCAGGCGGTCAATCCGGTAACGATCAAGGCAATGTCATACGGACTGGATGAAAGCAATGATCCGACTCAACAAGAAATGTTAGCAAACAGACAATTGGATTATTACGGTGCAGATAAGACCGATGATACAGAGTGATCTTGTTGCTCAATATGGGTTTGGGTTTCCGTACTCAGTGCGGGGATTTGCTGCTGAACATGACGGTGAAGTTGTGGGTGTGGCAGGGATCATGTACTCAAAACCACCTCAGTGCTTTAGCAAGTTGGATGACATAGTGAAGAACTTTCCACGGTCGGTTGTGGTAGCTATGCGAGTGATCAGGGAGTTGTTGGATCGACAGACTGTACCAGTGTACGCAACACCGGATAAAGACGAACCGACTGCCAATAAATTCTTGAAGCATGTCGGATTTAGAGAAACTGAAATGACAGGAGTGTGGAAATGGGTGCAGAAACAGCCATCATAGCGGCAATGGTCGCTGCAACAGTCGTTTCTGCTGCTGGAACAATGCAACAAGGTAAGGCAGCGGATCGGGCAGCACGATTTGAAGCCCGTCAGCGTGAACGTCAAGCCAAACGAGAATTTGCTGCTGGTACTCGTGAGTCACATGAGGCAAAGCGTCGTAGTGACAAGCTTATATCTGACATGAGGGCGCAAGCAGCGGCCAGTGGTGGTACGACAGATGACCCAGGTATGACCAGAGATTTTGCTGAAGCTGGTACTGTGGGGAAGTATAACGCACTGGCGGCAATGTATGACGCTGAGAGTCGGGCGCAGGGGCGCAGGTTTCAAGCGAAGGCCCGACGGCTTGAAGGTAAGAACGCTAAGACGGCAAGTCGGTGGAGAGCAATGTCCACTGTGCTTAGTGGTGCTAGTAGGGTGGGTTCTGCGGGATACGATATGGGGACGTGGGGATAATGGCAACAATCGGTAGACCAGAAGATATAGAACGAGTCATTCCCCGTGGCAGTCAACCTATTGCAACCATTCGTAATGCTGGTGCCATCGGTGCAGCGGTTGCTGATCTGGGTACTAGCATCGATCAAGCGGCCAGGGTTGCTGAAAATTACAAGCTGCGCAAGGACCGGACAGAACTTGTAACGGCCAACAGTAAGTTCGGTATTGATCGGTATAAGTTGCTCAAAGAATTTGAAGATCGTGATGGTGCTAACGGAAGCTACAACAAATGGGGTGAGGAGTATCAGACAAATGTTGACGAGTTACTCCGTGAACGAGCAAAGACTATTTCAAACTCCAGGCTGAGAACTGAGTTTGAAGAATCTCAACAACTCAGTATTGCCGAAGGTGCCGGACGACTGCATGATCACGTTAAGAAAGTTGAGACAGATTTCAAACTTGAAGACTTGAATGTTCAGTTGGACGACTGGCGAGAGGCTGCGATTAATGGGGATGGTAGGAGCGCTATTTTTGCTATTGAGAGCATGGTTGAACGTTATGAGCTGAACGGGTGGTTACCGGAGAATAATCAAGTAGCTGAAAATTTCAGACAGAGTGCTGTTAAGGGTTGGATCGAATCACTACCGTCGAACGGGGAACAAGTTGCAGCATTAGAGTCAGAGTTGGCGAAAGCTAATATGCGGACCGACGTGCGTAAGGCATTACTCAAGGTTGCCAAGGTAGGGGAACTTGCTTATGTCGCTGAACAGATTACTCAGAAATATATCGATGACGACATGACATTCGGTGAAATGATTAAAGACGCCGATGATATCGAGGTTGGTGATAAGAGGATCGGTAAACATTTCACTAAGGAAAGTCTTGTTAAGTTGAAAGTTGAAATCAGACGTCAGGCTAGAAATCGAGAGACTTATCGAGACCATGCCGATCTGGATACTCAGTCTGATCTTCATCTTGAATATTACCAGAATATTCGTAGGGGGAAAATCAATCCGGAAACTGGACAACCTTACAAAGTGTCGGACATCCTTCCTGCCGATCTTGAAGAGATGTCGATAGGTTTACGCAACATGCTGATCGCCGCAGAAGGACAGACGGGCGATCGCACAGTGACACGAACACCTGAGGCAATTCTCGATAAGTTGCTTCAGTATCAACACGCTAAAGATTGGACCGGTATGCGTAAATATATATTAGGTTACAAAGAGTCTGCTCCTGATACTAACGGCGAGACTGTTCGTAAAGAGCAGATCCAGGAACAAAAGGATGCTCTTTTTGAGAAAATTAAAAACGTTCGTCAGACATATAGATTACCAAGTAAAGGCCTGACTAACGATGAAATGTTAGACATAGAGTCTGCTGTTAGATGGGGGCTTCCAACAATGCCCCCGGACGATCGTAAAAGGATCGAGAGATTTATCGAGACCACAATTCGCGACAAAGGCAAGAATTACGATGAAATACTGGTAGCCATAGAGTCAGTTTTGACGAAAGCTGACGCCAGTATTGATGATGAGGAGGAGGCAGGTGTTAAGACAATTGAAGGAGTCGCCCAGTGGATGACCGCCAGTCACGCTGACAGGTTCATGTCGATGGCATATGACAAGTCTTATAATCCCGACAAGCGACGTAGTTTCTTCACTACTATGGAGATGATTCGTTCAAAGTTGGACAAGGCAAAGAAAAAGGATGGTTTCTCTGCGATGGTTGATGCTACCGGCATGTGGATAGACGCGATTTACGAAAACACCGGTCAGGAACCGACAGATAAGCAGGTTAGAGATTTTGTCGATACGCAGTTAATGATCGACTATGATTGGTATAATGAACGAGTTTATGAATTGGATGCTGAAGAGCTGGACAAGTTCTATTCTGAGAATATGACAGATGAACAGAAATTTCAGTATATGACAACGACTAGGCCGTTTCTTTATCAGAAGATTCGAGACCTTCCGGACTTTGAGGATGCAAGCAATCAGAAAATATTAGAGGCAATGGAGCACAGTGCCGCTAACAGATGAAGAAAAACGCGCATTAGATGAAATGGGCGACGACCGCTTAGGGCAGTCGCTATATCGTGCTGCTCGAAAGAATCCTGATGAGTCAGCCAAGATTATCCAGATATCCGACAGCCAAGGACTTCCCACCGATACGGTTGAACGTAATCGGGTAGAGACTGAGGCACGTCACAAATACGGTAATATCAGTGTAAGCGAACTTCGTAAGGCCAGTCCGATTACGGCTGAGTACCTGGAAGACAACGCCCGTGTATCAATTGATGATATCCCAGTCCTCAGAGGTATCGAGAAGGCGCTTACTGATTCTGCGACCCCTTGGTCTGAGGTGTTCAGTAGATCATTCGATGCTGGCACTTTGGGGCTTGCTAAAAGTGCTTCTGAAATAATTGGGCAAATGCATATCGGTTTGCGTTACCCAATTGCTGATTATATGGATGATCGAGAAAGAGCCGAATTGTATAAACGTGTTAACTCGTCATCTTCTGCTTCTCGTCTGCGTGATGAACTAGCCCAACTTGATACACCGGAAGAAAAGCAGGCATTGCGCGATAAATATGCTGACATTATTGAAAATCCATTGACACCAGAACAATCAGCTCGACGCACACAGGATATTCTCAGTGACCCTGACATTGCATCTCAACGAAATATCAGCACCAGTCTTGACCAGCAAGCCAGTGAGATGCGAATCAAAACAGATCGGTTTACACCTCGTGGTGTAATTTCAGCAGCCATAGAGTCAGTCACCCACATGGTACCAGGATTAGCACTGGGCGCTCTTACTGGAACAGGTAGTATTGCATTGGGATCAATTGCTGCTCATGTGTATGGTCAAGAATTGTATTATGGGCGCGAAGTTCTTGGTCTTGATGAAAATACGAATCTAGGTCGCGCATTCACGATGGCGAGTACCGAAACATTAGCTGAAATACTTCCTGTCATGGCATTTTTGGGTAAAAGTGGTGCTGACACCGCACTTCGACAATGGTTACTGGGGACCTTTGGTGAAGCGGGTGAAGAAGTAATTACTGAACTTGTGCAAAAGGGATTGGATAAAGGGATATACGAAAAAGATGCCAATATGGACAAGGTATTTGACTGGTTATTTTCTCTTGAAGGTTTAAAGGATCTAGGGTTTTCAGGTCTTGTTGGTGGGCTTGTTGGCACTGTGTTG
>Ga0209349_1000394_pt1 | contig 23448 bp, 31 predicted proteins | sample ETNvirnome_2_130_FD_184067 | JGI IMG/M metagenome (GOLD analysis project Ga0209349, IMG submission 184067) | Marine viral communities from the Pacific Ocean - ETNP_2_130 (SPAdes) (version 2) | ecosystem: Environmental > Aquatic > Marine > Oceanic | place: Pacific Ocean | collected 2013-06-22
TTCTTTTACCTCGTGGTATTGTTTTGAGAGGCGATGTCCTGCTTTGATGAAAAGTAGTTTTCCAACGTAGTCGTCGGTTTGTGCCCAGTGTATCTCGTATCCCCAAGGTTTTTCTATTTTAGTCATTACCTTACCACCTAAATTTAGTAGAATAATCTTCTACAATACGTCCAATTTCATTATCAAAATTCATTTTCGGACTCCACCCTAATGCTTTAATCTTATCATCATTTAGCGCATAGCGAACGTCTTGCCCCTTTCTATTATGCCCTAAGTCAATATATTCTCCTATATCTATCTCTTCGCCGAAATAGGAGTGTATTATTTTTTTCACAGTATCTATATTTTTTTGTTCAAAGTCGCTTGATACATTAAAAATCTCGTTCGATGCTCCAGATTCTATTATAGCCACTACCGCACTCGCAGTGTCGCTAGAGTGAAGCCAGTTTCGAATTGGTTGCCCTTCATCATGAAGTTTAATCTTCTTTCCTCTCATCAAGTTTTTCACTGAAATTGGTATCAATTTTTCAGGATACTGTCCAATGCCATAATTGTTGGTAGGTCTAATAATATTATATTTTATTTCATAAGTTCTTGCCCATGCAAAAATAAGCATATCTGCCGCTGCTTTGGAAGCTGAATACGGATTACTTGGTTTTAGCAAATCTTCTTCGGTGTGCTCTCCAGACGAGATATCTCCATACACCTCATCTGTACTAAAGTGGAAAAAAATAGGCAAATCGCTGACATTGTTTTGTTTATTTCGGATTACTTCAAGAAGATTTTTGACACCTACAATATTTGTCTGAATGAAATCGGTAGAATTTACTATGCTGTTCCCAACATGCGATTCTGCTGCTATGTTTATAACGTAATCGCAATCAGGTATATATGACAATTCAGCGATGTCTTGTTTTTTAAATGTAAAGTTTGGATTCTCTTCGAACTTTGATATTAAATCAATGTTCGCAGCATAAGTACAATTATCAATTCCATAAACTTTCCATCCCTTTTCTAAACACAGTTTAGTGACGTGAGATCCTATAAGCCCTAAGCATCCAGTGATAACAACCAATCTCATTTCATCTCCTTTAAAACGTTTGTAGTTGAGTAATTCCCTATTCTATCGTAAAAGCACAGTTCCTGTGCATATTCCTGTCCAACGACATCTTTCCCTCTCCAGTCGGAACCTATTACCATATAAGACGGGCGTGAATCTTTTATCAAACTGGATAGCTCATCTCTGGAGTCAAATATCATAACCTCATCAACATGTCGTATACTTTCGAGAGCAAATTTTCTATCCTCCTCGGTATTGTATGGTCTATCTAGTCCTTTATCTTTTCGAACCTTCGCATCAGAATCAATCCCGACAATTAGATAGTCGCCTAAAGATTTTGCATATTTAAGAAGTTCAAAATGTCCTCGATGGAGGACATCAAAACATCCATTAGTCCAAATTATTGACATTGATGATATTAACTCCTTTTTGCTGAACAACAATTGTCGCACACTTGTTAGCGAACTTAATTGATTGTTTTATATCCCTAGTGTTTAAATAATTATGAACAAGTCCCGACAAGAATGTATCACCCGCTCCAGTTAAATCTTTTATTTCTACTTTATCAACAGTAAACTTCTCGTCGCAATACACACAACCTTCCGATCCTAGAGTTACTATCAACTTCTCTTTTATCCACACTTTCTGTTCAAACAAGTGTTTCGTTCTTTCAAATTCTGGCTTATTTATTTTAATAAATGAGATATCTCTTGCCCAGTCGCCAATTAGCTTTTTTGTATCTAAAAAAACAATACTATGCTTTCTGGAAATATATTCTATATCTTCTGATGCTATAAATCCCTTGTTGTAATCTGATATCACGATTGCATCATACTTTTCGAACGGAATGAGGTGCAAGTTACTTATCCGCTCAAGATTCTCTTCCCCCGAATCTAGCCTCATAATCATATGATTTGTTCCCTCGTCAACAAAACGTGTTTTAACTATCTCTTTTTTGTTTGTGACAATATCACATTCAAATCCAAGATTAATCAAATTTTCAAACACGTTCCCTGCCATTCCCTTGTTACTCTTCCTTGTTCTTGAAACAAAAACGGGAACGGGAGCAGCGGGGGCAAGCCGTTCACAAAAACCATAGTCAAACACATCTTTACAGCTATCTCCAATAACTAAAACTCTCACCTTATCTTTCCTGATTCATTCCAACTAATCTCCCAATCTTCAAAATCAGCAGCGAGGCAATCAATCTTATAATCCTTTCTCCCCCCGCAGACTTCTTGAATCTTGTTTTTAGCTGTATTTCTAATTCCATTCAACCCATGCGTCAATTCAAGATTACCATCTCCAGTTCCAGCACGAACTTGTGATTCATTGTGCCAAATGTGAAGATTCATCTGAGAAAGAACTACGACTGCACGTATAAAATCCGCTGTCGCTTGTTCTGAATTTTCTTCTAAGATTCCTTGAATGTCATGGCATATGTCTGATATCTCTTGGGCATACTCGTCTTTGTGCTCAGAAATAAAAACTTCTTTCAATTGTGCAATAGATAATCTATCTACTAATTCAGAAAGTGTTGGTAGGTATCGTCTGTTCATTGTTCTCAATCTCCCTTTTGAAGTCTGTAAGAGTCGCTATCAAAATGTTCTGTTGAAAATTCAAATAATTCCGAATCTTCAAGGGCTAACATTTGGTGTCGTAATCCTCGGAATACGTGAAAGTTATCTCCAGGATTCAGAATAACTTGCTCTGCTTCCTTTGGATTGTCTTCTACAGAATAGTATACCACCATTTTTCCAGATTGTAAATAGAAAACCTCATCTTTTAATTTATGATAGTGCCATGAACATCGCTTCCCTTCATTGAAAAATAGCAGCTTTCCACAATATTCTTCGCAGTTAACTATCCATTTTTCCCAGCCCCAACCCTTATCAACGTGCTTTATTGGCAAAGAAGTGTTCATCTTTTATTCCCTTATCATCTATGTAAAAATCTCCAGAAGGCTTTCCTAAAAATAACGAGTGATATTTTACTTTCCATGAGTCCAATTGATTCTTCGTTATTTCTTCAAACATTTGGTATGACAGCATTACAGAATTTCCACTCCTGCCCATGCCCCTAGCGGTTTGAAAAATTATTGTGTGCCCTTCATCGTATAATTTATTTACCAAGCTTATACGAGCTTCTAGAGGCTTTGCGAGAGCATAGTCTCCATCGGTAGTGGTGCATATCGTTCCATCAATGTCGAATACATATGTCATATTAATAATTGGCGAACCACGGGCTCTCTATAATAGAGAACGCAGTAATTAATTGTCGGATACCATCGTCTAAATCGTATTCACATTTATACCCTTTGCCATAAAACTTGTCGCTGCTCACAATATAATCACGAGTGTCTGGATCACTATTGATCTCTGCACGAATAATCTCAAGCGGTAGATGTTCTTTAATCTTCTCAGCCAACTGAAGTTTGTTCATATTCAAATCATCATTTCCGAGATTGTATGTTTCGTTTTTGCACTCTTCCCAATTGTCAAGAATAAACATAAATCCACGACATACATCGTGAAGATGGACATAGTTTCGCATGAATTCGCATTCATAAAGAACTAAGACTCTATCTCGCAATGTCCTAAGAACAAAATTGTTTACAAGAAGATCGGAACGCATACGTGAGCCTGGACCGAACACTGTGGCTAATCTGAATGTTGCGTAGTTTTCAACATTTTTATATTCGTTCTCTGCGGCAACTTTTGTTCGTCCGTAGAGAGATAGTGGATTAAGCGGAGACTCTTCTGTACACACAGAACCATCGATACTAACGCCATATCCAGAATTTGTACAAGGATAAACAACCCTCTGTTCTGGACTTTTGTTCTGTGCAATCCATCTATTGACATCATGATTAATCTCTTGAGCATCACGAGGATAGTCGTCGCAAAGAGGGAACCCAACTAATGCAGCCAATGGGATGATAACGTCTACGTCAGACATTAGTTTTTCCATCAAGGGGATGTTTCTTACATCGCCCTTAACGAAAGAAAAATTAGGATTATTTGTATAGCGCAGTAGTGATGTTTTATCATACATTAGATTATCAACAACCACTACTTCATATCCATCGTTTAGCAGATACTGAACCAATTCACTGCCGATATAACCAGCGCCGCCTGTAACTAATACTTTCATTATTCAATCTCCATTGTTCCGTGTGATATTTGATTGCAAGCTCTTTCATAAAAGTAGTAAAGAACCAAGCCAGTTAAATTCATATATAATGCATTTAATAAAGCATCTTCTGATAAGCTGCTTATTAATACAGTAAAACTATTGATAACGGCAATAATTCTCCATCCAATTGCTTTTACAACACTCCTCACTCGTGTTTCTTTTATTTGTCGTTTCAACTAATTTCCCAATCTTTAAAATCTGCGGTTAAACAATCAATCTTATAATCCTTCCTTCCGCCAACAACTTCTTGAACCAATTCACTGCCGCTATATCCAGCGCCGCCTGTAACTAATACTTTCATTATTCTTCCTTCGCAGAAGTTCTGCACTCATCTAACGCTTCAACCATGGCAGTGCAAATACGCTTGATGTCGTCATCACTCAAATATTGGTGGCACCCTATGTGTACTCCATTGTTACCGACCCACTCAGCTTCAGGGAAGTCTCCTAAAGTATATCCCATGTCTCTAAAAGCCAAATGTTGAGTGGGAATACTTCCAAAATTTCTCTTATGATGAATATTGTATTTGTCTAATGTTTCTTTTACAATTTCAATATCGCCTTCTTTCTTGCAAGTTATGCTAAATCCGTGCGGACAATTTATATTACCCTCGTCTTCTTCTGAAAACCAAGCAACATCTTCATAGCCTCTACAGCTTTCTCTCATCGTCTTCATAAATGCGTGGCGAGTCCAGAACGTATCCCAAAAAACTCCTATTGCCTCTAATCCTATAGACGCTTCAAGATCATTCATTTTAGAATTCATTCCGACTCTTTGGTGATCGAAATAAATAGAATCATGAGGTCTACCATGAGATCTCGTAGATGCCAAAAGATTGGCTATATCTTGGTTATTAGTGGATACCATGCCTCCTTCTCCGCAACAAACCAGATGAGCTACATAAAAACTGTAAACAGACATATGCCCCCAGTGCCCAACGAACTTGTCTTTAAATTTGGCACCGTGAGCCTCGCAAGCATCCTCTATTACAATCAGTCCATGTCGTGAAGCAATGTCAGAAATAACGTCCATCTGTGACATTCTGCCCATAGTGTGAACAGCCATAATAGCAACGGTGTTCTCGTTAATTGCTTCTTCAATTTTAGTCTCATCAATGTTTAGAGTTTCTTTTTTGCAATCTACAAACTTTGGGACTAGCCCTGCTGCCCTAACTGCATTAGATGTAGCTATAAAAGACAGTGCTGGAACTATTACTTCACTAACGTTTCTTTTAGCATTCTTGATGTCGTACAATGAAAGGCAAGCGTTTGTACAACCATCGGTTCCAGAACTCATGGCGATGCTCTTAGTGTAATCAAACAGTTCGCTCCAATCTGCCTCCAATTGTTTTACTTTAGGTCCACCTGAAGCCCAGTTCGTATCGCAGACATTCATCAAGTTTTTTCTAGCGACTTCTCCGATTATTAATTCTCCAAATTCAATTCTTTTCATTAGTATAAATCTCCATGCTCTATTATTATAGTTGATATGTCAGAATTCAACGCCTGTTCGTATGCTGGCAGCACTTGTTCTGGATATAGCAATTCTACTACATTTATATTAGTACACGCGCTCTTGAAGCATTCGGCGTAATTTGCTTTATGTTGATGTCCAGGATCTAGTGGATATTGAGATCCAACAACAGCTTTCATAATTATTTTTGGTTTACTTTGCCCTACAGACATTGCTTCCCATTTATCTAAGTGGTTAACGATTTGATTCATCGCCAAGATAATAAAATTCATTCTAGGATATATGGATACTGGTATGTATCCTTCCAAAGCCAAGCCAAGTGCCATACCTGCTTGAAGCTCCTCCGCTACTGGCAATTCAAGTAGTTTATCTTTTGGGAATTTCTTAACCTGATGAGTTAGAGACGTTCCTTTATATTCTACAGCTTGTCCAATAAAAATTGTTTTAGGATGAGAATTCAACAACTCCATCCCCTTAAAAACTTGTTCTTTGTAATTCATTTTCTATAATCCTAAACTAAAACTCAACAAAAACGCCAGTGCCCGAATGAGGGTAAGTCATTTTGTACTTATAGTATAACATGTTTGTGTCAGTATTTAAGGAAAGATCTTCATAAATCTTGAATAAAGTTTCAGTTTCAATGGAACCTCCCCACGAATCTTCGGTTGGAGTACCTACTGATTTACCATTATCTTCAATAATATAAGTTATGGGAAGGGAATTGGAAATAGAGTAAATAACTGATTCATGAGAGATTCCAGCCCTGAACGCCATATCGCCTAAAAAACAATAGACTCTGTTTGATTTGTTCTGCTTCTTTAGAGCTAAAGCTGTTCCAGCAGCAATTGGAGAAATTCCTCCGACAATGGCAGAGCTATAAAAATTATAGTCTGCATAGTGAAGCGTAATTGATCTTCCTTCTAAGATGTCTTGTTTAATTCTATCTCTCGGCACATCTTTTAAGAGTGCATGAAAGTGACTAGCCCATGTTGAATAAACATAATCCTCTCGTGAAATATTGAGTTCTGAAAAGATATCTACAAGATTCTGCTCGTTACCGTCACGGAGATGCACTGGTGCATGTATTTGCCCACTTTCGTACAAATCCGCTATCTCTTTTTCAAATTCTATTAAATCGTTAGCTTCCAACATTTTCTTTTAACTCCTGCAAAGATTTAGCACCCAAGTCCCGCTCTGAGACTATTCTATGATATTCTGAATCCCACTCTGGATTTATAGTTTCATCGTCGTGAAATACACTCCATTGATCTTCCGCCCCTGTATAGAATTCGCTCCATTTGTAATAAAAAATACAATTAGAACTCAAACATTGATGAGCATTAAGCGTTCTTGGTGGAACGAGAATAGATAAGTTAGTCGGAGAATCTCCATCTAAGATGTAAACGCCTTTCTCATCAGTATCTATATTATATGTCACTAACTTTACCTTACCTTGTAGGCAAGTAATAAGTTTCCACGTCTTGTCGTCTCCGTGAAAGCCTCTGATAACGCCTTGAAATGATTTTGATATTTTATCTTGAACAAACGTTATTTCTTCGGGAATGTCATTTATATTGAAAATAGTATAAATGTTACCTCTTTTTTCAAAGTGCTTATTCTCTAAAATTGAAACATCATTGTACATTATTCTTATACCAATCCGAAGTTCTTCTTAAACCTTCTATGACAGATGTCGTGGGCTCCCAGCCAAGCTCGTCTTTTGCCTTATCGCAATTCAAAATAACTGTAGTAGGAATATCAGGCTTAGTCAAGTCGAACTTAAATTCTAATTCCTTATCGTTTAGGTTCATAATAGTTTTTGCCAACTCTAAAATAGGGTAGGCTTTTCCAGCACCACAATTGTAAAGCTCATATTTAGATTCTTGGTTTTGGATGCACTTGTCAATAAAATCAACCAGATCGTCAATGTAAATAATATCTCTGGATGCGTTGCCTTTTCCCCAAATCTCTAAAACCTTGTCTGCGTTGATTACCTTGTTGACGAAGGCAGGAACGACATGACACTTGTCGAGATCAAACTTATCACGAGGACCGTAAACGTTTGAATGTCTAAAGGCGGTAAACTTTGTTTCACCTATTCTGGAGTAAAAATCACACATCTTCTCACAAAAAACTTTCATGTTGCCGACGCCGAAGTACGCTGGATATATCTCGTCAAGAGGACTCCAGTCAGATTCTGACTGAGGGTGGCTTTTCGGCTGATACATTACTGTGCAACTTGGAAACAATAAGTGTCCAACTTTGGTACGCATTGCTTCGCGAAATATCCAAGAATTCATAACTGAATTGTCAGTAACATGGACATACGGGCGTTCAACAACATCTTTAGCCCCAGTAGTGGTTGCAGCTAATTGCAAAACTATATCGTATCTTTTCATTTCAAACAAATCAATAACCTCAGACTCAACTCTAAGATCGGCGGAGACATACTCCACTCCCTCGGTTGTGCCTCTGGGCGATACATCTTTATTAAAAAGAACTGCTGTGACGTTATATCTATCTTTAAAATATTCAAGAGCAGTTTTGCCGATAAATCCATCAGCGCCACAGATTAGCATAGTTTCTTTCATTCTTCCCCCTTAATGACGTAGGCAATACCAACCTCTGCTGAATACGAAATAAAGTTCCAGCTATAGCCAGACTCTCGTAATACTTTCGGACTACCGTACCTCTCACCTTCAAAATTGACATCATGTAATGCTACGATTCCACCGTCTTTCACTTTATGCCAGTAATTTTCTAAATCTTTTTTCACGTATTCATAGGAGTGATTGCCGTCAATAAAAACAGCGTCATAACCTTCGTCTATATTCTCGTGAACCAGTGTAGAGTCGCCTTGAATGACAGTTTCGATGTCTTCGTCCATCTCGGGAGCATATCTTTTGATGAAGTCGCTGTCGTATTCAATAGTCGTCATATGTTCTAAAAGTAGACTAAGAATGAAGTGAGTCGATCCCCAATGCCCTAAACCTATTTGTAGCATATTTTTTACGCCGTTATCTTGAAGTAGCTGTAGAAAGTCAACCAATTCTTCACGAACTTGCTGAGTGACTTGTGGATGGCTATTCACAATATCAACGTCTGGATTAATATATAAATCTTTATACCAATCGTTGGCGGCAAGAATATCCATAGAACGCTGTTCTGATATTGACAAAGCAACATCAATCTTAGACGCTACTTTTTGATTTTTAATATAATCTCTTATAAATTTCTTATTAATCATTATTTTCTCCAATATAATACGGATTAAAGCGACCTTTAGTAGGTCCATTTTTAGAATACCATTCGTAAGTTTCTCGTAGTCCGTCTTCAAGCTTGACTGATACTTCGAATCCATGCCCTTCTAACCTATCAGTGATAGGAACTCTGAACTGGTCTCCAGTAGGCTTTGTTAAATCATGCGTGATTTCAAGATCCTTTCCTGAAACCTTTACAAGAGTTTCAATGACTTCCTTGATAGTAAACGTTCTACCGTTACCTACATTCATTGGTTCGGATATCCCGTTTTCAACCGCAAAGATTGCAGCACGAGCTACGTCTCTTGCGTGTATGATATCGCGCCCAGCCTCACCAGTTCCCCAAATCTCAACAGATTCTTCTGCCTCGGATACTTTGCGAGTTAAAGATGGGATAAGAGTAGACGTTCTAAGATCGAAATTGTCAAAGTTTCCATAAATATTTGCTGGTCTAATAATAGAGACTTTTGGAGCACCATGCTGCTCGTCGTAAGCATCAACTTGAACTTCTCCCATTCGTTTTGCCCAACCAGCGTACCAATCATTTGGAGATGGATTCTGTGTCCAAACATCGTCCTCTTTGAAGGTTCGAGCAGGTCCATAGATGCCGATAGTGCTGGTATAGAGCCCCCATTTTACTGATGGCGTGCTATAGATTGCATCAATCATATTTGTGTTCATCATGATGAAGTCTCTAAAGATTTGATATTGAAAGGTTTTCATTACGACGGGAGAACCCTTGATTCCTGCAATGTGAAAAACATAGTCCATTCCTTCACATAATTCCATACAGTTATCAATTGATCTCAAATCTTTTTTAACGTAATTCGCACCCCATTCTGGATTTAGGTTGTTGTCGTCGAGAGATACCGAAGTTACTTTTGCTCCTCGTTTGGACAAAAGCTCTACAGCTTCTCTACCAACAAGTCCAGTTCCTCCAGTTACTAATACTTTTTTATTCTTAAACATTATTATTGCTCCATGTGATTAATGATTTATCATTTGTTTTTATATATCTATAGATTTTTTCTGCTGTGTAGTCTAAGCTTTTTATGTATGCTGCTTCTATTATCGGCTTGTATTTATCAAAATTAACTGATACGTCTTGAATTATATCTTTCAGTTCATCGGAATTTTCAAAATATATAAACTCTTTTTGCGGTTCATAAAAATCTTCTATTAAATTCCAAGGATCTCTCTTCACCAACATAAGAGACTTGCAACTGGCGATTTCATGAGTTCTAACCTTAAATTGAGGCATAATGCCTTCGTCGAACTTATCGAAAACTTCAAAGTCATTCTTTCTAGAACCTGGACTCATATAAATCATATTATAGCTTAGTGATGATCTACACTTACTGAGTTCTTTAAGTTTTTCATCGTTTGGCAACATCACATGAGTACATGCGTTGAACTCCAATGGATGACACATCCAAGTGTTTCTTTGTGATGTCATGAACTTGTACTTGAATCCGAGCAGAGTTTCAACTCCAGAAATATGATCCTCGCCGTGGATGGAGCCCATCCAAGAGCAGTCAGCATCATAGTTCCCAAATTCTGTTACATCTAAATTAGTATACGGATAAGGGATGTATTTAAATTTCTCATATCCATAATGCTCATTCATAAATTTGCAGGTAAAAGGGCAAATACAATAAACTTCAGTAAAGAAATCATAATGATCGAAATGATAATAGCCAGTTTTTGAAGTAAACTCGCATGGACTCCACAATGCCAATAGGCATCTTCTCTTATAATCTCGATAAGGCTCTTTAATGCTATGTTCGTATATCCACGCCGCTCCGTTCATAAGAACCTCGTCGGAACCATCATCGCTAAGAACTTCTAAGCTCTTATGTAGATATGGAACAACGCCCCACGTAACATCGTGGCTCCAGTCAGCAACTACTTTCATATTATCTCCATCCTCTTTGATTTAGATCAATGTTAAATTCTTTAACAACTTCTCCCATCTCAACTGGGTATTCGCTACAATTCCAAAGCCCTTTTACTACTGCTGTGGCTATGCATGGGAAAATTTCAGAATCATAATGAAAAATTCCTCTTTTCTTAGTGTTCGAAAAATATTGTAACCCCGTTAGTCCCAGTTGTCTGCATATCTTAGAGCCTCCTGGCTCGTGCTGCATTCTAGTATTCTCGCTGTCAGATGTTTCGAAAACACTTTCAAAATCTCTTGTCTTCCAAATACTAGCCTGTTGTGCAAAGAAGTTTGGATCATTCACGTCAATTTCATATAGATTGTCTCTAAAGTGCCTTGTCTTCTCTGGACCTTTGATAAATTTGCAAAAACTATATTTAGTATTATCTAATATTGTAGCAGCTTTTTCAATTTCATTCCTTTGAACGAAATCATATAAAATGTAATCCTCACTAGTATAAATAATGTATTTTTCTTTGACTTGTTTCAAGCATGATAAGAATTGATTTCTGTAAGAAACATCATTGTCGTATATTATTGGTATAATTTCATCAGGCAAGTTATCGGCAGAATCTGTAAAAGCATATTTTTTGATACCACTCGCATACTTTCTCGATCTAGTGAAGCATGGCTCCCATATATCGGAATAGTTTGAATTCGTATCGATTACCATGGCTATGTCTTCTCTCATCCCGCAACCTCTACGTTCTTAAATAATTCAAACTCTCTCAAATCACGATAAGGAGGGTTTTCAGGTAAATCCTCATTGTGCTCTGGAAAGTTTTGCATTAATGCCAGTCCATGTGCAGCCTCTTGTGGTGTCATGTACATATTCCAGCCGCATATTTCAATATTATCTTCATGATATTTTACTTTGCTGCGCCCTTCGTATCTTGCTCTTAAAAACCATTCTGCTGCTTCTTTATTATCAGTCAATATCATACCACCTTTTCCCATCTTTAGGTGTTTTTTAATATGAAAAGAAAGCGTCATAAAGCTTCCAGGAATATACATTCCTGATGTAAGTCTCTTTGCTGAATCATAAATTGGATACGGTTCTAGCTGGTATATTCCCTTCCAGTCTTTTTCAGAGAATAAAAGATTGCCGCCAGCGTGGATAATAGATTGAGGAACCGATAGGTACGTCCTAGCTGGTATCGTCACAGTCTCAACTTGCAAATACTTGCAACACAGAAATAGTGCGTTTGTGCTTGAGTCTACCGACACGGCATATGGAGCGCCCGTATAATCTGCAACAGTCTCTTCGAACATCTCAACAATTTTAAACGGATTGTGTCTCATTCTTTCTCCAACAAATAATACTTAAGCTTAAAACCACATTTTTCAAATAATTTTAAGCTTGCTTTGTTATCAATCTTTACTTTTGCGACGGCAGATGGAGTATCCTTCATTACTTCATTTATCATAAACGATCCTATGCCGTTGCCTTGGTGATCAGGGTGAGTGGCAACTCGAATGTCATCATCAATAATTCCAACATATCCAACTGGAATGTTTCCATCTAAACATATTCGAAAACATTGATTATATTTTAGCATATATTCTTTTTGTTTTATAGGAGAAATATTATTTTGTTTAATAAAGCCTTGAGCGATACCGTCGGTGGTTCTGAGGATTCTAATAAATTCCCAGTATTTTTCTTCGTTTGGCGTCAATCTATAGTTTGCCATACATCAACCTGTGTCCCAAAATTACTATTCTTTCCTAACCAATAGTGAGTAAGATATCCTCTAGTATATTTCCAACCCTCTAACTGCAAAAGAGGATTCAAACAACTTCCAATGTCCAGAAATGTATTACTTTGATTATCCTTAAAGCATTCGTATATAACATAATTGCTCAATGAAGCGGCAGAGCACAGGACAATATGATTTTTAATATCATTTTCATTTATATAACTTTTAACCTTCTCCACTGTCTCATAATCATTAATCATACAATTGACTCCAATCTCAAATGTCTTTTCTATATCAAAAGGCAATCTTGAGATATCTGCGTTTTCATTAACAATGTAAATTATTTTCCTATCCTGAAATAAAGGAATCATTTCCTCAACAAATCTTCGGTAATTTGCATTTATCAAAAGATTAGAGAAAGTTAAATTTGGATGATCTCCTCCATGAATATCTATCATATACTTAAAATTTTCAGTTCCAACGTGTGCATCCGTTCCTGTACAAATGCCCTTAAAATAGTTGTCTTGGTTGTGTTTGTAACACTCTATAAGCTTCTCTCTGTAAAACCCATCTCTTTCGGGTAAGAATTCTTTTTGTTCTTCTTTCGTATAAATGTTTGGACCTTTAATATCGCCAGTGACATAGTGGTCCTTTGCCAAAATAACTGTTTTGTTTTGCATTATAAACAGTTCACCATCTGAGAATCTTGTGAAAGCAAAATTCTCTTTTTTAGATATTTTGTCCAAAAGGTTGTTAAATGCTGTATCAAATTCTTTCAAAACTTAAGCTCCTCAATCAAAATTTTAGTAATTCTTTCAGCGGATTTGCCATCACCATAGGGGCAATCGCCAGACGGGATATTGTCTTCGACTAAATCTCTAAAAACCCCTTCCATTGTTTCTTCTGATGTCAAGAAGGAGAACACTCCCAGCCCTTCTCCTCGCTCCGTATGCTCGCGACAGACAATGCACTTTTTCTTAAAAAACGATGATTCTTCTTGAATTCCTCCAGAATCAGTAATCACTAAATGAGAGCTTGCTAATTTTTTAATAAAACTCGCGTGTTCCATAGAATCAACAACTGTCAGATTTGTTAACAAATGACGATGTTTTTGTACATTAGGGTTCGGATGAAGTGGAATGATGAATTCATATTCGTCATATTCTTTAGCTAAATTGTTTATTTTTTTAAACCATGTATCCATATTGCCATGATTTTCTCTTCGATGCATTGTAACAATAATATGCTTGTCGTATAGAGTTGGAATACCAACCAAATTATCCAGCACAGTGTTTCCTACGACATGTATTTTTCCATTCACTCTCTCATTCTCTAAATTTGAAGCAGAATTGACAGTAGGGCATAAGTGAATATCAGCCATACGAGAGACAGCGCACCTATTGAATTCCTCTGGATATGGGTGATATTTGTTCCAAGTACGTAATCCAGCTTCTAAATGAACTATCTTAATCTTTCTATGAAATGCTGCCAAGGCAACTGCGAATACTGAAGTCGTATCTCCTTGCACTAAGACAGCCGATATATCTGTAAATATATCTTCGTTATTCATTACAGACTGAACAATGGAGTCAAGACGATTGTTTCCATTTTCAATTTCAAGTTCTTGAATGTCTCCATCTATCTCTGACAGCAAGTCAACATGTTGTCCAGTAAATAAAAGTTTGTAAGGAATCTTTCCTTTGATTGACTCAATGACTGGCTTAAGTTTAATATATTCAGGTCTTGTTCCGAAACTAATTAGTAACATTACGACTCCCTTATGTTATTAACTGTTTTCCAGCCTTTTCGTATACCCACCCTAACGCATTCATCTCTTTCAGAGAAAAAACGCTGATGTGATATACTCGAATCCGTTGAAGTCGCCTTAGAGTCAATTCCTAGCTCGTTGCCAAGAACTGATCCATGTAAATCAGGACAACTTGGTGGATGTGGCGGACAATAGGTTGGGATATTGCCATGTATTTTTGCCATGAATCCAAACTGTATGTCTTCACCATTGTCCCAAGTAACGGGCTTTTCTTGCCACAAATATCTGAGCCACTCTCTCTTAAAAAACCAAGCATGTCCAACTAAGTCAACTTCGGTGATATCTTCATTTTTAGTTGGCCATCCACATCTGTCATGATTTACGTAACTATCGCTTTTTAAAATAATTCCAGCAGAACCTAATATTCCTTCGTTAACTTGCATAGTGTCTAAGCAATTTTCATGCCATCGGCTTCCTGGAACCGTATCATCATCATATATCGAAATATATTCCGTGTCCGCCAAGAGTGCTGCTGCAAATCTACCATAAAATTTCCAATTGAAGTCGTTGTGAAATATCTTGTCAACATCAAGGCTTTTAAAATCAAATCCATGATTATCTTCATGATCATTTACCCACATCCATATTTCTTTTGGAGGATGAGTTTGTTTTCTTATAGAATCAATCTGCATTTTAAGATTATAGGGGCGTCGATACGCATTCAAGATAACAGTAATGTCAGATTGTGGATTATTTTCTTCTTTTGTGTCTTCTTCAATAGAGTTTTTAATTTTGTTATAAACTACTTCTCGTTGGTTCTTAACAAAATTAATTAACTCTTCCCCTTTCTTTCCATCCATCCAATCTTCAGACAAACATCCATTTAATTTTGTAGTTATAACCTCGCAACCAAGCATTTTTGCTTCAAGCAAAACTCTATTAAATGTTTCCAAGACTTTAGGAAAAAATAGATATGTTTTGTGTTTCGACAACTCGCAAATATAATCTTCGTATTTCATGCTCGGGATTGGTGTATAGTCAATATTATTTTTTTCACAATAATTTATAGCAAATTGTGTGTTCTTAGTTGGATTATTACTTTGCAATATACAAAAATCATCTTTCTTCTTATTATTTACATTGTCCGTAATAACTTGCAACTGCTCATCGCTCCAAAGACTCATTCCAAGATTTATTACGTTTTTTATTTTTAGATTCTTTTGGATTACTTCTGCGTGTATTTTAGATTGAGCGAAAACACTTTTAGCGCTGGCATAAAAGGAGCGGTTAATAATATATTCACTTGGAGCATGAAAGTCAACAAATTTTGATGGATCACGAGTCTTAAGATATTTATGATCATGTTCCATAATTGAATATGAATTCGGATGATTTATCATATGATTTTTAACTATATCGGGCATATTAATAAAATTTGACACAATAAAGTGAAATCCTGCTTTCTCATACATGTTAAAATGTTTATCATTGAACTCAACAGTATTTATCTTAACTACCTTCTCCCCTCTATCAAGAAACATGTTTATAAGATTTTCGTCGCATATTTCTGCACCGCCTGAAATCTGTTCTATGAAAAAATCAGCAATATAAACAACTTTAGACATGTACTAAATCCAATTCTTTTTCCTTAATTTTCTCCCCTAAGACAGCTTCAGCAAATTGCGTAGTCATCTGCTCTTCTGTGAAGTTTTTCAAGATGTGCTTTTTAAGTTTTCGAGACAATCCAACATACTTTGAGTAATTGGAATAAACATCCCTCATTGCCGTCTTTGCTCCGTCTTCGGTTGGATAGCACCATCCAGCGTCTGCTTGGATTACGCCCTCCCAAACTGCCTCTTGCGGAACTCTGCCCATAGTATAATCAACTTTTGCAAATAAGGGGCGTAGCTTCGCTTTCTTTTGCTTGCCGCTTTTGACGGGGGCATAGAGGAAGTCATTTTGTCCGCTCCAACCAGGGGCGATTACGGGCAAGCCATGATATGCTGCTTCGAAGATGGGAATACCAAATCCCTCACCGTGAGTGAAAGTGACGAAACTCTTCATCTTTGGATGAGTATATAGAGAATTCATCTGCCCGAGAGATAAATCTCCGTGAACTAAGTAAACACTACACTTCTTGTCTGGGAAGTCTTTTGTCATGTTCTTCATCGCTTGTAGACAATATTGTCCGTCGGCAGTGCTACAGTTCATCATATTAGTTTTTACTACGAGTCCAACTTCGTCGTCGTGGAACTCTTCGAGGAACCACTTGATGTTGTTGGCGAGGTTCTTCCTTGGACCCATTTGGGCGATAGTGAGGAAGTTGAAGTCGTGTTTAAGTTCAAGTCCCAAGTCATCAGCCTCAAGGCTTCGAACTGGATAGTTTACGACTTCCATTGGAACTTGGGTTTTGATAACAACCTTTTCGCCTGTTTGACTGTTTGTACCCTCGTATGATGTTTTCTCGTAGACATTCTTTGAGTGATTAGAAACAAGGATGATTTTGTCCATCAACTCCGCTTGCTGAATCCATTGAGGGGCGACTCTGGTTGTCTCGATACCTGCTGTATAGCCAATATTCACTGGTGCGAGCTTTTTGAACTCGTTTGGGATAGTGACTTGGAGAGTTATGTCCACTGGTAGTTTATTTTGGATATGGTGCTGCGTTTTAGCGATTGTATCTCTGATATATCTTTGTTCTTCATTATCCTCGGATACTTGTCCAGACTTGCCCCACGGGATGTCTTGGATTAGGATGTTGAACCTGTCTTCGTGTGCTCGCAGGGAGCGAAGGGCAAACCTTGCCTGTTCTCCGTATCCTGCTCTGCGGGTTACTGGCCCTATTACTAATATTGTCTTCATTATACTTCCTCGAATAAGATTGGTGAGTAACTCTTTCTGGTTTCCCAAGAGCCGTGTTTCTCAACTATGTCGTCAATGATTTCAATCCACTTGTCGCAGAAGTTATCGTAGTTGTAGTTGTCTCGGACATGTTTCATTCCGAGTTCTCCGAGTTCTTCTCTTTCGCCTTCCGACATTTCATACATCTTCGTGAGAGCGTTGATGAAATCTTCTTTGCTTACTCTATCTTCGTAGATATATGGGACGTTCTGTGAGCCGATGATTGCCTTAGACGCAGGCTCAATGCCTATGCCAAACCAATTTTCACCGTCTGTAACCTGTTCTTGGAGTCCGCCCGTCATATTGACGATAATGGGCGTTCCGCAGGATAGCGACTCAAGAGTTCCTAGTCCGAATCCTTCGGCGTCGGCAATATTGACTGTGCAATCTGCCATGTTGTATAACATTGCTATGTTTTCCATTGGCATCTTTCTGGTTGAGAACATTACCTGTCCGTTTTCCAGAGACAATTCTTTTAAAATAACATTTAAGTCCTGTCCGTTTGGATCTTTTGGATCGGTGTGCATAAGTAGCATAGCTTTATCGTGTCCAATCTTATCAAGAAACTCTTTAAACCAGAAAATCAAAGTTCCGCTCTGCTTTCTTCTTGCGTTTCTGTTGTTCCAAAAGAACACCATTTTTCCCTTGGCGCTTGGAAGAGTTCCGTCTCTAAAATCCTGAACTTCTTCTTTTGGAAGTTTCTTGAATATGTCGCCGTTCACACAATGTGGCAAATAGACAGAATCAACATCTGGTGCAACATTTTGAACAATATCGTGGGTTACTTTTGAGATACATACGATAGAGTCGTTAGACATGTAGTTGCTTTTATTGAACATTGGGTATGGTTTGTTGTCCCAAACATGGTGATAAACCATTGGAGCGTGAACTCTTACCTCGTTGTCTATCGCCCACAACCATCCCCAGAAGCGAGGATCAGTCATAAACCAGACTAAATCAACACGGTTCTGCTTTATACAAGCACGAACCGAATCTTGAGTTCCATATCCGTCAACTGGGAATATAATCAAATCATCTCCGTATTGTTCGAGTTTGACTGGTGTATAGTCCCTGTGCTTGACTGCTCCTCCGAAACATATGAATCTGTATCGTCCTGTTTTTATTAGCGAGTCAACGAAATACTTCGTTTGGCTTCCTACGCCTGATGGGGTTCTTATATCGTCCGCTAGGACTAATATTGTTTTCTTATCGCTCATTTATTTTCCTATTTGCAATGTTCTGTTCTGTAAAACTCACATCCGTAACCTTTGGTGCAGGCTGTTTTATTTTTGGGGTGAATCTTACGTTTTATTGTACCTATCGCCCAAGTCATTAGTTCGAGGGCGTGTTTTGTTCGTCTTGCTCCACTTGTTGTGGAGAATATCTCGACGATGTTCTTCTTTGCCGTTCTTTTTAGAAGGCAGAAATGGACTTCGATGTCGTCCAAGTCAAGTTCATACTTTTGTGCGAAGAAATATTTATAGAGGACAAGCTGATAGGCAAGCATCTTGTCTGTCTTTTGGTTTCTGCTCCAACCCCAGCTACAGGTTTTGTAATCTAAGATGTGTAGTTTGCCGTCGTCAGTCTTGAAAACCAAGTCGATGAAGCCTTTGAACTTGTAGTCAAGTCCTTCGATGTCTTCGTAGAGTCTTTCCTCTGCGGCAAATACTTCAAAATCTCCGAAGTGCTCTCGGAGAAGTGGGATGACGATAGGGGCTATTTTAGCACCTTGTTCAAACATTGAGACTATCATCTCTTTTCTGAGTTCTACATCAAGTTTCTTTATTTCCTTTCGGAACTCCTGAACAAACAACTCTTTCTCATCTACCTCTTTGTCGATGTTTTCCGTCAGTAGGCTTTCGCAGACGGAGTGGAGCGCTGTTCCAAAGGCAGTATATTCGTTGCCAGTGAAGTTCTTTATTTTATCGATGTTTACAAGTTTATGTTTGTAGGGACATTGTTCCCAATTTTTCAATTCCGAATATGAAATATGCGGCAATTTACACCTCTAACTAATATCTTCTATTATTTCTTTTAGGTTGTCTTTTCTATTATTCTTTTTATTCTTCTTTTTCTTAACGGCAGGAGTGATGTTGTATTCCCAGCGTGCTGTTAGTTTTCTAGTATTATTAACAGAGTCGCTTTTTTGGACAGATAAGATTTCCATTCCAGAGTTTGTTAAATATTCTCGAACGTCTCCTGTCCTTACTTTTACTCTTTGGGAAGCTTCGCACTCTTGGTGCTTGTATGTTATTTCTTTTCTTGGTGGAACTTCCATAGTCACAGTTACGAGTCCTGCTTTTTTATCAACATCAACCGTTGAGTGTTTCTCTATGTATTCATTAATATTCATTTGTCATCTCATCTATGTATTCTATTTTGTTAGACAACTGTGGACACATCTTTTTTAGATATGGCGATTTGTCTATGTAAAAACTCTCGAAGCCTATTGCGAAGTATTCGTTTACAGAAGTTATTGAATATGGACTTAGAAACAAACCATCTGCTATCGTGCTTAGAACAGGATAGCCGACGACTTGAAAAAGGAACATATCAAAGTCTTCATTATACTCTGGCTCCAAGAACTGTTCTATTATAACATCAAATCCTTCGCTTTTCAACAAATTATATAATCTTTTTCTCTTTCCTATGAATTCTTGTTGAATTGCTCCGTCGTGATAAATCATCTCGGCGTTGTTTTGTTCTACGGCGTGGGATATTTCGTGTATTATGTCGTCAATGATGTCTTGGTTGTTGTCCTGCATATTGGTGATATAAAGGACACCATCTTTGTAGAGTGCGTTTAGACTTCGCTCTATCATCTCGTCAAACATACCTATTCTTACTGCCTGAACGTATCTGAGAAAGGCGGAAGGTATTAGTGCCTCTACTTGTTCTATAACTTGTTTGAGGTTTATGGTTGAGGGGAGAGGATCTTCTGTCCAAACTGGAATATCATTGTTCAAATAATAAATTCCAGGCGACTTCATACTCTCTCGCAGATATTCCAACATTACTTCTCTGCTTCCGCTGCTGCGTCGATGTCGTTGAATGCCTGATGATATCCTCTAATCCAGTTTTCCTCGGCGACAGCCAATAGAAACTCTGGGAACTCATTCGCCATAGTTGTTACTATCATCTCGACGGTAACTCCTTCGTCATCTGGGTTATGCTTTTCGCCAACATAGTTGACGAGCCATTCTTTCATTTCTGTATCTGGGTTTACAACTTCTGCAAGCCCTTCTGTGATGTCTTCCATTATATCTCCTATAATATTTTTGATGCTATTGATGCTAAAAGGCTTCGTTCGCCCTTTTTAAGTGTGATGTGTCCAGAAACCTCTTGATCTTTCATTTTCTCGACGACATATGATAGTCCGTTAGATGTAGCGTCTACATATACGTTGTCTATTTGTTCGACATCGCCAGTAAACACTATCTTTGTATTTTCTCCGACTCTCGTGATGATTGTCTTTATCTCGTGAGCAGAAAGGTTTTGTGCCTCATCTATCAAGATGTATGCGTTTGCTATTGAGCGTCCACGGATGTAAGTTAGTGCCTCTATCTCGATGGTGCCTTTCTCAACGTATAACTCAAGTGCTGCCTTGTCGTCGCCCATAAGGAACTGAAGGTTGTCTTGGATGGGCATCAACCAAGGTAGTAGTTTGTCGTTCAAGTCGCCTGGGAGGAAACCTATGTCTTTTCCCATCGGTTGAACTGGACGTGCTACTATCAGTCGCTTGTATTTAGGCTCTGCTGCCAATACTTGTTCTAAACCTGCTGCGAGACAGAGAAGACTCTTTCCGCAACCTGCTTTACCTACGACACTTACGAGAGGTATGTTTGGGTTCATTAGCATGTCAAGTGCGAACCGCTGTTCCTTGTTTCTCGGAATAACTCCCCAGATGCCGCCTTTATTGTCTGTGATGTGGCGAACTGGTTTATCATACCATTTGAAGAATGCCAGTGCTGTCTTCTTTTCGTCGAAGTCGGACTTCATCATTATGAACTGGTTGTTGTGGAGAGGAACGCCATCTGTGAGCAAGTCATCTACGAACACTGGTTGTTTGGCGTAGAAGTCGTCTATTATTCTGTCCTCGACGTAGAACTCTGTGAGTCCGTCGTAGAGTCCTTCGGCTGTTTCGACAACTTGATCTGAGTTGTATCCTTCACAGGCAAGTCCGAGCGAGTCGCAGATTACCCTTAGTTGGATGTCTCTGGTGACTAATATTATATTTCTTTCTGGTTCCTGTTCTCGGAGAGTCAGAGCAGTAGCAATAATAATATGATCAGCGTTTTTCCTGTCCAAGTCATCTGGGATATAGTTTGAGTCGTATCCTTTGACAAATAGTCTTCCTCTTTTATCTCCAAGCGAGACACCTTCTTGTAAACTTCCCTTCTCCCTTAGAGAGTCAAATGTTCTAACAATACTTCTGGCGTTATTACCTACGCTATCTTGGCGTTTTTTGTGTTTATCTATTTCTTCAAGAACTTTGAGAGGGACGATGATGTCGCTTCTTCCAAAGTTGTTTATCGAAGTGTGATCAGTCAAGTATACCGAGGTATCTATGACATATGTCTTCGGGTACATTTTCCTTCCTTAAACTAAGTCTTCGAGACACTTGTTAAATAGCATAATGTTTTTAACGCTATTAACTTTTTTAGACTCCGACATCAAAGTCGTATTCTGTAGTCCCATATCCCTTTTCATCATCTTTGCGATTCTTGTTTTTCCGTCAGACGCTCTTTTGATTATTTCGCCAAGTGTTCTTTGATTGCTGAAAGCGACAACTGAATCTTGGAACGCTCTTGTTAATTGAGCATGTGCCGCCATGTTGCTGAAACCGTATTGTTCTGCGGCTTGAACTCTTTCTGTATCGTATTTCTTAAAGACGATTGATTCTTCGATTTTCTCGACGAATGCTTCATATCCTTTAGTGATAAGTTCTCTGCTCTCGTTTATAAACGGAGTAGATGCCTTGCTAAATCCGCCCATTGCCGACTTCTTGCGAAACTTATCTGAATGCTCGTTTAGAATTCCTTCAAAGTCACTAATTTTGCCAAATGGATATTCAAGGAGAGAAGATATTACATCATTAGCAACATCTTTGAAGTATTTTCCTTCATTTAATCCAACGCCGAATGTAATGTCTCTGGATTCACACCATTGCAATATTGCTTTTGAAAGAGATTTTTTCTTTCTTGCGGGGATGTAACCTGTTCTCTGTTCGTTGATTTCTCTTCTCAGAGTTCTTAACCATTCAGTGTTGTATTTTTCAAGCCACCTGTCGGAGACTATCTCATTGATTACATCTATAAAATCGTCGTCGTCTATTTTATCCAACATGTTGTTTGGAGAGATGTATTCTTCTTGTGTCTCAAACGAATATTGATTTCGTTTTCCGTGATATTTCTTCATAGTATTCTAAATAGTCTCCTTTTCCCAAAAACTCTCGTAATAGTATTGAATAGCGGTTAAAACGACAGTTAATATAACCGTTAGTTCGAGAGATCGCCTGAATTCGCCGAGATAAAGATAACTTATTACACTGGCGACACTAAAGGATAATATTCTCCAGAGGATGACTTTCTTTAGTTTGCGATTCACATTAGTCTCCGCCGTATGTTTTATATAGTTCCATTTCTTCTTCAAAAACGCACCATTCGTCGCAGGGTGCCAGTTCCTCTCTGGAACGTCCATACTCGTATCCTATTTTATTATTATGTGCCCAAATTGTGTAGCCAGTGTGAGCAGGGTGTCCAGATTTCCTCATGAACTCTATTCCCTTTTCGCATATTAGTTCAACCATCCAACCAGAGACAATAGGTTGTTTTAGTCTAGCGTGTATTACTACATCAGGTGCGGCGTCAATAACAACTATATCTCCCTCTTTCATCTCTATCTCGATAGTCTTTTATTATAAAAGGTGAGCCTTTTTGTAACCCTGCTCAGGTTAGAATTGACTACTCTGCGTCAGATGTTGCGTCAGCGTTGATTTCTTCGATGGTTTCATCGATTTCAACAGCGACATCAGCGATGTCGTCAGCAGTTACTTCTGCTGCAACCTCTGCTGCCTCTGGTGCTGCTGGTTCAAATGTGCATGAACCGTGTGTTGTCATAACGACGAGTGCGCCGCCGATGAAGCTGATTTGGAC
>Ga0209349_1000399_pt1 | contig 23366 bp, 30 predicted proteins | sample ETNvirnome_2_130_FD_184067 | JGI IMG/M metagenome (GOLD analysis project Ga0209349, IMG submission 184067) | Marine viral communities from the Pacific Ocean - ETNP_2_130 (SPAdes) (version 2) | ecosystem: Environmental > Aquatic > Marine > Oceanic | place: Pacific Ocean | collected 2013-06-22
GAGCTAGTTTCTCCTACGCCCTCAACATCTTTCCATCGCGGCCTGTGTTTGTCATCTGCAATGTCAGCGCCTACTTCTGTATACCAATCTTCGCCAGTCTCAAACAGCCACCGACCTATACCCTCATGCTCAAACCCTTCAGGGTCAAGAAGTTGCTTCCCTGTTTTCATCATGTATGAAGCTGCAAGATGTTGAAGGTTCTTGTAACCTCCATGGAAAGCTTCTGCAAGACTTCTTTCTTCTGAACTTACATTTGTAGTATCCAATGCTTGATTCAATTGATCAACTGGAGTATCCCACCTAGTTACAGCAGGGTAATCAAATAGATAAATTTTTTGCTCTTGATTGTCAGCCATAGATTATCTTCCTAGCAATCCTTCGCCACGCATACCAGTTCTTTCTTCGTCCGCCGCACTCCATAACATAGAAGGAGTAACACGCTTGTTGATTAGCCCCTTGATATCTCCAGACCTTTCTTCCATGGTCATGGTATCTGTTACTTTATTTTCCCCCACCGTTCTACCCCCTCTTTTCTGGTTAGGTCCCGGCAAACTAGGATATTTCTTTATTAGATTTGTCCAAAATTCAGCTGGAGTAATTTCTTCCGTAACGAGCTTCATCAAACCAGCGTCTATAAGCGTAAAATTAAACATCTCATCTTGGAATTCTGGAGTAAATGATTGGTCCATTAACCATTTCTTATCCCTACCAAGATACTTTCTTGTCAAGCTGAGCATATGAGGGACATCCATTTGGTACATGCCAAGATTCTTTTCTTCTCCATACACCTTAGCATTTTGCCCTACAGTTCTTTGTGTAACAGCTCTGTCGCTTTCTTCTTGTTTCATTCCCGGAGAGAATCCAACTGCATTATAATCGCCACCACTTTCAGCTTCACTTACCAGTTGTGTTGTATATTGTATAACTCTAGCAGCTCTATGTTCGGTAGCTGTCATATGCCCAACTGGCTCACCCGCCCCTTCCATTCTGTCTCTGGCCTGCTGCACTATATTCCTCTTGACTGTTTCAGGTATAGAAGGGTCTTTAAGTCTGTTATACTGAATTTCATCAAGCCATCCTTCAGCTCTTAAATTCATTAAAGCATCTGAGTCAGCATCAATCTGGCCTACTGCTGGGCTTTTAAATGGGCCGCGGTACGCACCGCTCCCATATTGCGGGCTTGTAGCGTGTGGAATCCTTTCCATTTCCGGCCCTGTCATCCTTTCCAGACCCGGCATTCTAGAGGTTCCTTGATCTCCTGCCGCACCCGTAGCTACATCTATAGCAGCGCCACCTACTCCTAACCCTGTTGTTATTACTTTATCTGCACCTTCTGATATTATTTTTAGAGCACCAATGATCTCTAGTGCTTTCTCATCTCCAGCCGCAGCCTCTTCCATAAGTGCAAGACCATGCTCTTTCGCCTCCGCAAAGAAACCATACCCTAACAAAGCAAGACCTGTTCCAATTTTTGCTATACTGCCGAATGGAATTTTTCTAAACCTATCTTCTTTATATAAACTTAGTCCACCCCTTTTTCCTTTTGCTTCACGGGCTTTGGTTTTCTTAGCTGTTGAAATCTTGTTTTTTAGAGCGGTTAGTTTCTGCTCATCTTTTTTAGTCCATGTACCATACTTCTTGGGACTCTTTTTGGCAGCCGCCCTTTCTCTTAATAATGCTTTTAGCTCTTTTTGGTCTGGCGAAAGGAAGGCATCTCTGATTGCATCATACCCCTGATATAATAAGTAAGAACCACCAGCAGCTCCAGACAATTCATCTAGATATTTTTTGTTATCTTTTATCGTGGCTGCAATAAGTCTATAAAATTCGTCTATTGGGATTTTCTTCATCCAGTTGCGCGCCTCGTATCGACGCCTATCCCCACGCAACTCTGCAGGAACATTAGTTCGTGGGCCGGGAGCCCATCTTTCGTCAGACACTTCGGCTAGCGCAGCTTCCTCTGAAATATCCCTAGGAACCACCCCATACTGTGGATCAAACTCTCCATATTCTTGAGGCCACTCTAGCGGAGCATCCTCATCTGGATGCAGATAATCCCACTGCTGAAGACCAGATACATTTCGCGCAAGAATGGCTTGTTGGGCTCTTTTGTCCCATCCTTTTTGTAGTAATCCTCGATCCCAAGCATCTTCCTCTGGTGATAGCTCGTCAAAATGTTGGAAATTAGGATAGAGAATAGGCGGTACAGTTTGCGGAGAAGTTTGGCCAGCTTCATATTCCTGCTCCCATAAACGAGGAGTTTGACCAGCTTCATATTCCTGTGTCCATAAGGTATCAGCATCTTTAGTATCACCCGGTATAATCTCGTATTCTTGTAAGAATTGTTTACCCCACTCAAACCCTTTTAAATAATCAATCAGCCAGCGATCTATGTTTTTATCAAGATCGTTATCCTTTTTCCTTTTCAAAACACCAGCGAGTTTATCCCTTCCACTACTACCCTGCCCACCTATAGCAAATTTAACAACATCTTGAACTATCTTTTCTCTCTCTTCGGCTACAAGGTTTTTCTTTCTTAGTTTTTCTACTTGTCGATCTATTGCAAGGTACTCATCAGCTACGCTTGATCCAGCAGCAGGGGATACAGCTGATGGGGTAACTGTAGTAGCAGGTGTATCGGTTGCAGCTCCTTCAGTAACGGCCTCTACTGCAGCAGATTTTTTTAAAGACTCCGTAAGTGCTGCAGTAGTTGGAATAGTTTTCCCACTCCATAACTTGTTTGCTTCTGGTATAGACCCGCCATATCCTACAAGTCTTGACCACCCGCTATAGAATGCCTGCCTTTTCTCCTCCTTCCTTATGATATTATCTTTTAAATTTTGTATATGAGCAGCAAGCTCCTCTTTGCTGCCCATGCCTATTCTGGTTAAGGTGGTTGCAAGTGCGCTACCACCCGCTTGATACGCGGTAGTAGCACCTTTTAACGAGTTATAAAGTGCCTTAATATCTTGATTCAAAGAACCTACCATACTTTTAATGATATCTATTTTCTGCGTATGGGCTGTTGCTGCAACTCCATGCAATCTTAGCTTTTCTTTTCTGGCTTCTGTTCTTTTGTCAACGAATTCATTCAAAGCAAATGAGAACGCAGCCCCTTTTAGGAAGTCTGCTTCTTTATCAAGCCTAGCTTGGGCGTTAGCAAAAAACTTTTGAGTAGCTTCAAATGCCATTATGCAATATCCTGCTGAGGAACAGAGGCCCCGAGAAGACCTCTAGGTTGCTGTTGGAGTGGTTGTTCTTGTGGTAAGGTTGGAGGTTGTGGCGATTGCATCTGTCCCAGAGGTGCTGGGGGTGGTGAGATATCAGCTAACGCAGCAGCATTTTTCTCGTTGGCCTGCAAGCTGCGGATTATATCCTGAGTCATCTTGATCTGCTGCTCTTTTCCAAAGTCTGGGTCTCCAAGATTAGAGTATGAATCAAGGGCAGACATTAATGATATCATTCTTTCTTTTTTGTTTGGCTGAAGCTTGCCAACTCTAAAAACTGCTTCATTACCGCTAGACAAAAGAGCTGGTATAGCGTTGTAGTTGGTTGGGATTTCGGTTTCTCTAATTGCATCTAATTCATCCTTGGTTATAGGCGCAACTATAGCTCCTACTTCTACATAAGGATCTCTAGAATTAGTTAGTCTGTCAGCTATAATATCCTTAGACTGGTTTACTTCATCTTTTATAAATTTAGCTACAGCTTTTGCAGTCTCTATCTCTGATGGGTCAACCACTGTCTGAGCAACGCTATTCCCAGCTGCGCCAAGCGGGGTTTCTACAGACTCACTTACGGTTACTTCCTCGCCAAATGGAGATGCCTGTTCTGTGGCAACAACATCAGCCATTGCGTTTGGAGATGGGTCAGGAAGAGCTTGAGGACTTCTAGGATATTTAATAGCCATTATGATAACAACCCAAAGGCAGTATTTTCGCCCCCTAAAACTGTCCTACGTAATGGTGCTACTTTCCCCTGAGCCTTATAAGCCGCCACTAAATCGAAAGGAGCCCCCTCTCCGGGCTTATCGCTGTGAGATGTTCCAAGGTGCCTTCCACCTTTTTCTTTAAGCTTTAACACATTCTTCGCTAAATCACGATCTCTTTTTTCTCCATATAGGTCGGCTAGGTCTCCACCAACTGCAGCCCAAAGCCCTGCTTTTTCATACGGAGTCATAGGCTGCTTGCCGGGATTAAGCCACCCTCCCGGGGAGAAAGCGCTTTTAAAAAAACTATTTGCATCCATATTATAGAATGTATCTGGCCAACCGTATGTAGAAGGAACTTCTCCCGACCCCATTTCAAAATAATTAGAAGAGGAAAGCATTTTTTTACCTGCGTCGCCCTGCCTAAAGCCGTTCATGAATACTGCTTGCGCCCCATCTGCGGCAGATCCACCACCCCCACTACCAAGAGCGGAGAAAAAAGCACCCACTATGCTTCCTAGCCCGCTAGCTGCGCCGCTAAGTATACTTGTCCAGTCCATAGTTCTATCTCCTGTTATATCCTAAATAAATCATACTGCATCAAAGGCCCAAGAGAGCCCATAGCTATATTAGCAGCATTAGCTGACATATCAGCTGTTGTCATTATATCCGAATACGCTGCAATCATTGTTCTCCAATTGGCTGCGTTTGCTGCCAAGGAAGATAGCTCAAGTTGAATGCTTCCCTTCAGTCTTGTATCGAATTCACTTATGTAGGCTTTGTTGATCAACTGAATAAACTCATTAGCATATCCTTGATTAACTAACTGTTGATGCTGGTATGTTTTTGCATCAGCTTGAACAATAGGTATAGCAATCTTCATTATTTGATTCATTACGATGCCTTGGGTTATCGAGCTGTCTAAAGGAATACCCATAGAGTTTGCCACTTGCAATCCTAAAGTTCTAGCGCTTTTCCATAGAGGAGTATTGGTTTGTAATAAATCGGCAAGTCTGTTTTGAATAAATGCGGAATCATTAACAGTATTAAACAGCGGGGCTGTTGGACCGCTGAAGAATGCTCCTCCTCCAGAGGTAGTTCCTCCAGCACCATGTGTAGGAACCCCTGTTGTAGTAGCTTCATAGGTTCCTCTAAGGCCATCACCATCCCTAGGGCCTAGCAATGCATCGAGGAATGGATTATCTAGCTTTTGACCCGGCATTAGCATACCAGTGAAATCTCCACCACGGTCAGTATACATAGAGCCTCGTGGTCGATCCATGATCTCACCACCCTTTATATATCTACCATGCCAATACTCAGGTAAAGAGCCCATCGGCCCTCCTCTTATCGGGTCATGCCCTTCTTTTACCGCTTCGGGATTCACAACCTTACCTTTGTATTCTGTTCCGCCTCTGTAGATTGATGCTAATCTTATAGGTTTTTCTGCTCCGGCGTTGTCTGTCGGGTCAGTTCCAGAAGCTTTAGCATAGTTTGTTCCAGAGAAAGCCTTTACCCCACCCGCTGTTGCAGCTAAAGCTGTTGCCTCTGCCCCTTCCTTCTCAAGATTGGGAATCCATATACCAGTCTCACCAGTCGCTGCTGTTTTCCCCTCATTGAAAAATTGATTTACACTACCCCAATAATCAGGATTAGTATTGGTATAGTCAATTGCCTTTTCGCCAGTATAGCTACTTGCCATAATATTACCTTCTTACTCCGCGTGGAGAATAATCTACAACAGCGCCTTGCAATGTTATAGGTTTATCGTAAGTTGTTTCATTCTTTATAAGTAGGCCCATATTTTGACCTAAGCCATTTATTTTTATTCGCTCTGATGCAACAACAGTGACGCCTAAAGCATCATTGCTAACATCATCTACATTCCAGTCATCTGCTGTAACAGAAATAGGATATGTATTTGATATAGGAATACTTCTAGGAGAATACATACCCCCAAAATCATAATCAGGAGCTACTGTTAAATCTGTAGATGTATCTGCATTCATTTCAAGATTAACCTGCCTAAATCTCTTTTGATTACCGGGATTGCCATAATTGTAATATGCTGTGCGTATGAAGGATGGCACTGAACTTCCATCAAAACTCGTTCCTGAATCAATTCTACGAACATAGCCGTCATCAAAGCCGCCATAAAGAACTTCAAATCCGTTGGAATCTTCCGACGAACAGCAACATACTATCTGATCCTTCAATGTAAACGGCATGATGCCTCTATTTTTCCTATTAAGGAAAGTCATAACCACACCAGTTTTATCATCAAAAAATAATCTATACTGATTCTTTGCTCTCACCCTTAAAGATGCGACTGTATTGTCTTTCTTCTTCTGTATTAAAGGATCAATCTTATCGGAAGCAACCGCTGATTGAAAATCTCCGAAGTATTGCACTGTGAAAATAGATGTTAGTCCTCGGTCATCTAAGAAAAATGTTTGATCCATCTTCTGAAGGCTGTAAGGTATAGCACCAGTTCCAGCATGGAACCTCCTTAACTGCCAGTCTGCTGAGGAAGTGCCATAAAGCATATAGCAATCATTCCTTGTGAACACAGATAGCACATCATTTATCTCTACTCCAAAACCACTGACAACATCGCCAAGACCTAACTCTGCAGCCCCAGTGACAACACTCCATTTATTAGGCTCACCTATACTTGAGTGTTGTATTGATGCATCGGCATAAGAATAGAACAAATGCCTTACGTGAGCTATGACATGTTCGGGCTTGTCTACATCCTTTCCTGTGTAATTCTTTACAAAGGTAGTTCCATCAAAAAAGAATCCATTGTCTACAGTATTTACCCCATACATGGAATCTGTTTTAGTATCCCCTAGGAAGTTATAACTCACAAATTCATACTTTCCATCAGGAGCTAAGGACTGAGAGTATGTTGCTCCATCAGCCACAGCTATTTTCACTTCAGTTGGCTGAGCCGGAGAAGATACTATCTGAGCTCTTTTATTTCCACCGACGGTTATGTCTTCAGAGGCTGTCCAAGTTCCTGTATTATTCTTTACAGATATGTAGCCTACTGCATTAGATGAGGTCCATGTACCAGTGACTATTGTAACGCTCGTAACTACCGCCTCTTTAGAAGAAGAAGCACCTTTTAACTTATCCCCTGCAGATATCTCTACAGATCCTGTATCAAACGATATCAAAGGCATTTGAAGATCTTCGTCATCTTGAAATGTCCCAGTAATATTATCCAGAATCATAGCACCTTGAGCTCCAGTCTCCCATAACCCATGATATGAGATGCCCATCAAGTCTGCTTCTGCCCCACTAGTACCGCCCTTTATGGTTGTTGGAGTTCCTATATTTCCGGGAACAGGCTCTCCATTTAATGTAGTACCATCAAAATTTAAAGCTGTTCCAAGGCCTACTTCTACCCAACCAGTAGATGTAGCTTTATACATTCCAGCGGTGGCACCGCCAGCCTTATTCCTAAAGGCATAAGTTATACCTTCGTGAACCCATACACCATTTACGCTCCCTTCTCCGGGAACAGCCCCTATAAGCTTTCTTTGATCCTCTATAAGGGTCTGTAGTTCAGGCAGCAAAGAAGCATCTATACTAGAATCCCGCTCCTCTGGAGGGCCGTGTGCAAAAGAAGATGCATAAAGCCCCATTATCCAACCCTAAATACTGACAGTTGACCATAATGCATTTGAAAGTTTTCTGAATTACTACCATGACCGTTCTTGACTTGAGCAAGAATATCTGTATATGTAGTATGACCAGTAGTATCAATTATTCCAGAAGCGGATGCCATGTTATCTAACGTAGCCGCCACCTTTTGAACTGCAGCATCATAACCGGGATAAACAACACTACCGCCAGTATCCTGAGTAGCAATTCTGAATGTCCATATAACAGTATCCGTTCCAGTCTGAGCAAAACTTACACCCAGATTGACCATAAAAAATCCTTTATCATACACCCTGATTCTGTCATTAGCGAAATCAGCATCACTTCCTACAAGTGTAGCAGCGACAGTAGCTGTGTCGTCAGGCCCATTAGCCCCGACTGAATCAGCATTCCAATCTATAGTTGCTGTTGCTCCTGATGCTACCGCTTGACTAGCTGGTGTCCCTGCTGGCGAATATATAGTTGCATATCCCCCCATTCCAGATTCAACAAATTGCCTAACCATCTGAGCAGTAATAGCACCAGTAGTGTTATCTGCAAAGCTAGTGCCGGTTAAAACTGACCTTTCTTTTCTTAGTACTGTTGGTGTTCCCATTTATGTAAACTCCACATCGAAGTCGCCTCCATAGGCGCTGTCTTTGTTTAAAAAATATAATTTCTCTCCGTCTTGGAAAGTCCCACTTGTCACAACAAAATATACATAACCTTCTGCATCATCTGTGGGAAAAGTCCCAGCATTGGCATCCCCAGTTATATCCTCTACACTTACAACAAGTACAGTTCCTGTTGCTCCTGTTGTCTCTCCCTTTACCATATCACCAGAAGAGGGTGCGTTACGAAAAAATGCAGTTCCGTAAGCGCTAGAAAATGTTGGGTATGTAACACTACCAGTAGTGAATGGAATTCTGTAATACGGTTCTATTGCTGATGGTAATGTCTGCCCATCAAATCTTTCGTAGCCATCAGTCCTCTTGTATCTTCCCCTTAAATCAACCTCAAAGTTATTAGCTGCAACCAACTCTCCGGGCTTTAATGACATTACCGGATCAACTATATTCAACCCACCTTCAAACGGGAAGTATACAGAAGTTAAGTTGCTAGAAGATATCCTCCTATTTCTTAGTCGAGTCATTCAGGAACAACCGTAAAATTAAAAAGATCTTGCGCTTTAGAAAATCTCCTGTTCTTTTGAGATGGCAATTGATCAGCCTCAAGTTTATCTAAAAGATCTTCAAACTCAACTAATGATCCAGCAAGGATTTCAGGAGCATCTTCATTTTCAGCGTAATACATCTTAGCCCTTGCTACTATTATCTTATGGAATCTTGGGGGTATTTCAGATACTTGAGCATCAGTAGACAATTCTGTAGGTACTTTCCAATACTGCCCATACACAGATGTATTGGAGTTTGGCGTTGGATATAAGTCTAATACATTATCAGGTTTTACAGAAAAAACCTCTGGGACGCTACTGTCTACAGTACCTATCTTGTACATATCAAAGTACTCGCCCCACTCCATATACTCTAATTGCTGATTATCATCACTAGTAAGATCCCATATAATCTTATCTATATTCCAGCTTGCAAGATCAGAGGGGGATGTTAGAGTAGATGTACCAGAAGAAGATGTCATAGTAACTTCTTTCCATAAGAAATTCCAATCGAACCACCTTCGTTGAATATCAAGATCCGCTTCTTTAACATACCGAACAACAGAATTCTCTTCCTCGCTTAATGATGTAGATGAAACACTAGACGGCCCGCTTCCGGGAATTCCAATATCTCTTGCCATGTTCTGGCATAATGTTAAATAAGTACTCATCTAAGATGTCTCTCAATATCGTTATAAACTTTTTCAGGAAGTATGTTGGCAGCGCAAAGAGCTCCACCTGTTCTTAAATCCCTATTGCAAGTATCAAATCCAAAGTGCATTTTATGGCACGGGAAACAAGGACAATCATCAGGCTCAAAGGCAGTGGTGTTTGTCCAATGTTTTGTCATGTTCTCCTCGGAAGAGTGAGACAAAAATATAGACTTATGTGCATCTGTAAAAGATGCTGCATTTAAAACCCCTGTCTCCGGGCCTACTACAACATTACAAACATCCAACAAAGCAAGGGTGTTTCTTATACTAAGCTTACCGGACTTTGTAATAACCCGCCTTTCTTTTTCCCACCCTATCTCAAGCATTTGGCAAGCTTCGTCACCCACAGTAACAAAAGAAATATCGTCACGCTCAGATATAAACTTTGCAATAATAGAATCAGCCCAAGGATAAACCTTATGCACTGAAGACCCAGAAAGAACCCACATAACTAAATTTTTACTTTTTACTCTTCTCTTAAAATCTTTAGCGAACTTCTTTTCAGAGTTACTTGGAAAGAATTTAGGCTTAAATAAAGACCCACTTTCGTCTTCATATGGGACTCCAGCTAGGTCATGTGTTCTTTCCAGATAATTCACATTACATAAATTATGTATAAAAGCCTTATCCTTATAGTAATTTGGATTAGCCTCTATAAAAGCTTTCTTGCCATCTATCTTCACAGAGTGCCTAGGCATAAACAAGAGGGTTTGCTCTATTGATTCAGATAATTGAACAAACTTATCGAAGCATTTAGACATCCGCTCCCAGTACTCAGACAATCTAGTGTTTGGTATCTGATCCGTTTGTTGTATTATAACCTCGTCAACATTAGGATCACTCTTTACAATGTCCATGCCTCTTTCAGAAACATTAACACATACTCTATAACCTCTTTCTTTGAACCACGGAAATAAAGATGATGTGATTATCATATCACCCCAAGCCCCGTACCTCACAATACAAACAGTCTTTTCTTCTCTTTCTCCTCCAAAGTCATCTAGGATTAAATCTTCAATACTCTTCTTCGGAATTTTAATTACCCTCAAATCAGCTCCCCTGCTGTCATCAGCTCATAATGCACTCCACCTTAAAAGAAAAAGTCTGGTGAATTATATATCATACTACCATTTACCCTTACATCATTGTTGGTTTTCATCTGGGCATTACGATACTCAATCGCTCTTCCATCAGCTGGAAACAATTGACTGCCGCTAGTGTACCCTTTGTTCTTAGGCTCTGTATATCCATACCCTTCAACAGGCGTCTGTAAAGCTCCGCCCATATAAAAAGTAACAGAGTCAAGCATTTTCTTAGGCATATCACCTCCAAGGATCAGGGGGGATTTCTCCCCCCATCTCCAATTTACATTATGCGAATTCGAACTTACCTTTCGGCGTTGAAACGCTCTTATGCACAACACCAATGGGCATCTGATTTGGTCCATGACTATCCAACGCCAATTGCTTGGTGTCTTCAGTAGACTTTTCCAAAAAAGACATACCATTCTCAGGAACCTTACCCTGAGCCGAGTGCTTTTTATCTGCCATCTTAATCCTCCTTAATACCATTCAACAACAACATAGGTATATCCTTGCCCGGTCACACTGGAAGCGTCGGTCCCAGCAACTGGGAGACACTCGATCTGAGTATCGGCAGGAATAGCCTGTGCAATAATAGCATTCGTATCATTTTGGATATTGAATGTATCTGTTATAGCGGTACCATCCGTAATATTGAGTTTACAATAAGCATCTGGGTCACTACTCGTTCCGACATTAAAACATGCCTCTAAAGTATCGCAAGCGAAAGTCTCGGTAACCTCAATACCAATATCAACAATCATACCCTTCTTACCCGTTGGTCCCTTAAATGAGTAGGCAGTTGGTGTGCCTCCCAAGTCTTGAACATCACCGGACTGGATTCGCGTAGTTATAGGATTTGAATAACTCATAATGTGCCTCCTAAGCTGCGCTATCCCAAATCACAATTCGTGACTGGGCTGCTTGTGTGTGAACAATGCCGAAACCGCCTAGATAATACCACGCTATGCCACGGTCCCTTCCGAAATCTCCGGGGATCTTCCCTCGAATCTCTTCAGGAACAGCAACTGCTTCAGCTACCGTATCTTCGCCAAAGAAAACAGCCCAATCAGACAGACCGTTAGTCCACGCAGAAGAAGCAGTACCAATAGAAGCTTTCGCTTTATGGGTCTGCTCAACAAAACGTACACCATCGTAACGTCCAATTTCACCATTCATAATCATTTGGAAGCCTTGATCAATATACTGCTTGATGTCTTCCAGATTATTCTTTAGCGTCCTCCACGTTGACGGCCATGCAATTGCGTAATAATCATCGCCCGAATAGGCGGGAATGTTACGTTCTTTCATGGTATCTACGATCAACTTAACATGCTCTTTCTGTAAAGCAATGTTGTTATTAACCGTAGCAGTTCCATTCGTGGTTAACGTTAGAGCCGTGGTGGAGTTACCCCCAGTCGGCACAACACGCAATGCAGCAGCATCAAATTGAGTCGCAGCAAGATTGTCAAACGCTTTTTTCGCATCAGTTTTTAATACTTTCCTTACCACTTCTGACACAGGTTGCTCAGATAGATCATCCAACTTACCAGTCCACGGAACGGAGTTACCCGCTTCGGTGATGGTCATGGTGCCCTGAGAAATCGTGAACGAAGTTTCTGGGATAGTATTGGTCTCGGTCAACGTTGTTCCCTGCGTAGAAACATCGCTATACACGTTCCAGTGGAATGTATCGCCTCTATGCAAACCCTGATGGGCTGCATCTTTAACATCACAAAACTGCCTGAACTTGACGATAGGCTGAACAGCCATACGCAGTTGTCGGCTTAAGTTGTCGGCGTACATATAACCACCAGAAGTGCTAACTGACCATACTTGTCCAGCCATATTTACTTCTCCTGTTAATTATATTTGCCCGCGCTGTCTCTTCATTTCATCTATAATCTGGGATGGAGTTTGAGGCTCCATATCCTGATCGCCAGAAGAAGATGCAGCACTGACTGCCCTAGGATGTTTCACAATATTCTTTTTGCGAGTGATCCTAGCATCTTTTGGATTAGCTAAATTACTAATCCAATTTCTAGTATAATCTGCCGCTGCTTCGATAACTTGTTTAGGTGTCCATTCAGGATTTTCCTGCATTAGGGTAACCGTTCTATTATCTGCTACAGCACGTAGCTCAGGCGTTTCTGCAATGTCCTTATGATTTTCGTTGAACCATCCAACTGCATCATCTAAGTCCATGTTATACTTTGCCTGCTCATGACGTTCCTGTGCGGCTCGTCTACTAGCAAAAGCTCTTTCCAAAGCTTGATTAACAACCTCTTCCACATTCTGGGTAGCATGTTCGCGCCCATTTGTCAAGGTCTTTAGCAACGATGCAGCCTTCTCTGAATCATCTTCATACAAGGCTTCATGATATTGCTCTATAATACTGGCATCATTATTGTTTTCAGGCACGTCAGAAGGTGGTGCTTGTTTTTGTTGGTTCTCATGTAAATGCCTAACATAAGAATTCAATTGCTCCTCTCTAAGCTTTAACTGCCTTGAGAGTTGCGCGGCTTCTTCAAACCTCTTTTGAGAAGCCTTATCTTTTTGGTGAGATGATTTTAAGTCATCAAATGGTACATTCAATTCTTGGCCATCTACTTTTATAGTAGCAACCCATTGCTCCCCATTATAATTTAATGGGGAATCATCACTCCTAACATCTGGTATAGTAATTTCTTCTGTAGCTTCAAGCTCCTCTCCTATTTCTTCTGATAACTCTTCCCTTCTGCTATCAATTATAGCTTGCATGGCAAGCTCTCTAGGGCTGGAAACTTTACTATCTACTACCTCTTCACTTACAACATCTTCTATCGCATCCTCTTGGGGGGTAGCGTCCTCTTGTGACATCTTATTCTCCTATGGTTCTAAATCACTGGATCTTTTATATTTCGCAAGAGTCTCCGCATTATCACCGTCCGCGATTACACCATCTAACCATCTTAGCATCTTCAAAGGGGTAGCGAGATTGTTAGAGATTCCGCGATATTTGGACAGCTCTTGTTCTTGAGAGCCAGTCCATCCATCCATTATCATTTTTTGCAGTTCATGTATTCCAGATCTATAGTCGCTAACTGCACGAGAAACTATAGCCTTACCAGTTGCCGAAGAAATAAACTCTTTTGTTTTTTCACCAACTCGTACTCTTTTTACTAACTCATCTATACCTATTTCATTAGGATCATAAAATTCCATATTCTATCCCACAGCATAAGGTACCATATTATAATCATCTCTAGCCATGATGCCTACTTTACCTTCTTGTGTCATATCAGAAGGATTGATAGCACTCTCTGCTATTTCAGCCTGTCGCTCTATCTCTTGATCGGCTATCTGATTTATTAGGGCCTCTCGCTGCAATAATAATTCATCCTTTCTTGTTTTTACATCAGCCTTTTTGAGCTGCAAGTCTATATACTCAAGCTGCGCTTTTATCTGCGCTATCCTTAGATCTGTCGCAGACTTCATTGAGGCAGCTTGCAGATTAGCTTCTTGCTTCATTTGCTCAACTTGCATTCTTCCTTGTATCTTCTGTTGATCAGACTCAATAACAGCTTGCATTTGCTCAAGTTGTTGCATAAGCTCCTGAAGTCTTGGGTCTTCATCGAAAGACACAAACCTTGAACCATCCTTAAATCCTAATTGCCCGAATACCTCTTTTGCTATTTCAGGCAAGTTAAGCCTTTCGGCAACTCCGGGAATATTAGACAATGTAGCAATTGCCGCCATTAAGTTTTGGACCTTAGTCAACGGGTTAGTAGCATTCAAACCAACATTAACTTTCAATAGAACCTCTTCCCTCAATAAGTTATCTAAATTCTCATCGACTTTAAACCCTAACTTACTTTCAGCCATGTCTCCAGCAACCGATAAAACTATCTCATCTGTTTCATAGTACTGCTCTAATCTTATTAATTGCTTTAGGACTCTCTCAACCCATGTCTCCGAAAAGGTTCTTAAAACATACTCAGTTACTGTACTGCTATTCCCAGCAAGCAATGCCATTCCGCCTACTGTTTCGTTTAGATTCCTAGCTCCTTGGACTGTTGACGTAGAAAAGTTGCCCTGCAACTCATCAAAGTCCATATTGATTCTATCTTGCTCTGCATAAGCGGATGCAGTTACATCTCTTGTTTCTATAACCCTTACATCAGTGTCTGGGTCATCCATCTCAACAGCCCCACCCGGCACCGACCTAAATAAGGCATCTAAATCTATATTTCTATCTCTTCGTATATGATACCTTTTATTCATTGCAAGCCGAACATTATCGAATCTTTGATTCCATATGTCGTTAGCAGCTGCTTGCAACTCCTGCGTCATCTCTACTGTCCCAGAAGGATAAAGCTTATGAGCCTCTAAGTTTACCGCACCCATTACATAAGGTCTTTCTCCCGGCCTTAGCCATGGATACATTTCAAGTAATGGCTTAGCATCTGTAAGCATATAATCAGTACCTGCTGTGAAGTAGCACCAATCATTTCCTTCCTTATTTATTATTATCTTATGAATCCATACTATCTTATGATCTTGTATTTCTCCAAACCCAGCATCTGTATCTAAAGGATCCATTCTAGGCTCATCTCTAACAAGTCTAGTTGTATTATCATCTTCTGCAGTTGTGGTAGATAATAACTGCTCAACAGTTAAAGTGTGCCATTCGCCATCATTCATCTTAGCCAAAACATCTTGAACATACATTGGTATTAAATGAACTATGTATGGAGTTGACCCAACAGGATCTGCCCAATCAGCAGCTGGATCAATTCTGAAATTCTCAGGAGATATAAGCTCAATAGACGGCCTATCCGTCAAAGCAGTTTTTTGCTTAATCTCAGTAGCTCTTCCTTCTTCATCGAGTATAGGGTTGTTTACTTCATCGACTTCAGTGTATATCTGCTCTTGCTCCTCAAAATCCCAATACTGATGAGATACACAAACCCCTTGCACTGCAGCATCTTGCAATGCAGAAGACATAGTTTGAAACCATGGAATAGTATTTGTTAATCTATATTGCACCAATGACTGAGCCACTACTGCGGCAGCAGCCTGCTCTGGAGAGTTAGGGTTTCTAGGCTGTATACTAACTACATCTTCATTGGAGAAAAAAGCTATAGCCATAGCTGCCTGTAAGTTCCTTACAGCTGTTCTAGTCTTTGGCCTAAATAACTTTGATCTTTTATCATAAGCAGCAGAATGATACTTAGAACCAGACGGGTGTTTACTATTAAATAAAGATAAACTTTTTTCCCACTGGTACCTTAGATTTGCATCCACCCATTCAGATGAGCTTTCGTATGACTGCCTAGCTATTCTTAACCAGAAGTCTTCAACCTGACCGCCTTCTTCTGGTGGTATATCGCCTGCTCCCTCTAACGAAGGCTGTGGATTTACTAGTGACATTAACTTCTATCTCCGCTTAACCGCCCCTTATTATCCATAGTCAGATCATTGTACTTTGTATTGTTAAATCTTCCCCTGTTCTGATTGTATCTTTCAAGTATCTCGCCACCAGCCCTCACGACAGATTTATAATCATTATCAATTTTATCCTCATGCAAAATAAATCCCCAGTTGCCGGATAGCAGCATTGACTTCACAGTAACAAGTCCGTGATCTACATGAACAGCCCAAAGCCATCCCGGATATTTTTTTTCTAAAGTCTCAGCCACATTTTTAGCTCTTAAATGATCGCCTAACTTAAATTGCTCAGCTCTTTCTACTTCCATTATTTCTCTTCTTCTGAGGGCTGTAAAATGATTTACCGTTAAAAGTATAAGATGGTACCGGAGCTGTGCTATTAGGATCAGCTTTTTTTACTAATTCAGCCCATGAAAATTCAGTTTGTTTTGTCATGTTATATATATCGGAGGCAAGAATTTTGGTGCCTTCTCCGCTCGTGATGGAGCAAGTGGTATCAATGTTAAAACTCCTGTAGCAATGTTAAAGCTAAATGTCTGACTTGCATGAGGCTCGTACCCTATGCTATCCCAAGTGCTTGTAGCTGCATCCCATGTTCCAACATAACCATCCCAGTCGTTAGCGACTATCGTAACAACGCCAACACCCGGACTTATGAGTATGTTTTCTGATGGATCATATACTGCTGGGACAAAACCTGTAAGAGTTAGACTAGCTGTACCCGGAACATCTTTAAATACTACATCAGAACTAGGTACTAATCCGCCTAATATTAAACTGGCAACCGCTGGAGATTTAAATACACCTTCAGCGTCGCTAACAGCATACCCTGTGAGCGTTAGTGTTCCAACGCCCGGAGTAAAGCCTACATCATCCCACTTTCCTACCCATGCATTCCATGACCCACTGGCAGAATTCCAAGCAACATTGGCCCCAGCCATTTAATTAGATTCCGAAAGCTGCTGAAATCTCTTCTAAGTCTAGACCTAATGCAGCTAACTTCTCTTTAGCGCTTGCTAACTTAGCAGCACGAGCAACTTCTTCAGCAGAAGGCTCAGGAACTGGGGGCTCGACAAATGAAAAAACATTTCCATCCCAGCTTCCGCCAATCCTAGCGTCGCTAGTAGCCTTGACCACATCGGCCCCATCCATTTCAAATCCAACATCTTCGTCCACCACAATCATATTTGTTACTGTTCCGCTTTCAACTACTGCGTAATTTGCATGTGCCATCAATATCTCCTATAGTCCAAATTCGTCTTTAACTTCTTCTGTGTTAAGCCCGTAGCTCATTATGCATACTCCCAAATCACTATAATTCCATCCTTGCCGGGTATACCATTTGTATTAGTCCCAGAACCACTTGCTGAACCAGTACCATAACCTGTCCCGGGGTTTGGGTCTGGTCTACCGCCCCAACCATATTGAGAATCACCACCTGAATTCACGTTATACCCCCCGCATCCTGCTAAATTTATATCGCCAGTAGTTGGCGCTGCTCCACCAGCGCCGGGAGTATAAGTGTTATATGTGCCACCCACTCCACCAAAAGTTGCAACAGTTGTAAATGACCCGCTTCCAGTGGCCTTTGCAAATGAAGACGCGCCTCCAGTAGCACCCGCTTCAGAACCGGCATAACTTGCAGCGGCTCCTGCCGCACCAACAGTTGGAGTACATGTAGTTATAACAGCTCTATCAGTTCCTATATCCAAAACCTTCAACGCATACGAGCCTGCACCGCCAGCACCACCAGAAGTACCCGCCGCTCCACATGAACCAGAGCCTCCCCCTGCAGACAATACCTCTACAATAATCTTAGAAACAGTTGCACTGCCTTCATCACCAGCAGTTCCATTTGTAGTATTACCCGGAGTGTAAGTGCCTGTTGCTGTGTAAACTACCACACCAAGAAATCCAGTTTCAGTAACTGTAGCGAAACTGAGGGCTTTTGATCCATCAGTTTTTATAAACTGCCCTGCACTTCCGTCTGCAGTTGGGAGAGTAAAATCAGCAGAGCCATCTGCTGGCCCTATCTTGTCTGTTCTAATTGTACTAGCCATTATTTGAACTCCATCACAAAACATACTCCATCCGCGCCATCGCCAGCAGCCACATCTCTTGCCCCACCACCGCCAGAACCAAACGCCCCTACACCTACAGGACTTGTATATCCGCCATTGTAACCTTCGGAAGTACCGCCTCCCCAGAAACTAGACCCGCCATTGCCAAACCCAGCATAAGACCCCATGCCTCCTTTGATGTCTAAATCTCCACTAGCCCCTACACCACCAACGCCGGGCACTTGCTGAGTCGTACCGATTGCACCCCCACCAGCCGTGCAATGAACGGTAGCAGGAGCAACACCGAAAGCAGACGCTCCACCCGCATTACCGAAAGATGGAGATGCACCTACACCAGTATCTAGTCCACCAGATCCAATAGTTACATCCACAGAAGAAATTGCACTCACATCAAGGAATTTTATTGCTGTACCACCAGCACCACCCCCTTGACCATCAGAACCAGATATATACGTTCCAGCCGCACCACCGCCAGTAATAAAAACTAATATCTTAGTTATATCAGCAGGTTTAGTCCACGTTCCACTCGCTGTGAATTTCTGAACCGAAGTGAATCCAGAAACAAACCCAGTAGCTGTTCCAGAGTTTGTTATTGTGACACCAGAAGGCACAAGCAACTTATCACCACTGACTCCTAGTGTGGTTGTTCCGGTAGCTACTCTTGGAGCTACTACATCAACTTTTACTGTAGATACCATAGTTTATATCCCGAATGCTTCTTTAACTTCTTCAGTTGTGAGTCCAAGAACCTCAAGTTTTGATTTAGCAGAAGCCAACCTTTCTTGCTTTGCTACTTGCTCTGCGTCATATGCGTCTTGCTGTCGAGTTAATTCTGATTCTAACCATTCTTGTGTTGGCTTCTCGTCATCGCTGTGAATAACTAAATTGTCATAAACCTTGTTCTTAGAGTCTGACCAGCCAAACCATTGACCAGAATGTAAATGTACCAATACGTCTTCAATGTGTTCTGGTTTCATATCAGGTATCCGCTAATTTTATAAAAGTCATACAAGTTTCGTTGTGATCCGTGTCTCCCATCCAAGTAGTTGTACCAGAAGCTACGGCAACATCAAATCTAACTTTATGAGTTGATGTGCTGGTGACATCCATGATGTAAACAACAGAACTACTAGAGTAAGTTGCTGGACTAGAAACATTAAATGCCATAGCCCATGCCGCCTCAACATAAGTTGAATCATTCGTTGTAGTCATAATAATTGACTTATTATAAGCAACCCGTGCTGCGGCTGAACTTACAGTATCAAACTTAATCATCCAGTATCCAGTGCTGGGGAACGTAAAAATACCGCTTGATTGCGTCATTGAAGACCCAAGAACACCAAAACCGACAGGACCATCAACCTCTTCAAGATTGGTTGCAATAGGAGTTACCCCTCCAGTAAAATCTGTAGTCAATCTCCACTGACTTGCAGTTGTTATAGAAGGAAAGCTAGTTTTGGTAGCCCCAGTTAAGTCGATAATTCCATTAACATCCAGCGTTGCACTTGCTGGTATGGTGAAAGTATCACCTGAATCCCCTAATGTTATTGCAGTCCCTGTTGCTGGAACAATCTTTCCAACTTCTAGTGTGCTCATACGATGCTCCAGTTACCATCGACAGTAACTATGTAAGTGTCTGCAATGGTAATTGGTCCTGCGCTCATTGCATTCTGTGCAGCCGTTACTGTTATGTTTTCAGATATTGTGTTTCCGTTATACCTCATGATTGCGTCTGTGCCTAAAGTTTCATCAGGCTGAATTGTATCAGCCCTTAGCCCTAAGAAGACCAGCTCCATACTGTTTGTCCCTGATGGGTCGTCTGCAGCAGGAGCAGCAGTCATCGTAAGGGTCGTGCCATTTACACTGTAAGCGTTGGTCATCTGCTTTACTCCAGCCAGCGTCACCAGAACCGATGCACTGTTTGATGGAGCGTATGTCATTGTGAAGTCTGTCCTCGATCCATTAGGCCCAGTAGCAGTTCCTGCAAATATCTGATTCGGGTATTCTCCGAATGTTGGTTCAAATCCTAAATAAGGCATTATTTATACTCCCAAACTAATACAATTCCCGGCCCACCGTCGTAACCTGTTTGTTGATATTGGCCGGGGCCACCCTCTCCATAAATTGTTCCATTCGCCCGATAAGTTCCACCACCCCAAAAAGAGGGTTTCCCGTTATCTTGTGGAGAATTTGTCCCTTGCGATCCGGGAATATTTATATCACCGCCCGTTGCCGTCACTTGTGCGCCCGGAGTATTAGTAGCATTTCCTTGCGTACCACCATTCGCAGTGATGGTATTGGTCCCATCTGACCAAATAGAATTACCCCCTGCTGTTGGTGTGCTTTGCCCATCTCCAGCCGCGCCCACTGTTATCGTCGATGTTGAGATGCTGGATACATCTAAAAATTTAATTGCCGTTGCTCCTGCACCACCAGAGGTATCGTCTGCCGAGGCACTCGTTTTACTCCCACCACCACCACCAGTAACATACATAATTACTTTAGTAATTCCTGTTGGTTTAGTCCACGTTCCACTAGAGGTAAAAAATTGAGCAGAGTTAAGTCCTGCCGCAGCACTAGCCCACGCATTGTCTCCACGAAGGAATGTCGTTGCTGATGCGGTCCCAGTCGCTCCTAAATTAGCGATACCAACGGCATCATCTTGAATAACTCCAGAACCTACTTTAGTTAATGCCATTATTTATACTCCCAAACGATAACTATTCCGGCTGTTCCTGCAGCGCCGCTATAGCCAGTTGTTCCACGACTACCTTCCCCGCCACCACCATAACCGGGTGTTGCGGTTGGTGGATTTGCACTGCCTGTAATAGAATAGTGCATGGAAGAAAATTGTGAACCGCCTCCAGTGTTATTTTCGTTTGTCTGACCACCGCCTGAACCGCCCGTGATATTAAAGTCACCACCCGTTCCAGTACCGCCAGCGCCCCCACCAGCATTGTTTGTTTGGCCAAGAGCTCCTCCATTACCAATTACATCTGCCCAACCTCCTGATCCTGCATTTTCCTCAAACTTTGACAATCCACCAGCAACTCCATTTGCAGTAGAGGCACCTCCAGTACCAGCGCCTCCTATGGTGACAGTTGCTGTCGTGGTATTAGATACATCCAAGAATTTTTTAGCATAGCCACCACCGCCTCCTCCGTCTCCTTTGGATGTGGAGCCGCCTCCACCACCACCTCCAGCACCTTGAACCTCAACTATTACCTTGGTAATGTCAGTAGGTCTAGTCCATGTAGACGCTGCAGTAAACACTTGTACAGAGGTAAACCCCGTAGAAGGGACTGCCCCCGTTGCTATGTTTGATGCTTCAATTTTAGTCGTTGCCAAAATAACTTCCTCTATATTTGTCTGAGATGTATGCTTTTGCTTCTATCAAGCAATTAGGCAGCATATCGTCTGGTGCTATTGTCATCCATATAACTAAGAACGGGATTAGAAACCAATGGGCTATCCTTGCTATCCCTACTATAAAGCTCACTTAGGATACTTAGCTTTAACTGCCTGACGCGCACCTTCTAGTTGCGTCACTGCAGCCATTCTTTCTTCAACCACACCTTCCCAAAGAGCGACTACCAGTTCATCTATTGATGGGTATTCTTCTTTGCGCTGTCGTTTATATTGGGCAGCGTCGTATGCAGTTTGGATTTCTGCGTCGGTTGGTTGTGGTTCAGAAGAACGCCACTCTTCTATCCAAGAACCAGTAGTATTCTCCATAAAAAGGAAATCATCATTTGGCACAAAACCTAACTCAATCAGACCAATCCACTTTTCATTCTTATAATCGATCATCAGTTTATCTCCCACACAATAACCAACCCACCCCCGCCAGTGGACATGCCATAACCACCATGCCCATAATTAGTAGCAGAAGCATTCGTGGCAGCACCAGTAACTGTATTTTTTTGACCCGAAAATCGTGAGGCACCACCACTTTGACCATTTCCTACACCTTCATTCCCGTTCATTCCCTCTATATTCAAATCTCCACCAGTTCCTGCGCCGCCCCAACCACCGTTCCCATAACCCGGATTCTCACCGTTTTCACCATCTGATCCAGCAGCGCCAGATACAGTATTAGTTCCATCTGCCCAAGATGATAAATTGCCATCAACTCCAGCGGCACCACCAGCGCCCACAGTGATGGTAGAGGTAGCAATATCATCTCCATCGGAAGAAACATCAATAAGTTTCATAGCATAACCGCCAGCGCCTCCACCACCTCCCGTCCAACCGCTTACAGTGCTTCCACCACCACCACCACTACCTTGAACCTCGACTATAACGCGGTTAATTGTCTTACCAATAGCGGATTCTCTCGTTGATTTAGTCCATGTGTAAGGAGATGATGTTGAGTCGTAAACTTGCACACCCGCAACTCCACCACCGCTAGCGGCTGCTTGGAAAGTCGGTGCAGCACCAGCGCCATTAGAAGTCAACACTTCAGTTGCTGCTCCCGTGAGAACGTAAGCTGGATCACCGCTAGCATCGTAGGTAATCAGGTTGCCATCTGTACCACCAGCCATCTTAGCTAGGGTTACATTATCATCAAGAATCTTAGCGGTAGTTACAGAATCATCAGCAAGTTTATCTGTAGTCACAGAATCATCTGCTGGGGTGATTATACCCCCAACACTCTGTATACCTACAACCTCTAGAGTGTCTGTAGTAACCAAAGGACCACCCAGAGTCAAGTTAGCACCTGAGTAACTGAAAGTATCACCCTGCTGGACTACACCGTTAATCGTAACGCGTAGACTCTGCTCACTAACTGGAACCCAACCTATATTTACTGTGGTTAGTGTTGATCCGGTTAATGAATAATGCTTGATGTCAGCATCGTTTAAATCAACCGTGCCTAAATATGACATTACGCTAAGATCTCCAATACAGAAGCAAACACTGTTAATTTACCAGCAGCATCCGAAGATGTCGCATGTAACCTGTCATCCTCCAAAAGATTTAATTTCACACCATCCAAGACTAGAGTAGAACCCGCAGGTACTGGAACGTTTTTAGCGATATCAAAATATGTTGTAGCCGTATTATCATAAACCTCTAACGTAATATTCGCGGTATCGGTAGCATGTGTATTGGCCACAGTGCAAGAGTGAATTACAGCGGTATCTCCAGGGTCACTGGGACAAGTATAAACGGTTTGTCTTGTGTTGTTAGTTAACGCAAAAGCGCCAAATGTGAAGTTATTTGTTGCCATATTACCCTCCTAGAGCTATGGCCATGGCTACGGCCGTTCCAGCTGGATCACCACCCGAAGCGGCGGCTATAGTT
>Ga0209349_1000404_pt1 | contig 23231 bp, 42 predicted proteins | sample ETNvirnome_2_130_FD_184067 | JGI IMG/M metagenome (GOLD analysis project Ga0209349, IMG submission 184067) | Marine viral communities from the Pacific Ocean - ETNP_2_130 (SPAdes) (version 2) | ecosystem: Environmental > Aquatic > Marine > Oceanic | place: Pacific Ocean | collected 2013-06-22
CAGGCAATAGAAGACCCAATGGTGCAAATGGAATACCTAAAGAAACTGGTAAGCCAGCACGAACCGTTCACCCTTAAAGGTGGTGGACTGTTCCACCTATCCTTTGGGGCGTTACTGACTGGTTCAGTATTAGGGAGGAAGAAACAATGATTCGCACTATAGATGATGCGTACTTTAATAGGTATTGCCGATTCTAGTTAGAAGGAGAGGATATGACTATAGAAGAGGTTCCGCCGATTACTGCAATTCAGCGGGTAGAGGAATTGATAGGATATTTAAGGCAGATTGTTAAAGAAGATAAAGTCGCTTTAGATGATATGCTAGAGAATGCCCCTAGCACCCTTAGAGATGATGCCACAGAAGAGCAGCTAGAAGACTTGATAGAATATATGGATGATACTATTAAGCATACTGTCCGTCAAAGAGAAGCATTGATAGAAATACTTAATCAAGCCGAGCAGCAGATAAGGAAGATTCAAGAACACACCCGGCTAGGTCTAGGTATACTTAAGAATGGGGATGAGGTTGCTATACTTCACGAGGGACAATAATGAAACTGACAGATGATACAATTAAAAATCTTAGTAAAGAGGGAGTTCCACTAGAAGACCTTAAGGATACTATCTTAATACGGATTCCTTTCCAATCTGGATCAGGGTTTACTCTACCTATATTTGGAAAGAACTTCATCTTCCCCAAGCGTTATATACGGGATGACCAATGGCTACATGAGTTTTGTCACGTAGCTCAGATCAACCGCATGGGAGGAAAAAAATATTGGGGTCGTGTAGTACTGGGAAGATTCAAACCCGGTAGTGGGGGCATACTAGGAACAAACTTGGCTGAAGAAAAAGAGTGTTACGGTATCCAAAGGGAGTATCAAGCACGTAACCAGAGAGGACAAAACTAATGAAAGCTATTATGTATACCCAATTTGGCTGAGGGCCTTGTTTTATGACCGAGAAGTTTCTTGGTAAGCTAGGCGCAGAAGTGGAGAAAAGGTATATAGATAAAGACCCGGATCATCGACAGTGGATGATAGATAATGGGTATAACACTACCCCTACCACGTTAATAGGGGATGCAGTTATTAAAGGGTACAAGCCTAAGGACTTGGAGAAGGCTTTAGTAGTCTTAAAGCGGGAGGCAGTAGAGAATATTTAGAGGATATTCTTACCATATAACGATAAATAGCCGTTTTTACCATATTAAGATGATATACTATAATAGAAAGTACAGTCACCGTGTATTGAAAGGTAGACTCCAAACGTAATAACCCCTGAATCGTTCTAAGATAAATGGAGATAAATATAGATGAGAGTCGTATGTCTAGGAACCATCGGAAACTTTGACGCTTTCTCCGTCGAGCCCAAGCATCTTAAACAGGAGGTATGTATGGTCGAGACATTGTGTGGAATCTGTAAGACTCGAACAGCTTCCGTGATTGAGAACAAGACTGATAAATTGTGCAGCCGGTGTTATTACAGGAGACAGAACGTCCGCCTTCCTAAATCCTAGCTCTTTGTGAAAAATTTCACAATGTTGTAGATTCCTCTTATTATTATATGGGAATCGGGAATTGCTGGGAATCGCTGGGAATCGGGAAACGCAGGGAATCGGCAATCGCAGGGAATCGGCAATCGCAGGGAATCGTAGCGGGAATGCGGGAATCGTAGGGAATCGGGAATGTAGGGAATGTAGGGAATCGGGAATCTACAGGGAATGCGGGAATCTACAGGCAATCGGGAATGTAGGCAATCCGTGGCAATATGGGAATCTACAGGCAATTAGGGAATGCAGAGGCAATTGGCAATCGTAGGGAATCATGGGGAATCCTAGGCAATTGGCAATTACGGGAATTCATAATCGGCAATTCCCCCCTGTATTTAGGGGATTCCGGGGATTCTTCGGTATAATAAATTATACCGAAGGTAGGGAATGATAATAAGAGATTCCCAGCTCCGCCTGCGGCCGGATAGCAGAAAAGTACTTTTAAGAAAAAAGACCCGGGGCTCGAAGCACGGGAAAAGGAGAAACTCCAAGTATGAGGAATGAAGATTTCGGCTATAACCCCAGCGTAGCTCATCTCGAAGAGCTGGATGCCATCAGGGAAATTTTAGAAAAAACCCAGAACCACATACTGGGGATCGGTTTCCTGAATTGCCTGCTCCTCCTGATAATCCTGATTAAGATATAGCCCTGAACTCTCGGAATTGCCTAGAACAAATGTTCTATCGGGAATATTTTGGGCAGGGGGCGTTCTACACTACGAAGAGCGGTAGAAATCTATTATAGCAAAAGCGATCCCGGATGTCAAGGGGGAATCATGCCGAGAAAAGAAGAGATGCTGAAGATACTGGCGGCAGGCGAGAGGGCAGAGGAGCAGCAATACACGGAACTGGCAACCATGAAATACCTTTCTTTCATTGCCCACTCACTGGTAGAGGATGACTGAGATGACGACGAGGATGCGTGACATCCCCGGTCATCATAATTTAAGTAGAACCCCTAAAGGGGTCCTACTTATTTTTTATAAAAATTATACCGGGCCTGCCAGCTCCGCCGGTATCTAGCTGGACCTTCCGTCATCCAGCTACCAGCTCGGATCACCCAGGGAGCATTTTTTAAAAAATATCTTTCCCAGGTGTGCCGGGTGTACCCGGTCCAGCCCGGCACACCCTTGTGAAATCCGTCACAGTAGATTTTAGAAAAGGGTTGACATTGGTCCTCCCCTCCTGTAAGATAGCTATGTCGATAAGAAACAAGCAAGCGGAGAATGAATATGAGTTGGTTTAGTCGGGAATGGGACGGAGTACACATGGAAGGCTGCGAGCAGTACGAAGTGGACAATCCACCTGCACTAGCAGACTGCCAATGCCCCGAGTTGATGATCGAACGAGCAGTTAGCGCAGCAGACAGCTACAGAGAGGGATAACATGGCTCTGTTTGAGATACAGCAAGACTATACCGAGAGTGGAACTAAGTACTACGAAGTCGAGGCAAGTACGCTAGAAGAAGCGATTGAAAAAGTTAGAGGAGTTGTTCTAGTGCGTCCCCCCTTCAAGGAAAGAGTTTGGGACTATGAGGACAACTACGACTTCAGCTTCGAGTATACGACAGCCGATGAGTGGGTTCCAAGCCACAGCGAGCAAGCGCAGGAGGATAGGAAAATCTAATGGAGTACGAACACAGCATCAACATCCGCCTTTACACCAGTCTAGATGATTTGTGTGAGCATAATAAAGACATTGACGTACATGGTGGGTTCACTCAGCAATTCACCATGGACCTTGAAGAGTTTATTGAAGACTGGCGACATCGGCAGTCCTTTGACCCACCCGTATATATAGAGGTGGGTTGACATCCTCCGAGTTTCTGTTATAATAAAGGTCTACTAAACAAGGAGAGGACCCGAAATGACGATCACCGAAAAGGACATTCTGAAGGCACTCGGGGAACTCAAGAACGTCAAGGCCCGGCCGGGTGGCTTGCCCATCAACAAGTCAATCGTGGCTTTCAGGACAAAGCAGCTACTAGAGCGGCTTGGGGATTTGAAAGGAGTGCTATGCACGTAGAGATACAATTCAGTTTCATGTCGGACGAGCGTGTCCCAAAAGGGCTGAACTACACACGAGAGGAACACGAGCGAGGGATTTACTGCGAGAGCGGTGGCACCCTGGACGAGTGCGGATGCGGTTGGTACTTCACACCCGAGAAGTCCCAACGTCGGTTGGAAGACCTTGAACGAGCGTTTATCGACGCTGGTGGCAGATTTCAGAAAGAGGTAGGAACATGATTACGACACAGCAGCCCGTCCTTGAAGATGATGCCCTGTATATCGGAGACAATGGGCGGGTCTATCATGGCCGATGCTCAGGAATGTCTGCCCGGTTTACTGGCCAAGATATTTCTGGTCAGAAAGTAGAGCGCATCACTGAGCCTGAGATTCAGGCCGACCCCGAACTCTGGCAATGTGAGAGGTGTGTTGACAATAACTAAATCCTCTGATACCCTAGAAGCATCAGCTAAATTAGAGTTTACCAAGAAAGCAAGGTTACTGACATGGAATTTCTAGGACGCAAAGAAGCCAAACTCCTTTCCCAGCAAGGATTGGAGTCGCTCCGAGAAACTTTTAAAAATATGGGACTGACCGTTGAACCCGGTCGGGCTACTTACGGCGAGGGTAACAAGGTAGATTTGAAATTTTCTGTTATTCTTCCCTCCATGAACAATGTTATAGTAAACGAAAACCTTCAGGCTGCGGGGGTTACTGACCTAAAGGTTGGGGACACGTTCTTCGACAATAAGGACGAGTATCGAATCTTGGGTTACAACCACAAGGCTAGGAAGTACCCTATCCAAATAATGCGGTTGAGCGACTCTTCTCGACGAAAGGCTCCTGTGTCTTTCGTTCAGCGTTGGGCTGCACACCCTAAAAACTTTAAAAAGATCGGAGTATAAGATGGCCACTCTTTGGGAAATGGTAATCAAGGCAATCAGCAATGCAGGGAATGGGGGAATGCAGGGAATGGGGGAATGCGGAATGTCTGACTTTACGGCAATCCTATACTTCGGCAATTCGGGAAATGAGGGCAATTCGGGAAATGAGGGCAATCTGAAATTGGGGGTTGACAAATAGGGAAAAGGGTGGTATAATAGATTTATCGGGAATCCAATCAGGCGGCCGAGCCGACGGGCTTTAGACCGTAAGCGATTCCCTAGCCCCTAGCCGTTGGACCTTGCGAAAATCGGTAGGTATACCGGGGGCAATTGGGACGGGAATTACATAAAATCTCAGAGAACCGTGCATGAACTTACTGACTAGCGACAAAATTGAGATAGAAGCATAGTTTCCTAGGAACATATAGCTTCACCAATTTTCTCCTTGTACATATTCCTCTCCGCTGTATCCACGATGTTTTATCACTGATTCCCGCCCCTAATTTTTTACCAGCAAGTAGATTGTCCGATTTCTACTTGCTGGTATTTTTTTGTAAAATTTTAAGAGAACCTGAAGCCGCCAGTCCGCCGTCTGCCAGTCCAGCCATCCCAGGTAGGGAACTGGTACCCGGTGAAATTTTAAAAATTTTAGATCCCGGCTGCCGGGTGCCGGGTCCTGCCGCCGGGCCACATTGTGAAATAATTCACAGTAGATATTTGAAATTGGTTCCGAAAACGCTTGACACCCCCCTCTCACCTGTGCAATACTTCATATATCGAAACAACAACAGGAACGGAGTAATGAAATGCAAGACCAAAGCAACATCCGATGGGCAGAGCAAGGACGAGAGTTTGACGCTGAGACAATGAGTCCCCGAATGGCAAAGCTTGCCCGAGTAGACTTGGAAGAGATATGGCACCTAGCGGGTGAACTCGTCGCCACGATGGAATACGGTGGTCCGATGTACGACACGGATATGCACGACATCAAACACGCCATACGGCGCAAGCTTATCACGGTGAGTGACGAGTTTCGGTTGGTGGAGATAAACGAAGCTAACCGACGGTCAGGGCTCCCCGAATGGAAAGACATGGAGGATTTTAAAAAGAAGAACACGATCCATGATTTTAAAAAATTACAGAACGGAGTAAACAATATGCGAAGCCATTACACCCGAAACAATGGCGATCACGTATTCAACCCGAACACGGAAGGCGTGACAGATGAGAGTCACATCCTTCTCGTAGCATACTGCCCGCTCTGCCAAGAGGAAGAGGCAGAATTGGACAGGCAGTCGGAACTTAGCTACGACCCGGCATGGTACGGGTGGGAGATGTAGCCAAGACTGACCCCCCGCCACATAAATTTTGGATACCAGCAAGTAGAATGACGATACTTGCTGGTATTTTTTTGTAAAATTTTAAGCTGGCTTCCGTCCAGTTCCAGGTGCTGGCTATCTGGTCCGGCCGGGGCTAACTCTGTGAAAAACTTCACAATAGATATTTAAAATTGGCCTGAAAAACTATTGACATCCCAAAAATCTTCAGGCATACTACGTATATAGAAACAAACAAGAACGGAGTACGACATGGACAACATCATCACAGCAGCAGCAGCCACCACGCTCCTAGAGTCCACACGGGCGCAGGGTTCCATCTTCTCGGTGACCTTCATCAAGCGCACCACGGGAGAAGAGCGCACCATGAACGCAAGGCTCGGAGTGAGCAAGGGTGTCACGGGCGTAGGCATGGCATACGACCCCAAGAGCAAGAACCTGATGGCTTGCTACGACGTTCAGAAGGCGCAGGAAATGAAAGCGCAGGGGTTGGATGAAGTAGAGGCAGCGAAGAAGTCCTACAGGATGATCAACCTTGACGACATCCTGAGCCTCAAGGTCGGAGGAGAGGCGTACACAGTCGAGAAGCTGTAAGACCCCAACGGGAATGACGATGACGATGTAATGTCACGCCAGCCAAATCCCAGTACCCCGGTTACGGAAAGGAACGTAACCGGGGTACTTTTTTAAAATTTTTTCTGGTCTTCTCGAATTCGCTGCCGGCCCAGGATTGTGAAAAAATTCACAAACAAATTGCTCCGAGAATCTATTGACTTCTTCAGAATCAGCAACTATAATAACTTAAGTGATTAGACAATAAGAGGAGCAACAGGAGAACAAAATGGACCAGTACATCGAAACCGTCGCCGAACTTCGCAAGATCATCCAGACCGCCACCCAAATCCGGGTCAACCCGCCGATGGGTGGATACGCTCTCAACATCAAGGTCAGCAAGGCTTCCCTTTGGAAGCAAATCAAGAACATGGACGGCAACGTCCGGTTCGAGGAGTCCCAGCCCTTCTTTGATGCCGAGGAGAACACCCTCTACATCGGCTAGTACCAACCACCGCCCTCACGGAGCAACAACTAACACTGGACGCACAGGAGGATGAACCAATGACCATTTTTAGAGTAGACGGGAACGCTACGGCGTTCTGCATCAACTGCGACGAGATTCTTAATTCGGAGGGGCTATGCGACGATTGCAACGTATCAGCCGAGCTGTGGGCGCAGGAGATGGGAGAGGCAGACACTTTTGACATTGACGACCTGAGAATCGAACACGAGTATCACGGCTATGGTCGAATAGGTGAGGAGTATGAGCAAGCCGAGCGTCACGCTATAATGTGCGAGGGGGTAGACTGCGAACAGTGTTAAAATTATAGATCCACTAAATGATATCCGCCTTCAGTTCGAGGGCGGATATTTTTTTAAAAATTTTAAGATGTCTTCTCCAGCAAGCGATCCTGGCTGCCGGGACCAGAGTTATAACATTGTGAAAAACTTCACAAACAAATTGGCCTGAAAAACTATTGACATGGTATTGACCACCTGCTAGAATGAGCGCAGAACAAAAACAAGAACGGAGTAACAGAATGATTATCAACTACAACGGGTACATGCTAGGACAGAGCGGGAAAATCGCAACTTGCCCCTTCTGCCTAGAGGACATGTGCGGATGCTACGACTGCCTAGAGGTCAAGAAGTTCCTTTGCTGCAAGGGATGCACCGAGTCCTTTAAGATCGACATGGGGCGATACCCCACTAAGGCAGTGATTCGGAAGGCTATCAAGCGGCTCGTGAGTCTAGGCATGTGGGACGCTAAGTCCCACAAGGCCGTGGCGTGATTTTTAGAAAACTGGAGAAAGTAGTAAAGCGTGTTCGAAAAGTTTTTGCCTCACCGCCATGTGTTCATGATAATGTGGGGGCAATACAGCCATGCGACAGCCAGCCGAAGGTGCAGGAAGTGCGGACGCATTGCCCGAATAGGACGGGGAGGTGCGTGGCCGGGATAGCCCACTTGCGCCTATGGTGAAATGGTATACACGGAAGACTTAAAATCTTCTGCTCGCAACGAGCGTACAGGTTCGAGTCCTGTTAGGCGCACCATTTTTAAAAATTTGTGAATTTTTTCACAAAGATTGGATAAAATTGCTCCCCAAAAGGAGTTGACAAACCAATTTCACTAGTGTAATATAGCTATATCGAATCAACACAGGAACGGAGTAACGAAATGAAGAACACGATTCATGACCTGAGCAACATCGGGATCACGACCTTCGCCATCGCCCAAGGGCTTGCGGAGTTCAAGATCAATGGACACCCGGTATTCGACACCGTTGAGAACGACGGGTCAGCCCGAGTGACGGCGACCAAGGGCAACCTCATCATCGTCATCGACGTAGATGTCGAGCGAGAGTAGCCCGAGTAATCCCAGTTCCCCGCCGCCAACCCGGCGGCGGGGATTTTTTAAAAAACCGCCGCACAGCTACCCGGCCTGATAGCCGGGCGAGAGGATCACACGACAATGGCAGGATCACCCCGATACAAAGTTTTCCACTTCGGCAATTACGTTGCCGCTTGCGGTAGCGGTGAGATAGCCGCAGCCGTGGCAAGCATGACCAGCGAAGGCGTAGTGAAAGTGGACGGGCGCATAGTGTGGCGGGAAGGCAAAGAGGACTTCTCAGGCGGTGAGAGTTACGACGGCGCAGGCGACATAATGCGAGAGCGCAACCGCCAACACCGGGCCGAACGACTAGATCGAAGAGTAAGGAAGTAACGATGGCAGATAAACAAAAAGTTTTTGACTACCTAGTCATTCTCAGGGATTCGGGAGTTACCAACATGTTCGGTGCGCCACCCTATGTGGCAGAACAGTTTGATATCCCTATGAAAGAAGCGACCGCTCTCTTTTGGGAGTGGACAGAAACTTTCAATTCCCCGTAAAAGGGGTTGACAAACCAACTTTACTAGTGTACTATAGTTATATCGAAACAAGTAGTTATAGGAGAAAGAAAATGATTATCACCCCGCAGCAGTACCCGAACCTAGTCCGAGAGATTAACGGCGATGCCAAAAATTTCTCCATGGGTGACGAGATAGAAATCTCAGGAACACGGTTCCCCATCGTTCGCCGCATCTTTAACACAGAGGGCGAAATCGAAAAGGTTCTAGTCGCCAAGACTTTTGTCCGCATGAGCGTTCAGAATGATTACCTGAACGCTTTCGAGGAAGCCTTAGAAACCAAGAATCCCGAGAAATTGGAGAACATCGCCAAACAGATTTTTGAAAAAGTAGGCAGTACGCTTGTTTCGCTGTACGGGTTCGAGGACACCCTCAACCCCACGCCTACGGAGGGGAAGTCGTAGACTCGTAGCTACGGCACTAACACCCTCCACCCAATGCCCCGCTTGAGTTACTCCCAAGCGGGGCATTTTTATTTGAAAATTTTTACCAGTCCTCAGGAGGCGGAGCCGGGATCATTGTGAAAAAATTCACAAACCAAAAGGGTTTGACATTCCGAGGTCGGCGTGGTATTATATAAATATAAGGAGAACGATATGGCAACGTATGATTATCTAAAAACAGAAACCGAGAGCGTCCCAAAGAATGCCGACCTAATGGAATATGAGAATATGAGTCTCATGCAGGTTGGTGATGTGGTAGACCTGTGGTCACCCATAGCCGAGAAGTGGCTGTACGGGTCAGTAATCAAGGCGGGGGAGACATGGGTCGAGTGCATGTTCGGCGGGTTGGCTGTGACCGTTAGCCTTGACGACAAGGCTCAGTGGGTCGGGGCAGACTTCGACATCAGAAGCGCAGCATAATTTTTAAAAAAGGGAGAGACTAATGACCATTACCTACGAAATGTTTGTAACGCATTTCGGTGTTGAGCCGCTTCAAGACGATTTGGAGCGAGCTAACTGCGAAGACACAAGTCACACATTCTGCGGATTGCACACATGTTGTGGCTTTCCAAACTTTGGCCTAACAATTGGGCCTTTGAACCCCAACACATCACACCTGGGAGGTTGCGCTAGAGAATTTATCAACCCACGTTACCCGGACCGTTATGAGCGTATGCAAGGGGTTGACTGGTCGGATAGTGAAGATGAATATTACGAGCGAGTCGCACAGGTGCTGCACCAATGAGGTCGCAGAAATAATTAAAAGCTGGCGACGTAATGGGTTGACATTTTTAAATTATTTGGTATACTACTTATATGCCGGTGACACCTACTAGGAAGGGTATCGGTCCGTAAAACCGAAGTCGTCTTTGATACGTGTGGGTTCGAATCCCACCACCGGCACCAATAAAAAACAAAGGAGTAAACAAATAATGCTAGATAAATGGGACAGGCGAGACAATAAAAAACGCCGACGGCAGAACTTCCGACGAGATAATCGGGTGTCAGTCGATCTGGCGGACAGGCTCTCACACCGAGAGCGGAAGCTGCCACGAAAGAAGCGCATCTAACCGCTTGACATTTCTAAATTAGGTGCTATACTACTTATATAGAAATCAACAAGGGAGTAATCAAATGATTAAGACCGACCACAACGGAGCAAAAAACGGGGGAGGCCACTGGGGTACTCGTCACGAAGCTAAGAAAATCAGTTCACGTTTGCGCCGCAAGGCCGCAAAGAACGAAATCAAAAAGCAGCTTTCGGACTAGTCCACTCCCCCCACATAAAGAACCCCGTCAGAGATGGCGGGGTTCTTATTTTTTAAAAATTTTAGGAGGTCTTCTTGCCGCCGTCTGCTCAGGCCGGCCCCCGAGAGTGTGAATTATTTCACAATAGATATTCGAAAAACCCTTGACATCTCCTACCAATCTGGTAGAATGAAGGTAGAAACAAAAACAAGAAAGGAGTAGGAATGAAGAACGAACGCAAGGCGAAGCTGATCGCAATCGCCAAAGAGGTACGTGCAGGGTCACAAGCTATCCGTGAGTACCACGACGACGACTCGATCCTGATGACCGAAGCCAGAGAACTCCGCCGTAATGCGGATCAGCTGGACAAGATCACCGGACACAGCACACGGCACTGGTGAAGAAAACGGAGTAGAAAAATGGCCCACGCCAGAGAAATCCTAGAGCGAACAATTGAACCCGATAAGCACGGGAACGGCTTTGTTATGTACGAGTGGAGTATCTACGAGCCGTGGTCAGTGTTAGCCGGTCAAGACTGCAAGTCTGCCCGAGGGTTTGCGGATACCGTGGCAGAACTCACGGCAGAGTACCCAGAGGCTACGGTTTACGATCACCGGGTAGACGCAGGTAACAGCGTTGCTCACCTGCCGGGGGAAGAATGGGACGACGCACGAGAAGAGTGGTGTTACTAGCACTTGACAAGGTTGGCCCCATCCCTTACAATTGGGGCAGAGGGAAGAATTTTTAAAAAAGGATGAGGATCATGACAGTAAATGAACTCCTGCTAGTAATCGGCTCCTTTGAGGCTAACTCTATTTCAGCCTCCACGGGACGATGTGTTGAATGCGGAGAAGCTGCCAACATGGGAACGCCCCAACAGATGGCTCACGGTAACGGTTGCGACACTGACGCAGCTATTAACCTACTAGAATATGACCTGTACTTAATGCGGAAGCGTATAGCTAAACATCACGGAGGAGAAAAATAATGGAAGCCAACAGCATCCGAGAACTCGTAAAGGTTAGAGACAGGTTAGACGCATGGCGGGAGACAGCGCAGAGGAGCGTGGACTACACCCCTGACGCAGGAGTCGTATGGCGTAGTCGTAACCTAGTCACTAATTACGAGGCTTTGATAAAGCAGCTTAACGCAGTGATAGAGACAGAGATGAGCTAGTGAACCTGGAGACACTGATAACCCCGGCCATCCCGCCGGGGTTATTTTTTGAAAAAATTGATCCTTGACATCCAGCCCAGCCTGTGTTTAACTGTATATATCGAAACAAGCACAGAGGAGTAAACAAATGATTATCATCACTGAAGAGATGAAGTTTCAGCACGACGAGGCCCATGCTACTCGTGGCGACTGGACTCACGACGCTGCACCGGAGGAGTGTGCCGAATGGGGTGCATGCGCTCAGGTCGCCGCCGACGAAAGAAAAAGAGTCGAGGAGGCGGAAGCTGCCGAATTCGCAGAGATGGCCTTCGGTTACATCGGCGAAGAGTATGACCGCTTCGTTGCGAGGTCTGAGAGGTTGCAGGATAACCTTGACGAGATAGCTTACGAGTTCGGAGGCTAGACCGCACACCTTGCAGCCCCTAACCTTACCCCGCACCTTCACAGGTACGGGGTTTTTATTTGTCTGTCGTCATCCCGTCATCATCAAGTCATCATCTGCCGCCATCCGCCGCCGTCCCCCCGGGTCTTTTTTAAAAAATTGTCCAGAGCCCGCCAGCCCGCTTGCTAGTTTGCCTGCTGGCTAGTCTTCAGGTCCTCAGGCCCAGCGAACCAGCAGGCAGTTTTTAAAAATATTCCGCTGGCAAGCTGGAACCAGTTAGCTGGACCTTGCTGGATCACGATCCTATGGCCGGCCGGATCAACCTTGTGAAATATTTCACACTTACCGCTGGACCTTGCCGGGACTAGCTCCAGCAAAAACCCGGGGGAGCCAGTAAAAACCCGGGGGAGAATCCCAGGGCTCGAAGAAATTTTTAAAAAACCCGGGGGGGCGACCAGCGAAACAGCCCCGGCGGAGGTGGCCTGTGCCGGGAGTGGAAAAATTGGTTTCAAAATTGGTCTGAAAAACGCTTGACAACTTAAAAGTAGGCGTGTATCTTATATATATATCGAAACAACCCACGGGGACGGAGTAACAAAATGATTCTCACCACAGCCACTAACATGACCGAACTTATTTTTGCGGCTAAGGCATACAGTGAAAAGCATCCCGAGTTGATCGTCTACGCCTTCACGATCTTTCACGAGGGCTACATTGCAACCGCCAAGCGGGTCAGTCACTACCTTGTAGGCGACTCTCAAATCGGCGGGTACTTCCGAGGCGGTGAGTTCAAGGGCTTCTCAAAGCGGCTAAGGGCTACGGCAGAGCGTAAGGCATGGGAGGCGGCAGACCGCTAACCCCTAGCCCCCGCACAATAGAACCCCCCGCCAATATATCGGCGGGGGGTTTTTATATTGATATGAAATTGGGCTAGAAAACGCTTGACACCCCGTATTTCATGCTTTAGATTGTATATATCGAAACAAGCCACAAAGACATAAATGGAGTAGGACATGAAACTCATCAACGCACAGACAGCCGCCCAACTTATCGAGGACACCCGAGCGCAAGGCTCCATCTTCACCGCTACGTTTACGAAGCGTACAACGGGCGAGGTTCGCACGATGAACGCCCGATTGAACGTCAAGCGGGGGCAGGTTGGCGGTACGCTCGGATACGACCCGAAAGCGTACAACCTCATCAGCGTATACGATGTAGAGAACGCCAAGCGGATGAAGGCTCTTGGGATGGACGATGAAACAGCCGCCAAGAAATCCTATCGGATGATCGCAGCCGATGCGCTGATCAGCCTCACGGTAGGCGGGACAGCCTACACGGTAGAGAAGGCATAGGCGGGACAGCCTAGCCCTCCCTCAACCGTGGGGGAGGGCTTACCGTAAGCACATAGGAGCATACGACAATGTGGAACTTCATCAAGACCTCTCTAGACTTTGACGAGAGCCTCCCCCACGGTAGGGCGTGGTTGTTTGATCCGAGGACAATAATTCTCTTGTTCGTCTTAACTTGCTTGACCTTCGTCATGGTTACGCACAACCACTAGCGTACCCCCGCCACAGTACCCCCGCCACATGGCGGGGGTATTTTGGTTTACGCCCGTAGGCTACGGAGTAGCACATATGTTCTATACAAGGCGGGGCGCATAGGCTCAGGTAGGCGCAAGCCTATACGTACAGCATCCACGACAGGCACGCTACAAGGCACGCACAGCGTCTAGACCGTAGGCGGTAAGGTGAAGAGACACCCCCCGCCTATAGGCTAGGCTCCCACAGCGTACCCCATACCCCCGCCCGTCTAGCATGACGGTTTCGGTACGGGATGAAATCCCCCCCACTGGTAGCACCCCCCGGCGTAGTAGCACATATGTTCTACTGCCAGGGTTCGGCTCTGGCTCGGCTCTGGTTCTGGTCCAGCTTCCCCCCAGTTCCCCCCGTATAATATAAGGGAAGTTACAAGTCAAAATTTGAACAAATTAGGGTACCCGTGGGGGACTCCCCCGTTCCTACGGCGGACGGAGGAAGCTGAAATATGGGTTATTATAATAAGTAGGGATGCAGGGGAGAAAGCGGCGTAAAACGGCGATTTGACAGGATACGGTATTCTGTGGTATAATAAAAGTAGGACCGGAACTTAAGTGACTTGGAGGCAGCAATGAAAAACGAAATGCGGCTTATAGAGATTTCGGCTCAGAAAGGTCGGGAGACTATGGAGAATCCGTTCTTAGACCTTGACGAGAAGCTTGACACTATGTGTGAGTACTTTGAGGTCATACTGGATATCCTTGAGGGACGAATTTCGGCGGCGGCTGCATTAGCTACATTAGGAGATGACGATGGACAAACAGAGGACAATGAAGAATCTTGGGATTCTGGGTATGGTTGTGGCTGTGGTGGGAACTGCGTATGCGGTCAGGCATCGTAGGGGCATAGCCAAGAAGGTTCCTGAGGTAGTTGAAGAGGTCAAGGAGCGGTCGGCTCTTGCAATTCATCACCGCATAGGGTATCCTGTGTGGGAATACATCAAGCGGAAGAACAGTTTACCCTTTTAAGGGAGAACGGAGTATTATGCGAAAGAGTACATTTGAAAAGTACATGATGGTGACTAATGGCATGATTGCCAGCGGCGTGTGGGTTACACTGATTTACTTGGTGATGTCCTAATTACCGTAAATCCTATCGGAAACCCCCGGAAAAAGCAGCGGCTTAGTACAGTAATAGCTCAGAAGGAGATAAAATGGCAACTCAACGAGAGTATGAAGCGGTAGTATGGCACTTTCTATCGGATACGTTGAAAAATACGTCCCCTTATAAGGTAGAGGAGTGGTTTTTCGCCCGCAGACCCGACACAGAGGCCCAACACAAGCGATGGAATGCTGCAATTCAGCACGTTCTTGCTCAAATTGGCAAGTATCAGGGTGAGGAAGAGTTATGTCACGAAGATTGTGCAGGGTACCATGTATAAGGGCATAACTAAACTGGAATTCGGGACTAGAAGTAAGCGTGGGAAGGCGAGCGGTACGGGGGCAGAGATTTCCCCCGAGTGTCAGGCCGTTTTTCTACACCTACAGCCCGGTAAGGGCATAAGAATCCCCCACATACACGAAAAAGCAGCTAAAGGTGTGTGTAAACTGCTGAATAGGCTTAACGTCTACAGGACTACACACAATAGATTAGACATAGCTATGAAGCACGACAAGGCTAATAACGACCTATTAGTGTTTAATTTTGAAGGAGATAGCTAATATGAGTGAAGCAACAGACTGGTTGAAGGATGTACAGGAGGTAGTAGCCAAGGGGCAGGACATTTCTCCTGTTATATCTACCAACCTCCTCACACACCTTAAGAGTTACGAGACAGTACTCGATATTTTGTCCCAACCTCCTGAGGAAGTGACAAAAGTAATAGCTCTGCTAGGAAGCGTCACAAGCGGTCAAGCTGTGTCTCCGCCTCCTGTATTAGGCTCGGTGGGTGCCATCGAGGTTGTAGCACCTCTTACGCCCTCTGAGGAGCCTCCACAGGGAGAACCTGACCCCTTGGTAGCACAGGTTATGGGTACAATGCCCGCAGGACTAGGTGGAGGAGGCAATGAAGGCCCGTCCCCTGCTCTGTCTAACTGGATGGCGAACTCAGGAATTAGTTCGGAGAGTTATGATGAGGCCGATATGCGGTCTAGTGGAATGCAGAAAAGTGGAGATGGAGGAAATAAGTCACCGGGTGGTGGAAGCCCCCAAAAACTTACTAGGATAGTGGAATAAACGAGTAAAACAATTTATAGGGACTTAATGCCATGGACGACGATGAAAGGGAGGAGGTACTAGCCTTCGCCATCTCTGCTCTGCTAGGTATCGTCGCTTGTGTTACAGCATTAAAAACAATAATAATAATATTGGGGAGTTAGTGAATGGCCCGAAAGTCGTGGATAAAATGTCGATGCGGACGTAAACTACACGCTAAAACTGGAAATACGGTGTGTATGGCCTGTGCTAAAAAAAGAGGGCAGAAGGAAACTAGGAAATAAGGAGTCGTATCCGTATAATAAATACGGAGACTCCTCCCTATAAGGATAGACTAAGGAGAAATGTTTTGGTAGACAATAACACTTTAATAAACTTATGTGATGCCTCTAAAAACGGTAAAGTTGTACTGCATATAGAAGGTTCTTCTAAAGTGTCTTCCCAAATTTTCAAAGGCGGGGGAGCAACAGGAACATATCACCACACTGGAGAAGGTGGTGAGCATTATTATGAGTTTGATGTTGAAGAAGTACGTAAATCCACAGAAATTCGGGAAAATATCCTTGGTGACTTGATTCAAACAGGTTCTCAATCTGAGGTAACTAACATCTAAAACAATATCTTCCGAGTATAATAACAATAGAACAGATTAGTAAAGACAGCTTCGGCTGTCTTTTTTTTATTTTTTAGAAAAGACTTGGTAGCTAAGACTACAGACTTAACCAATCTAAACGGAGGCATTAATGCCTGAACAAGTTGACAATATTGTAAATTCACTTATGAATGACCCTGACTTTACGCCTGAGCAAGGACGCACTAAAGAAGAATCTGCGTATGCTGTAGCCAATTCACAAATAAAGCAGCTAAATAACACTCGAAAAGCTCTTTCTTTGGCTAAAATGTTCCCTAAATGGACAGAGGAACTCGTAAACTTACGTAAAGCTCCTATTGGCGCACCCGGTCGTCCTGTAGGAACTAATCCCTACAAGCGATCCCACCAAAAAGGGGCAGGGTTAGGGGTGCATAATTACCCGGCGACTAGGAGAAGTGCTTCTTCATCCCCGTCCGCACCTAAAGGCCCACCCCCATTTCCGGGGGCGCAGTGGAATCCTATTACACACCAGTGGCACAAGCCAAACATGGTGGATTACTCAAGGCAAGGCCCTTCCCCTACTGCTCAGGCCCCACTGGGAACCCCCAATCCTCAAGTAGCGGGATACAATCCCTATGGGCAAACCCCAGCCCCGATCCAAAATGATGAGCCTGTTACAGGTTCTAATATAGCGGGATTAGTTGGAGCCCCTAGCCGTACTAACGGGGGTGGCTTTGGTGGCGAGGATAATTTCATGGCTCTCACTGATATGGATCAAGATCAGCTAGATGAAATTATTTCTGGCATTAACGATCAAGTTAAATACTGGGATAAGCAAGGCTATAAAGACATATCTAATATGTACAAAGCCAAGCTATTCGAGGTTGAGGAAGAACTTGATAGACGAGCAACAGCAGAACGTGGCAAAGTAGAGAAAAATTTCTCGTGGAGAGATTTATTAGGCGAAGCAATGAAAGACAAAGGAGATGAGTAATGGTTATGGATTATCCAGCCCCAGACCCAAAATTTGAAGCCCAAGCGATTGACCTAATGAGGAAGAAGCAGGATCAACTAAATCAAGAACTTGAAGAGGCTCCTGTAGTAGAAGCCCCGAAACCTAAAGCTAAGGCTAAAGCTCCTGCAAGGAAGAAGCCTGAAGCTAAAAAGGGAGAGGCTATTAAAAAAGAAGAGGTAATCGAAACTCCTGTTGCAGTAGTGGAACGAAAACCTTATTACCTCCAAGCTGAAATTCTAGCTGGTGGAAAGGTTGCAGGCTTCTTTAATGCGTATAAAGACAGGAAAGGTCTAGAGTTGGGGTGGTCAAAGCCTAGCATGATGGCTGATCTTGAAAACCTGATGGTTTGCGGGGCAAACGCATTTGAAAATGGGTTAGGTTCAGAAGTACTGTTTTCTGTTGACCCTAATGAAGAGTCGTGGAAATTTGTTGAGAATATCAAGAAACTCTTTTTAGGGGCTCCTTTCTCTGGGGGCGAAGTTAGAGAGATAGAGTATGAAGCGTAAGGACGTAATACCCACGGGCGGCAATAAATTTAAGTGGGGGGAGTTTCCTACCACACCGACTACTAGAAAAATTGACGTACATGGAGTGAGTAAAGAAAATTTAGAGCTTAAAGAACAAATTAAGATTCTTGAAGCTCGTGTAGAAGATAATAGAAATCGACCTTTTGATTACTCTAAAGCGTTTACTCACGCTAAACCAACTACAGACGATAGTGCAATGAGAGTAGCAGGATACCAACCTTTACCTAAGGCTGGTCCTCAGCGAATAATGGTGGGCGATGGAACCAACCCCCTGATGAGGTACTAACTATATGACAACTCCGCAATGGCACGAAGAGGCCAGAACTTGGCAACCCTATTCAAAGCATAAGGCCTTTACTCATACAACTACAGGGAATACCTCTGAAACTGTGTTTACCGTTGCGGGTAACGCCGAATATTTTCAAAAAATTTCTCTCATCTGTGAAACTAATGACCTCTATATAGAGTTCGATGATGATGCGGTACAGAGTACGACTGCTGGGAGCTTGTTAGTTCCAGCGGGAGAAGGGTATTCAGATACCAATATTTATATTGGGGTTAGTCTTAATGTAATCGTGGCGGCAAATGATTCTAATGGCCGCATTCGTGGCATTGCATGGGGTAGATAACGTGAATGGCTAAAAATGTTGCTAGGGAACATTCGGGTGGTTTATCTAGACAAGCCTTGTTTACGCAAGGTTTACCTAGAAATATAACCGCTACTTCTAATCCGGGCGTTGGAGATGATATAGATAGTGGATATAACGTAGGCTCTATATGGGTCAACGTATCCTCTGACGCTATTTATTTCTGTGCTGATCCTGCTGCGGGGGCGGCTGTTTGGGCGTTAACAGCTAGCCAAGCCGTTACCGATATAACCGCTTTATCTGACGCTGATAGCAACTTTATAGTAGGTAATGGTTCCGCATGGGTAGTCGAATCTGGAGCAACTGCTCGCACATCTCTTGGACTTGGAACTGCTGCTGTTGCTGCAACAGGAATATCAAATACGAATGTTCCCGTCTTTACAAGTGGTGTTGCGGATAATGACTTTTTACGGGTTGATGGCACATCCGTTGAAGGTCTAAGCGCATCTGAAGTTGCTGCTGCTATTGAAAGCAGTATTGACGCAGTAGGTACGATTGCAAGTGGTACGTGGCAGGGAACAGCGATTGCTTCTGCCTACATAGCCAACGATGCCATCGACAGTGACCACTATACCGATGGGTCTATCGACACCGCCCACATAGCAGATAACCAAGTAACTCTTGCAAAGATAGAGGACATAGCAAGAGGAAGCATAATTATCGGTAATGCTAGTGCTGCTACTGCTGAATTAACAGTAGGCTCCAATAATTATGTTCTTACGTCTGACGGTACAGATATAGCTTGGGCTGCTGCTGCTGCTGGAGACATTGAGAGCGTAACCGCTGGGACGGGTCTATCCGGTGGTGGAAGTAGCGGTGGAGTAACGCTTGCGCTCGATCTTTCGGAACTTGCAGATACAGCAATTGCCGACGGTGACTACATTGTATTTACAGACACTACTGATAGTAATGCGTCCGTTAAAGGTGACTTAGCTGATGTAGCAACATTATTTGCAGGTACAGGTCTAACTGCCTCTAGTTCGGTAATTGGAGTCGATGCTTCTCAGACGCAGATAACAGCAGTAGGCACCATCGCTACAGGTGTATGGGAAGCTACAGACGTTGCTGTTGCACATGGCGGTACAGGAGCTTCTTCACTTACTTCTAATGCGGTACTGACAGGCAATGGTACATCTGCAATTCAAGCTGAAACTGATTTACTATTCTCAAGCAATAAACTCATCCCTACTGCTTCTGCTCATGATGCAGCAGGTACGGCACTAACCGTTTCCGCAGGTGCTACTACGGCGGGTACTAGTAACAACCAAGCAGGTGGCGCACTTACCTTCCAAGGTGGTCAAGGTAAAGGGTCGGGTGCTGGTGGTGCCATTGTTTTCCAAGTAGCAAACGAAGCTGCTTCTGGAAGTTCATTAAACTCTCTAGCGACAGCTTTAACTATTAATGATGATACAACTATTACCACAGCGGGAGCCATAGAACTTGGGCATGCTTCAGACACTACATTAGCACGATCTGGTTCTGGAGATTTAACCATTGAAGGGAATGCTATTTATCGTGCTGGCGGTACAGACGTTGCTGTCGCAGACGGTGGCACGGGAGCATCATCCCTTAACAATCTGATTACACTAGCAACACACACCACCGGGGATTTTGTTAAAACGATTACTGCGGGAACCGGATTAACTTCAACTGGAGCAACAAGTGGAGAGGATGTTGATCACAGCTTAAGCGTTGATGCATCTCAGACACAGATAACGGGTGTTGGGACTATTACTACAGGTACTTGGGAAGGTACTACAGTAGCAGTTGATCAAGGCGGTACGGGGGCAACAAGTTTAACTAATCTGATTACACTAGCAACACACACCACGGGTGACTATGTTCAAAATATTACTGCGGGGACCGGATTAACCTCTACGGGTGCAACAAGTGGAGAAAATATTGCTCACTCGCTTAGTGTAGATGCATCTCAGACTCAGATAACCAGTGTTGGAATTTTAGATGCGGGTTCAATAACTTCTAACTTTGGCACTATAAACACGGGTGCTAGTGATATTACTACTACCGGAACTGTTTCTGCTGGTAATTTGACTGTTACAGGGACTACCACCACAATCGACTCGACTGTAACCACTGTAGTTGACCCGATTATGCATCTACAGACCGCATCAGGTGGGGGAGCTTTAGGAGCAGACACTAACAAAGATGTTGGTTTAGCCTTACAGTATTACACTGATGCCGCTAAAACCGCTTTCTTAGGATACGACGATAGTGTGGGGAGATTATCCTTTGTAAAAGAGGCTTCTATAGCTTCGGAAGTAATATCGGGTACTCTGGGTGATTTGGATATAGGTGGAGTATATGCGACAGATATTACTTTAGATGGAGATAAGTCTGTCACGCCGGGTGATGGAGCTATGATCCACATAGATACTTCAACTATTACTGATAGTAATACTGCTGGATCGGGGACAGCGACTAAATACACGCATGTTGCTTTAGAGGCTCCAACTCTTGCGGCAACTAACGCCTCTGTTACCACTAGCGATGCGGCAACATTGTATATCAATAACGCAGCTACAGCGGGTACGAATCAGACTATTACCCGTAATTGGGCTATGTGGGTAGATACAGGAAACGCTAGGTTTGATGGGTCTATATATTCAGGTACTACTGAAGCCATAAACTCTTCAGGATTAGTAACTGTAGCGAACCAATCTAACATTACCGGGGTAGGCACCATAACTTCGGGTACATGGGAAGGGACAACGGTTGCGGTAGCCCAAGGTGGAACAGGAGCCACAAGTTTAACTAATCTCATTACATTAGCTACTCATACTACTGGAGATTATGTTCAAAATATTACAGCAGGAACCGGGCTTACTTCCACAGGAGCGACTAGTGGAGAAAACATAGCTCATTCCCTCAGTGTAGATGCTTCCCAAACTCAAATAACGGGGGTTGGGACAATTACCACGGGTACATGGGAAGCTACTGATGTTGCCGTAGCCCACGGTGGTACTGGCGCAAGCACGGCTACCGCCGGGTTTGATGCCCTTTCTCCGATGAGTGCGGAAGGGGATGTTATATATGGTGGCTCATCTGGAACTGTAACAAGGTTAGGCAAGGGTGATGATGACCAAGTATTAACCCTAGCTTCGGGAGTCCCCACTTGGGCAGCAGTATCGGCTGGAGCAGCAACAAGTTTAGCTGCTACCTCAGCTAGTGCCAACCTACCAATTGTATCTATTACAAACACCCATGCAGATGCTACTGCTGGATTCATAAAATTCGTGAAAGACCCCGCCTCTGGACAGGGTGCTGATAACGATGTCCTTGGAACTATTACGTTCTACGGAACTGATGCATCTAACAATGCTGCCGAAGAACTTGCTAGGATACAAACTACCATCGTAGAAGCTGACCATGGTTCTGAAGCGGCTGCAATGAAATTCTATGTAGCAGAAAATGACGCTACCGTTACAGCAGGGCTACAACTATTAGGGCAAGCGACAGATGACGGAGAGATAGATGTAACAATCGGTGCGGGAGCCGCTTCCACCACTACGATAGCTGGCACATTGACTATGGGTACTACGGCAGCTTTGACGAACGCTGGTTTAGTATCAGTAGCTAATCAATCTAACATTACAGGTGTAGGTACAATAACCTCTGGTACGTGGAACGGAACAGCGATTACCTCTAGCTACATAAATGCTGCACAGACCGGCATTACGTCAGTTGGCGCACTTGACGGTGGCTCCATCACGAGCAACTTCGGCAACATCGACAACGGCTCATCTACGCTCGATACGGGAGCGTTGACGGCTACCACGATCAACGGTGTCGGTACGGCTACGATCATCCCTGCGTCTGCGGGAGCGGTATCGCTGCACATCTCTGACCTCAACACCGACTCGTCCAACAAGTCCGCTACCGTCACGATGGAGCATTACCTGAACGCCGAGGAAGATGTCCTTCTGATCGAGGGGACGCAAGAGAGTGGTGACAGCTTCATCACCTACGGGAAGTCACGGGTTGCTGCTAGTTCCTACAACGGTATCAAGTACCACGACTTCTACACGGGTACATCTAATACGACACTAGGGGACAGCGCAGTCCTACGGATGCGTATCGACTCTGCTGGTCTAGTTAATATTCCAGATGCTGGAGGTCTTGTCGTAGGCCACTCGGCTGCGTTGGCAATCGGGAGCCACACCCCGGAATTACAAGTCATTGGGAGTGCGGCGGACGGCAACTATGGCGACTCTCGTATCTCGATGCAGATGTTTAAGGCCGACGGATTTGGAGCAAGATTACACTTCGGGAAATCTAGGAGCGATACTCTCGGAACCATGACCGTCGTACAAGACGACGACGAGATTGGCGTGATCGTTTTCAATCCAGCAGATGGTACTGACATGACTTCGGAGGCGGCACGGATAGGAGCCTACATTGACGGAACACCGGGAGGGAATGACACTCCCGGCAGGTTGGTCTTTGCAACGACAGCGGACGAGGCTGCTTCAGCCACCGAACGGATGCGGATTGACTCTGCTGGCTCGGTCTACATAGGCGACACCGCCAACGGCAGCATGACGCAGGGTCTGACGATCAATCAGGGTGCTGCTGACAACGAGATACTTGCGCTCAAGTCGTCCGATGTTTCACACCCTGTTACGGGTATTTTAGAAGCAGATACCTACGGTAAATTCCAGAAGATAGTTGCGGCAAGCGGCGGACTTCA
>Ga0209349_1000405_pt1 | contig 23225 bp, 12 predicted proteins | sample ETNvirnome_2_130_FD_184067 | JGI IMG/M metagenome (GOLD analysis project Ga0209349, IMG submission 184067) | Marine viral communities from the Pacific Ocean - ETNP_2_130 (SPAdes) (version 2) | ecosystem: Environmental > Aquatic > Marine > Oceanic | place: Pacific Ocean | collected 2013-06-22
ACCATTTCCTATTACCGCAAGATTTGGGGCAGCAGGAAATAATGACCCATCAGCAACAGCAATTGTTGAGTCAGAATCTCCTATCGCACCGTCAAGCGTTGTAGCAGGGGAGTTTATCTTCCCCGCATACATAGTAGTGAGTGTAGACATTTACCCCCTCAGTCTAGGCTTGATCGAAAGCGGCTTTTATTGTGAATTCTATTGAGTCTGCAACGTTTACGTTTATCGCACTGAACGTCCCACGTAAAAACATGTTACCACTTGTAGATGCGTCAAATAACCCTGCTTCCGTAATAGCCTTTGCACCAGTTGCACAGGTTAGGGTTCCCACTACTTGATACGTATCGTTAGATACGTTAGTAGTTTGCTGAGTCATTGCTCCTTGAGTTCGTGACTCATGCCCACTTGCGGTCTCCAGTGCAGTGTCATCATTTGCCGCCCCAGTAGTACCAGTTCCCCAATGAACATAATCAGGGGAAGTGCCACTATCCTTTAACCTGTTAGTTACAATAGACATCCCTGCATCAGTAACTTTAATTACATCAACCATAAGTTATTTTCCTCCAAAAATAAGTTTTAATTTAGGTAACAGCCTACGAAATAAAGATTCTTTTTTCATTTCTGCTATTACCCCTAAATCTTCAATTGTCCCATCTGCCCTTATAATTTTGGCTGATATTGATGCTTCACTAATCTTATCTTTTGCTGTTAATCCTGCCATAACCTACCTCTCTTCTAATTATACTATAGTTGGCTATAAATTAGCCCACGTATACTGCATCATTCACAAGCTGTATTCTGACCGTCCCGTGCCATATATTAGTTTTCCCTTCTGGGAGTTCGTTAAACTGCTGCCATTGTATCCTCTGATAATTAGTTAGCTTATGCCTTCGGGAATAAACTAACCTTCGTATTTCCTGTGCTAAATTATACAACTGCTGTCTATTAGTACTCGTATACAATTCTAACTCTATATTATATTGTCTGTTAACATATCTCCAATTCCCTATAGGAGTTTCCTCAAACGAGGGTAACCCAGCTTTCCCTACAATTGCGTCTCCTGCTGTAAGGTTAAAGTATATAGGTTTGTTGTCTTCAGTTGCTTCCAAAAATTGAGGAATCTCATTCCCAGTATTTGTGGAATTAAATTGAGCCTCTAAATCTGTGAGGTAATCCCGTATGGGGATTGATAAATTTGCCATTAGAACGACTCAAATCCTCTCAACTGCTCCATTTTATCCGCTGCCCTAGCATCATATTCAGCTACTTTCTGAGCAATGGGTACTTTATCAGTACCGGTAACTGTGTACAAACCAAAGTCGAGATTACGCAGCACTTGAGCAGCGCATAACCACTTAGTGATGTCATGTACAATCGGGCCTTGTCTGTTATCAGTTGAGAGGTCTTTACCTGCTAGGTATTCAACTTTTAGAGGCATTTTAAACTCTCCACCACCCCATCTCCACATGGGTGCGTGTAGGGACGCAGGAAGAATAAAGAACCGTGAGAAATGCACCATACCTGTTGAGGGTACTAGGAAGAAGTCTGAGCGTCTCCCTGCTGTCTTAGTAACCCATGCGGAACCAGTCCATACCGATAACTTCAATAATTTAGTAGGGTAGGGATTTTCTAACTTAAATCCGTTTAGGTTCCAGTCATGGTATTCTTCGGTCACATACGTTGGTCGCCATGACTTCTGGGTTTGGAAATCTATTTCCCCTTGAGCCGACTGTATGTACTGTTCAACTGCTAGTTTAGGGGGAATGGTGTTCTCTGTAAAGTCTGCTGTATTAGTTATCTCCCCTAGCTGGAGCATATCAAAAACATCTTTAGTGGTAGCGTAACTAGTTAGGGGGCGTATACGGATGCTAAACGCAGTTGGAGCAGATGATACCGTACCTTTAACTCGTATCCAATACTTGGTGATGCTATTTACAGAGGTTGTAGACCAGAAAGGCATTATATTAGCAGGGAAAATTTCAACTCCGTCAGCACTAAAATTAAAATCTGTGAGTTCATTGTCCTGACCATCATCTGGGTACCGCATATTACCACTCATAGGAGCAAACTGTGTCCACGCTGCTCCATTATGGTACTCCCAAACAATGTCAGACACGGTTGCAGCGGCATTCAAATCAAAGATAACCATATCAAAGCGTGTATCACTGCCTATGTAACAATAGTCATTTGTAACAGGTAATACTGAGAAAGCTGTTCCCTTAGCAGAAGCTGCTTCTATTGTTCTATTAGTATAAGCGGACGATGAGTAAACCTGTACGGTTGGAAATGGATTAGCTGTTGATGGCAATTGTTACCCCTTATTTGTTATCGGTTCAGACTCTAAGGTATCCCTTTCTTGTAAATCTAACTCGATGTTTCTATCATAAAACGTGTTATTTTCAACTAAATCCTTTAATTGATACCTCCGTATATGGGTAATTTCTTTTAGTATGTCATTCCACCGATTTACGTATTTTAAATTAGCCCTGTCAGGATAAACATCATAAAGTTCTCTATGTAGCTCCAAAGATTGCTTTGGATCATATGCCTCTAGATATTCAGCATAATAATACAAAGCCATCCACGCTGCTGGATCAAGTTCTGGGTAAAGCTTTACTTCGTTTTTACCCCTTATTAATCTAATTACCTTTTCCATTTTCTACTTACTCCTTATTGGGATATCCCTATATTATATTAACCAGTATACTAGTAAGATATCATACCTAACAAGTATATGTCAAATTATTTAATAGGTCTTCCCCAAACCGCACCATATACCCTAGGTGTCTCTGAGCTATTAGCATTCACGAAACTAATACGATCATAAATGTCCGTTCTGGACTCTTTCCTCCATACAGTACCATTAGGAACAAATATTGACCCTGACGCTAAAACTTCAGCAGCAGAAGGTGTCCATGAACCATTAGTACGTGCCGATACTGCGGTATTATCAAATGCAATATAAGTATCATTAACGAAGGTCAAATCAAGGAAGTTAATCACTGCCAAAGTAGGTACCCTTTGGCTAGGAGATGCGTTAGCTGTCCCATGCCACCCTGTATTTACCCCATGAGTAACCACATCAACATAAGGGGTAGCCGCTCCTTCATCATTTAGCTCCACTTGCAAATCATCAACATATATGTTAATATTATGATCAGTGGCTGTTGCAATATAAATACGATAGCTATTAGTCGTGGTTCCTACAGGAAGTATATAACTTACTTCTAAACGAACATAACCAGTAGTAAGTGTGTGGGTAGCACTGGACGCTAAGGCCACCCCATCAGAATCCCTGATAGAAAGTACCGCATCCCCTGACCCAGACGCTCCTCGAACGTATGCGGAAGCTACAATGTGATGTTGCCACTGAGGATTACTGTCCGGAACTTGTGTAATAGTAGTATAGGCACCTGAACCCACCGCCTCAGAGGGGTTTATAAGCAAATGATTTGCCCCTGAACGTGGAGCCGTGGTAACCTGAGACTGGGCTGAAGCTGCGGGGCCAGAAGCCCATGCTGCTGATATATCATCAGTCTCAAAGCCGGGGTTTGTAAAAACATTGACAGCGTGACGTTTTGGTGCTAAAGTAAAGAGGTCTTGTACTGTATCAGCAGTAGTTAAGGTTGTATCCACAGGCTGATAAACTTCAGCAGGACGCAACGAACCAGCAATATCTTTATAGTCAACAGTGCGATAGCGATCACCAGACCTAGTTACCCTAGGCAGTTTTATACGATTTGCCATTTAAATAATCCCTCCATAATAGAAACTATGGTCAAAGAAGACCGATCTCTTATTATATGTTGTACTCAATTATACTTTGGTTTAAGAAGTCTTTTGCCGTTCTTCATCCAGCTTTTCTATGGTGGCACCAAGTGCTCTCTCCATATCTTCAACCTTTTGAGCTAACTCGTCAGATTTTTTAGCTTTCCTACGGAACTCATTTAGCTCCGACCCTTGTTCTGCATACTTTCGCCGTAGTTCCCCAAGTTCAGATAAATCAAGTCTTGCCTGTCGAACTTCCTCACTTATCTCAAATAATTCCTTTTCTAGTTCTCTTTCACGTTCTGCATTACCGATAACGTAAGTTTTACTCCGTTTCTTCGGTATCGTCCGTGTCTGAAATTCCTTCAACTTCATCGTTTTCTTCTTTCTCTTTAGTAGCTGTAGTTTCATCTATTATATCACCAAACCTACAGAAAGGAACGTACACTACTGAGATCAAACTACGTAAAAAAGCCTCTTTATCGAGATCATCTTGATGCTCTTTTAGGAAGACATTTAATCTCCTTTTTGCCCTTTCATTGGTAACACCCTTTAATGTCAAGGCTCCCTTATCCAAAACTATAAACCCATCGGGTTCCCAGCTAATATTCCCTGCTTTTAATGAGTATACTTGAGCTTTCATGCTACTTTCTCCTTCGTCGCTTTTTGGATGCCTTTGTAGAACCCGGAACTCCAGCAACACCGATGTCACCGGTAGCAATTCTTTGGGCACGTCCTCTTGAGTAACCACGACCTCTACCTTTACCAGCAGAAGTCCCTCCCGGTGTCTTAGCAGTTTGCCCTAACGCAGAACCTCTTATACGTTTTTTACCTTGAACTTCTGATGCCGTTTTCCCGACATTTTCCGGTTTACGCCATCGTTTAGCTCCTTCATCCCAAACTAATCCTTGAATAGGAGGTAAAGGAGAATGTTCTTTCCGTAACTTTTTACCACGCCTCTTATTCGCCATAACATTAAAAAGATTAAGTTGGTCATCGGTTATACTACGTGCTCCCCTAGCTCCAGATGCGTTGACTACTGCATCAGAAGCAGCAAATCCAGCAGATACTGCTAGCAACGATGCAAGAGCAGGGTTGAAAGATTTCTTTGACATTGATGCCCTTTTATATGCACGATCTACCTTACGACGTTCTAGTGCAGTTGGCCCACCACCCCTTGAACGATTTACCTGTTGCTGGAACGTGTCTGCTTGCTCAGCGGTTTGCCCTGATTCTACCCCTTGTCCGGGGTCTGTACTATCACCTGATGATTGCCCTGTGTCGGGGTCAACATACTGTGATGCCCCGGCTTTAGCACGTACAAAACCACGAGTTTCTCTCCCCATCGCCCCAAGTGCACCTAGAATACCACCTTCAACCTTCTTTCCAAAGCCACCCGCTTTCGCCGCACCCTGCTTAGCCGCAAATTGAGTCTTCTTACCAATAGAAGCTTTAGGAGCACCGAACTTACCCGTAGCTTGTTGTTGTGCGGGAGGTTGTTGTGTGTTAGCAGGTTTTGGTGTAGTACCTGCTGGAGGAGTAGTAGCTGCTGGTTTAGGAGTATTTTGGGCAGGTTTAAATCCACCTCCTGCACCAGCTAATGGTGACCCCGGAAAAAATTTAGCTTTTTCTAGGTATTTAATGAATATGTCTTCTGTCCGTTTATCCATTTAAAGTTCCTTATTTACCAAGGTAGACTGTCATCATACCTGCGTCGTGGCCTGTACCCCATGCTTTTACGCAATCGGTCAGTAAAGCTCTTACTCGCCCAATATTCTTCTTCCTTAGATAAGTAACCACCGCTGTGAGTCTTAGCTTTATTACCGCGGCCAGCTACACCACCTTGGTTTGCGATTGATCCCGGTATACTCGCAGGTGTTAAGTTAGAAGTATGTGATGTACGAGGCTTACCTGTGTAAGCAGCCTTGGTATTCTTTGCAGCTTCCGATGCAGCCCCGGCAACTCCCCTACCAGCCAAAGCACCTACTCGTCCTAAACCAGCACCTACACCAGCAATAGTGCTGCCCACTTTCTTACCCCTATCAGCTACGGCTCGACCGCCACCAGCTACTTTCTCACCACCTCTAGCTAAAGCTTGACCACCAGCTTCGACCTTAGATTTTGCGGCAGCAGCAGCCTTATCTTTAACCGCACCGGGGGCTTCCTTAGCTTTCCGCTTACCCCCAACGATTTTTCGGGCTATGGCACCTGCAAATGAATCCCTATCAGAAATATTCTCGCCACCCTTGTAACCCCCGCCTTGACCTTTCAGCTTACCGCCGGGTCGGGCACCTTTAAATTGGGATTGGTGAATCTGTCCCGCTTGCCGATATCTCGTAGCCGCATCAGCATCCTGTATCCTAGCTGCATCTTCTTCTCCCACACTTCCCTTACTTTTCAGCCTACCCCTAGCACGGTTTTCTTTTGCCTTTTCGCTACGTGGGTTCCAAGTACCTGCCTTACGCCCACCTATACCCCAGATTTTTTCAATGTCTGGATCAAATGCCCCATTTTCGTAGGCTTCCAATCGAAGTTCAAATTCTCTATATGTGTCGAAGTCCTCATCAAGGTCTTCTAACTGAAGGAGAACTTCTTCTTTTATATATTCAAATTCATCCTGAGCATCAGCAACAACGGCATTATAGCCCTTGACAATTAACTCAGCATCTGATAAAGTAGTCTGTGTAGTCATACATCTCCTTTTGGTATTTACTTTAGGGTCTTTTTTATTATACTCGTAATAGGTACTCTCTTAACTCATCTAAAGACTTTGCAACATTATTAGGGTCTACATTAGGGTTTACTGGGGGGGTGTTGATATCTCGTTGAAGTTCGCTTTGAATATCTTCCCTAACCCTTCTTTGCGCCCCTACACCAGCCTCAGCCCTTCCCGTAGCTCGTGCTGCTTCGTCTGGGGTTGCACTCCCCGTAGCAAAAGCACTACGTTCCGCTATGTGTTGCTGTTCCCATTGACGTTGTTCATTAATAACTTGATCTGCATTATCTCGTATTCTTGCCTGTGATTGTTCGTCTTCAGTAAGCAAATCACCATATGTTCTTTTACCTTGTAAAAATTGCCTTAGAATACTAGGTTGCTGCTCACTCTGAACTGGAAGGTTTCCTATATAATAGTTATATTCTTGTTCAGTTGTAGCGTAGTGAGGTTCATCCTCAGTCCCTATATTTACTTCACGGAACTTTTCACCCCTTCGTACCGCACCCAATAATTTTTCTCCAGCTTCTCTGCGACCAGACTTCTCATCCTTCCACTGCTCACTTAGTGCATTCCAATTAGTGTAGTATTTAAGAGCATTTAAGGGTGTTTTCGCAGTTGCGACAGCCATGTCTCTAGCTATATCCCGCAAACTACGAGTTTCTTCTTCTTCAGGTTCCGGGGTAAAGTGTTCTTGTATTGTTGTAGGATCATCGACATCATACCAGTTATCTTCACGTTCTTCATGATTTTGACTCAAGAATTCCCTGTGAGAGTTAGCCATAAATCCAGTACCCATGCGAACTTGTTCTTCTTGGATCAAAGCTAGTTGTTCTTCTGCTGAATCGCCCAGAGCCTTATAAGCATGGTTCATTATGTCTAAGTACTGCCCCTGCACTGATTGCGAATCATTGGTATTAAGGGCATTAATAACAGAGTCATGCGTAAAAATAGACTTATGATTCACGCGTATCCACTCTAACTCCCTGACTAGGTGAGCAGCGTTACGTGTGTCTGAGTCTTCTCCGTAAAGTTTCACCGCATCATCCAACAACTTCTGCACACCCTCTTCTGTGTCAGCAGTTTCACGAGGCTTGAAAATAGAGTTATAAGCAGCATCCAAACTTTCCTGCGCCCTTGCAGTCTCAATATAATTTTCCCTAATAAAGGGGGATGCGTCTAACCCTAACCTCTCTATCTCCTCGTTTACTCTATCATCTAATTCGTCTTGGGTGCGTGAGGTATTTCTAGCATCCTTATACGCATCTTTCGCAGCAGTTTTAACTTTTACAGCATCATCTGCTACATCATACGTCGCATCGCCTGAATCCACCTCACCACCTTCAACTTGCCTATTAGCAGCGTCTTTTTTATCTGCGGTACTGGCATTGGGATCGTTTAATATCTCATTATTTTTATCCTTGGATATAGGTTCGTTATAATCAAGTACTGTGGCTGGTGTTGGGTAGATAGATGGAAGAAGCTCTATTGGGTCAGCACCGGAATGAACTTGCTGCATAAACGTCATAAACCGTGTAAATGCGATAGCTGGATCAAAGTCCCCGTCGGGATGATCGTACAAAAATTGCTGAGGGTGTACCCCGTCTATACCATGACCACCTACAAATAACTGTTGTAACTGCTGAAGATTTACTGCTATTTGTGTGGGGTCTTCAGGATTTGGGTACTGAAATAGATCACCTTCAGTAATTTCTGTAGCATTAAACCCTTCTAATCCCCCCAAAAGGCTTGGGTCACGCCACTCATTGTCAGGGTGAAATAACTGCCAAGCTAAACGTGGAGACGAAGCAAGTTGGATAAAATCAAATTCTTCATCCGCAGATAAACCCTCCAACATTTCCGTATATGCATCTGCGTTACCTCTTAATCCACCTGCTTCAAGTATTTCATCATAGGTGAACCCATTACCGTGTTTCAGCCCTTCAGATAGCCATGCAGAATCAGGGGTATTTATAAAAGCATTTACTTCTTCATCACCGAAAGAATGATGTACTTCTAAATGCTTGGTTAGATCGCCTACGTTTCTCCCCAAAAGATCAGCGATGCCAGCCCCTAAAGTATTCCCTTCGGATGTTAGGGCGTTTTTTCCGTATAATTCTTGGGCATAGTCCCTAACCCCTGCATATCGAATATTGTCCTTACGCGGCCCCTCTTTTAACTTAGTGATCCCCAAAAGAGGCTTAAATGTCGATGTACCATCGTCTCTCCGACTCTCAGAAAAGGTTAACCTAGCATTACCTACAGGAACTGAAGCAATAATTAAATGCTTATTTGTATCCTGTATCTCATCAGAAGTAGCACCCTCTTTGATAAAGCCTTTCCACTTTGCGAATGTTATAGGCCCACTCAACTCAAGCCCCATATCACTGGCTTGCTTGGAAAGCCGTTTATTAAGTTCGTTTAAACCAGTTGAATCAATCGGAGGCTCAGATGGATCAGGTGCATTAGTATGATTGGGGTTATCCTCTCCAACTGGCTCAGTATTTACATCTCCTAATGATAGTTGTATAGCTTTTTCACCTTTCTTAATAGGTTTAGGAGCAACTACTAGAGGATTGACTGCACTTTGCTCTCCATTTTCATCGGTAGTCCACCATAAGTCACGGTTCCCTAGTTTGTTACCGATATTGTCAATAAGAGCACCATAATTGCCTTTCCCAAGAGGGGAAATAGTAGCTGGTCTTTTCTTCGGGTTTCCATCTGCGTCCTTTCCGATGGGTTGTTCAGGATGCATTCCCAGCATACTTCCCCAATTTTTCTGAAGTTGATCAACAGAGTCGTAAAATTGCCTTTGATTAGCCTGACCTTGCTCCACAGTCTCTGGACTACTCCACTGTGAATGATCAAATACCTTCATAATATCGGTCATAAAAGGAAATAAAATTTCTGTCATAAGTGCTGTATCACCAGCACCAGAGTGACTTGCCACGTTATTAAACATTGCATAACAGTCCTTAGGTGTAATACTCCCCCTTGGTTTTCCTGAAAGTTGTATTTGTGCTTCCATTGAATCCAATAAATCTAAATCTTTAAGGAACTCATTCTCATTACCTGCGTTTAAATCTTTAGCAATAGCTCCAAATAGTTCAGATGCGGCATTCTCAGCCCCCTCCTTGAATGCAGAGTGCCCAATAACGCCCCTAAAAGCATCTAAGGACGTTCCAGCAGCAAAGAAGTCGGGCATATATGGACTAGGGTGCCACTCTTTACCCGCACTATAATATACAGGATAATAATTGCGATTTAGGTCTTCAGGCCGTGCCCCCCTAGCCAACGTAGGTTTCATAAGGGCTAATCGTTCAGAATCTGGGTCTTGCGAACCTAGTAAGCGCATAAATTCAATTAGGGAGTCTTGGAAGTAAGCACCGTTAGCCTTATCCCCTTTTCTTCGATAGTGCGTTTTATTTTCGAACAGAGGCTTCCTTTCCCCATTTTCATCCAATACATATGGGAAATTACCATTTTCATCTACTTCACCGGTTTTATCTACTTCAAAGGCGGGATTTCCGTCTGCGTCCAGCACTCTTTCTTCCCGTTCGAATTGTTTATTTCGGTTATACGCACCAGTCCAGTTTTGCTCTGCCCCATAAGCCCCATACCACTGGTAATTACCCTCATCGTCTGGGTCACGTTGCCATTGCATTTGCGTAAAGTTACGATGTAAATCAATAGAGTCCGTGTATAGCTGATGCAGGGTAGAGTTTTTCCCTAACTCCCCTCCTTCACCTTGGGGGCCAGTTTGCGTCATTAGACGTTCTAACATAGGATAATCAAAAACACCGTTATGGGCAATAAAATTAGTCTTCCTAGTAGTACCATCTTCATTCTTAGTCTCTACCCCATGTTCCTCTAGCCATGCATCTATTTCACCCCACTGAACTGGCATTACTTTCCCTGTTCCCCTTGTGTAACTCTCAACAGCTTCTACAATATCATCCTCTCTATCCGTATTACCCTGTGATTGCTTCTTATGGAAATCCATAGCACCTTCATGGAAGTCATGGCTAGCCTTGAATAATCTTCCATCCGTGTGATATCTATCGGTAGTCCCTTGAGGTGAAAACATAAAGGATTTGTGCTTCCATTTACCGTCTTTACCCCGAACAGACAAACCTAATTCAAAAGGTTCTTGTGATTTTTCATTTGGCTTATCATATTTGGCGGGTTTTGGGTAGCGTAAGTTATCCTGTTTGTTTCGCTCCCTTTTCATAGCATCAGTCACTTTATTTGGATCATGCCAGTCTTTCCACCCATATGTCGTTTTGCCCTGATACGTTGAAGTTTGAGTCAAACGACCGTTACCGATTGTTTCAAAGTCAAAAACTACATGGTTTTCATCAGGGTTATATCCTTTTTCATATTTACCGTCATCATCCAAATCCTCTTTATCTACTGGGTCGGTATATAACCACGATGGCACCAGACGACCAATAATATCTCTAACGTGGTCAGATACGTTTGTTGCAGGTTGGGTTTTATCATTCTGTAAATGTCTAGCCACTTGGTACTCCTCCCTTTCGGGTTCTCCAACTTGGGTCAAGCTGATCTGTGTAACCTATCTGCTCTAATGTTTCAGGTACGACCCTTCTTCCTTGATCCCTTTCAGCGGTTTCGTATCCTTCCGCTCCAGCACCAAGTAAGGGCGAAACCCTTCGTTGGTAAGCCTGACTGCCTGAGCCTCTCTCCAACGGAGTACTATCCTCAGCAAGGGAATGATCTTCTATCGAAGCAGGTAACGCAGGTTTATATGTTTGTGTCGGAGTTTCAACTTGACCAACTTGTAGTTCCGCATGTTTCTCGTCCAACCGCTCGTTAGCCCAATCCTTGAACGTTTCATGTCCTGACCCAGACCAATGTAATAGGTGCCCGTTATGCTCCGCTCCTTCTTCAGAATAGAAATCCATTAAATCTTGTTCTAAGTCTTTAAAAACCATTCCATAGTCATCGTGTGACCTAATAGCATGGTTACTTATTATATTACGTACTTGATCTCTCCTTTTACCTTCTTCTGCGTCCAAAAGAGAGGAGTATCCTTGATAATCCACAGAATTTATTTTATTGAATTTCTCCCAAGTAGCGTCAGGGATTTCCATTCCTTTTTCTTCATACAGTCTACGCATGACCGTTTGAATGAATTTTAGTGCAGACCCCTGTTGTTGTCTTTTCCTTTCCACTCCCTTCCCACTGGCTGTACGACGAGGTGGCAGATTAGCTATAGAATCCAACCCATATCCTACAGCTTCCTCAAAAAACACAGGTAAATCACCCCTAGCAACAACATCTAAAAAGGTGTCCAGAAATTGTCGAGCATCTACTTGTCCACCGGAATTTTTATTATGTGAGGTGACAGACGCTAGTATTTGATCCATATACGCATTACGTGCATTTCGAACATTCTTTAACCCATCCCCATAATTTGTTCCCCAATCTGAAGCGAAAATATTCCGTGCGCTCCCTCTACCCCAGACCTGATTGCCTTTTTCATCAAACCACCCTACGTCTGACCACGGGTCGTCGGGGTCTATAGCTCTCGCTGTATACATGGGAGCTTCCTCTAAGCTGGTTATTATGTCGCCATTTTCGTCCCTCATAGGTTCCCCGTCTTCACCAAGCACAGGCACTTCTTCTCCAGTGGTTGTAGTCTGGAACTCTCTAATGAGTACTTGATTATCATAGATATCATCGTTAAGGATACCTTGATAAAGCATACTGGTAGCTTCTTCGATCATGTCTTCCCTATCAGTTTGATGCGCTATATCAATAGTATCTAAGTCCTCTTCCGACAGGTTTTGGAGTTTATGTTCGTGCAATAACGCCGCATAAGCTTCTTCTTTTAGGTCAAGATCACCCGGCCTTGCCACCATTACATTTAGCGCAGCAACTTTAGGGATATCCTGAACACGCACAAATCTTTCTTGGCTGGCGGTGTACGCCCAGTTTATAATACTGTTTGGATTCTTTGTATTGAAAAACTCTTCTGTATTATGTAAAGCTCCATTACTTAGCCTAGACACAAGTTCATTTTGGTCAGAAATATGGAGGCTGTTAAAACTATCCCTATATTCCTGTATTTGTTCCGATAGGGAAGCCGTATCATCTCCTGTTAACAACCTATACTCCTTGGGAATATCCATCCAATTTATTTTGCTAATGTAGTTGGGGTCTAAATTAGCATCAGTTAGCACATCATGTTGAATTTTATGCATCATTCCTCGTACTTGAGGAGTATACACTTCAGCTAAGCTCCTTAATTGTGTGTCTATCTCTTGGTCTTTTTCTCCACCTTCTACATAAGGTGCGTAGGTTAGGAGTTGATTCACACTATTTCTATCTACGTTTGTTTCTCCAAGTACGTCATTGATGGCAACCTGTGCTTCAGGATAGTTTTGAAGATGTGCTATAAAAGCTTGATAATCATCTTTAGGAATCTGTCGGAGAGCATCCCATCCCTGAAGTATATTTGTATCCGATCCCCCCGGCATTTCCAAATCGCTTCCAGTATAAGTTCTTCGACCTATTTTTCCAAGGTCTCCCCCAGAATCACGTATAATTTTAGTGTAGTGGTCATCTAACGCCCCTCGCAACACCCCAGCAAGACCCTTAATGTCCTCAACAGTTTTCGAATCCGGTTCTTCCCCTTCTGATCCCCCAGACATTTCAAATGTTTTGTCTACCGAATGCCTTATAGATTTCTCATGACCAATAACGTCTTTTAACAATCTGATCATGGAGGCTCGTTCTGTAGAATCAGGATTCATAGGAAAAGCAAGGCGAGAACCCCCAGTCTCTACTTTCCCAGTTGGCACCTCACCCCAACCTCGTTCAGTAATCGGAAATGTCGTTGTCAATAAACTAGCGTCTCTAATCTCACCGATACCCAAACCATGGGTATCCCTATAAGCAGTCCCAAACGAAAGGGCTAACTCTTTAAATTTAGACAGTAGTGATTCCCCTGTCGCCTCTGGATCAAACGATTCATTATATACAGGTAGTTCTTCAGGCTCTCCTGTTACACTATTAATTAGTTCACGAGTACCCGCACGTCCCATGAAACCAGCCATTGGTGGCCTCTGTCCCATAGCTTCTCGTGTTAATCTATCTACCTCACCCCTAATTGTCACATCACTCTTATTATTGAAAGGGCTATACTTACTAGGGGTGTTAGGGAAAGCTGCATACACTCGTTTTATAACGTCCGGTATCCCTGTTAATAGGTCATCCCTGCCTAGATGCCTCATAAGAACTTGCTTAAAGAATTCCGTGTTCCGGTACGCTTTTTTACCTAGATAAGTCCCCGGTGTCCGTGCTTCAATCTTTCTTACATCACCATTAGCGAGAATGATCTCTGTGTACTTAGGTTTTTCCCCTTCCTCAGTCTCATCCCAAACGTGGTGCATTCCTGTTAAATCTTCCCACTGGTTTTGCCCGTCAATTAATACATCGCCTGTTCGATTTTCTTCGGCACCTCTATATTTGCGGCGTAGATGATCCAGCCTAAACCCAGAATCAGAAATTGCTGTGGATGCGGGGGCTTCGCCCGTATATAAACTATCTCGATGTTCACCAAGGGCTTTTAACCGCTGTATTAAATATGGTAGTGTTGCATACCCAGAAAGTTTTTCTGTCTGAGTTTGATAGTCGGTGTCGTGAATTTTTTTCTCGACCCAATTACCATCAACTTGGTCTCGCCCGTACATAAGGGCTTTAAAATTTGAAGGGTAAACTTCCCGTTTTGCCCCCTCTTCAAATATCCCGTCATTATCCTGTAAGGAAAAGTTTAAGTACCTTGCAGTACCTTTACCAGTCTTTCTGAAGTCCGCAAAAGTTTTTAGGACATCATCAATTAAAATATTTAATGCGTTGGGTTGTTGTAGGAAGGTCTTGAATTGTCTATCCCCAGTAGCCCTTTCTACTTTCTCCTGAAACCCAAAATGACCATCTTCTACTAGATTAGCTATTCCGCTATCTTCCAGATCATCACGTAGCCCCAAAAACATACTTAAGTATTGGAAATCCGCATCGTAGGAAGGGGGAATGTGCCCCAGCCTATCGTATTTCCCTGTCTTTTTATTGAATCCCCTATCAATATATTCTTTGTTATTTGAAGAGACAGTTTTCGTTCCTATTACCCTCCGGAAATTATCTTTGTTCCAATCAGGTAATGCCCCCCAAGCCGATCTACTGGTTCCTTCCCATAACTTCATTTTCTCCCGACGGTATTCAACGGGAGCCAATGCCCATTTTCTCATTAGTTCTTTAGTAAACACGTCATTGGTATAGAAGTGCTCTCCCGGTACATCAGGGAAATTGAAGTTTGTCCCGAACTGAACTCCATCTAACGCTGCTGATGGAGCAGCATTCGCATGGGGCATAATCGTATCCGTTATACGTTTTCGTTCGTCCTCATCCATACTCATAAATTGGGCATGTGCCTCTGGAGATAAGTCTTTCAGCATACGTTCATAGACGGTTCGACCCGATACATAACGTTCATACTGCCTATTTTCTTCTATAGTTCGTCGAGAATCTAAGTCTTCTTGTATTTGTTTATTATTTTCCTCATAAGCGTCTAACTTGTCTCTCACCCACTTCGTACCTAACGTTCTCTCTACTTCATCATCACTCTCTCCTGTCCCCGGAGTAGCAATTTGTGCCTCTGGTGACCAGTCCTGTAAAAACTCTAACAAATCGTGCCAAGTGTTCATTGACCCTCTGTACAAACCTAACCCTTTTTCTTGCCCCATGACATTCCTTATTCCGGGTACGGTGCCAACTGAAGCGTATGCCGGGTTTTCTTGCCCTAGGACATTCCTTATAGGCTTAAATGTACTTTTATCTCCAGTTTTCTCTTCTCTGTACGCTGGAGTTTCCACCGTCCTTCCCGGTAGTTGAGAGAACCGTGGATCGGATATATTTTCTCTACTAGGCTCCAGCCCCCGTGCTAGATTACGTTTTCGTTCGTCCGCATCCATATCCAATGAGGTTTGTCCCACATTAGGGGCTGTACCCACGGTAGTTGTACGTTGTGCACTCCCTCCATACATACCAGTCCTATCGAGTTGGTCGCCCAGTCTATATTGATTGTCAAGAGGGCGAACAGGGTTCTCCATATTTTTTGGGTCAGTGGGGCGAACAAACGCTGGAGTGAACGACGTATCACCAGCCGCCTCAATTAATTGGTTAAACAATGAGTATGCAGGGCCGTCATCAGTTGGGGATATAGCCTCCCCTCTCCCAACTATATTCCCTTTTTCATCAAATCCAACGAATTGTTGTAATACTTCTTTTAGATAAAATCTTGTATTTTTATTGTCATCGGAACCATAACCACTATTAATACCAATTAAATCTGAACCCTTAACTATTTTATCTGAAGGTACAAGTCTATCAAATATAGCCCACGCTCGTGCAACAGTTTCCTCTGGGTCAAATTCTCTAAATGCCTCTCCTCCGGTAATATCCCCTTGATTCTGCTTTTTATATCTGCTGGGCAAACTTGCGCCTTGATCAGGATTTTCTACTGGTTCACTAAACTCCCCACGACCATACTCATATACTGGAACTAGCCCTCCACTCTCATCTCGTGTGTAACGTTCAAAGCTTAAGGGAGCAGATACTTCATCCCGCACGATATCCTCATTAATATAAGCCCTAACTAAGGTATTAATATCCAGAGCGGCTCTCTTATCTCCAGTGAGGGAAGTAACATAGTCTTCTAACCCAAGTTCCTGTATTAATCCCCCCTCATCAGTCTGGTAGTGATTCACCCAACGATCTGTTAAATCAGCTATTAATGCTTCTTTCAAAGCATTTTGGTATTGACTTTCTTCTTCCTCCGATCTCTCAGTTTCCGCAGGGGCATCTTGAGAAAGGAGTTCCTTATTCCGTTCGACCCATTTATCAAAGTTTCCTTTAATTGTTTCTTCAATGCGAGTATTTCCACGAGTTCGTGAGGTGTCGTGTCGTTCAAGGGCATATTGATGCAGTGATTCAATAAGATTCTCAACCTCTTGTACTTTTTGCTTACCTAGGTATCTCCCCATCTCCTCTAAATATTCGTTAGCTGCGTCTCCCCCTCCCAGAACATACTGATTTCCCTTCAACCCCTTATATATATCACTAATTTCATCCTTTTTGTCAAGTCCCCATTTATTAATTGTGTTTAGTGGGTCATCCCGCATCTCTTCTGCCGCTTTAAGAAGCTCCTCTAAGCCATATTTTTCTATTACCCACGATCTTACCTTACTCTTATCGTCGAAGTCTGGATGGGACTCCGCCCACGCAATGTCTGCCCTGCTAAATGTTTCTTGTTGGGGTGTTAGATCGGGTGTATCATCTCCCTCAGGGGATACCCAGTCTTCAGGAGCGTCTAACGCATCCCCAGTAAGGACTTGTTCTCTTTGAATTGGATTTGCAAATGCATTAGTATCAACTATCTTATCTTCTACTATTTTATCTTGTGTCCAATGTTTATCTATTTCCTCACCGTCTTCTTGGGCATACTCCCACCCACCTGTGGTTTTATCCCATCTCTTAGGTGGAGCAAAAGGTCGGCTTCCTTCCTGTTGGAATCTTTTAGCCCCATCTACCCAAGCCTTAATAGCAATACCACCTGAGGATGTTTCATTAATATCCCTGCTTCCGATAGTTGCCACTTCTTTATAATAAGGGGGTGAAACTATTTCATCCCAATCCTTAGTTTCAAAATTCCATTCTTTCCAAGCCCCTCTTACTATAGCACCGGCTCCCCCAGCCCTCTCATCATAAACATACACAGGAATACCTTTTTGTATGCCCATGGCTACTGCCCATGCAGTACCACTTGCTCTGCCGTGTATACCTACAGGAACGCCGCTACGATGAATGGTAGGGGTCACAGCCACAACTGCATCCGAAGGGGCAACCTGCTCAACATTTCGACCCATTAGTTTCATAGTTTTTTGATGTGACTCAATCTCTGATGGCTTCTCTAACTCTTTATCCTCCCACTTCCCCTTAGAAGGGTCGTTTTCATCGGGTATCCATTCACCCCATTGATTTCCTGCCTTATCAAACCCCGCACCATGACTCTGTATCCAGTCTCTAGCATTAAGTAACGCATTTTTATGTGCCCGATCAAAAAGTTTCTCTGGCTGATGGGTTCTTTTTGCTCCATGAGGAGAGATACCATAGTCTTCATCATAATAATATAGCCTTTCTTGTTCCTCCTTCTCCATACTTAAAGCTTCCTTCCATGGGACAGGCTTTCCTTTAAAGTGACCCTTTTTATACATAAAACGACCTTTTGTGTGTTTTGGGAAGGTATGCCCTACAAGTGATATATTAGAATAAGGTTTATTATCATCAACCCCATCTCCCGTTTCTGATGCCTTACCAAACAGGTGATCTGCCCCCTCTGCTAAGCCAGAGTGGAATATCATAGTTCTTTCAAGTTCTTGGTCGCTTAGAACTCGCTTTTGTTCGGGAGGGAGTAATCTTGCGTGTTCTGCCTGAAAATCTTCAGGGGTCTGTAATGGTGAATCAGGATTCTTTGCGTTCCACTCATTCAGGAAATTGCGTTGGGCTTCTGCGGAATCAGCGTCATCCACCAATTCAAAATCAATTTTAGTGTACTGTTGGACTTTACCTGTTTTCTTATTAAGGATTCCTGAAGCAAGGTTATCATGACTCCACTGATGTCCACGTTTATTGCTCCAACCTTCACCCCTTGGATGCTCATTACGGGGAACTTCAGACATAGGGCGAGCATCTCTGGTAGCCCTCACTTTAAAGTATCCTCCCCCATCTCTCTCAGGTCGGGGAATAGAGAAGTCATCTCCCTTTTTTATATCTTCTGGAAATTTACCTTTGTCCGACTTGGTTAAACGTCTACCTGTTGGTCTTGATGTTGCAGTCCTAATTCCCATCAGAATAGCATCAATCAAATTACCTACCCCTGCATGGAGGGGAGTATTAGGAGCGTCTGGGGTAGGATCATCCTTCCAATCTCTATTAAAATTAAAATTATGTGGAAGAACTCCTCCCCACTCCCCACTTGCCTCTACTCTTTCTACAGGAGATGTGCCTTCTTGCCCTTGTAATCTACGACTCAAGGCATTTGTATCGTCGATTTTTTGGCTGATGGGTTCTTGGCGAGGTTTTGGATCACCATAGTCTGGGTCGCCGGGAAACTTTACATGATCAACAGCAAACGGGTTGGGTTCCTCTACCATTCGGGGAACTACGTTTCCTTCGGAATCTAGATCGTAGCTGTTATCAGGGACTTCAATCGTAGAAGTTGTAGCTCCTCCTGCTTTCTTAAAAGCATCAGTGAACGTGTCCAAAGCTGGCAGGATTTTCTCATTAGTCTCCTCTATTATATCTGCTAAAGCCTCATCTACATCTTCTTCAGATGCCCCTTGCTTTGCCAGTACCTCTTTAACCTTACTTTTCCAATCACTAGATGACAAGGCTTCTATCATTTCTTGTCCGTCTTCTGAGGCGGCAAACTCATCATATTCTTCTCCTCCGAAGTCTCCCCCTCCTTCTTTCATGCTTTCAAGTACTGTCTTGCCAAAATCTGGGCCATCAGGGTTATATCTTTCCCTCTCTAGAGCAGCAAAAGCTCTCCCTACAGCTTGTATGTGCCAAGATCGTGCCCCCATCCCTTCCCAATCGGGTCGGTGGTTACGGGGTTTCCTAGAACTAGACCTCCCCTCAGTAGCAGGGTAATAATGCTCTAATCCAGCTATGTAATTCAGTCCCCCTATGGGTGTTACCCCATCTGGTTCCCCAGTGGTAGGATTGGTACCCCTCTCTCGTATCATTTTGGCAAGCTCAGGGTATTGCTTGAACTTTTCGGTTATAGCTTTCGCCATTACTTCTATTTTTTCTTCAGAGGTATAAACTTTACCAGTTTCCTCATTTATAGTAGGTGGTAGTGCTTTCCTGTCACCCCCCCGAAGAAACTTATGGTAATTACCTCCACCAAGTTTAACCCCATAATACTCCTCAAGGTCTTTATACTTAACGCCATCTATCTTAACAGGGTACTCAGTGGGTGTACCTTCTTTATTATCTGCCTTCCACCTACCATGAGCCGCTGTTGTCCAATTTGAGAGAGCGGCTAACATTGGGTCTGATGAACGAGAATGTACGTTATTCTCTACAACGTTTTCAGAAGGACTCTCTTGTGTAGGCTCCTCAGCTAAGGAGCGAACGATGTCAGTTCCAGAAGCTGACAAAGTAAATGGTTTAAAGTCTGCACTTGTCCCATGGGCTGTTGCGTTTGTGCCTTTCCACTTATGCCTGTTGAACGGAAAGGCATTGTACTTTTCATTATGTTCTTCACTAGACATTGGATTGTCTCTTAAATATTTTCGTAAACGGACTAACAATTCCCCTAGCTGGTTATCACCATCTTTAGGGTTCTTTAAGTCCCTTCCCCAATATGTATCTGGAGAACGTCGATAATCCTGCCCTTCAACTAAGTCAGCATCCCCTGTTGCCAGCAACTCCTCTCTAAGCCTAGGGTTTGCTTCAAATTTCTCCTGTAAAATGTTCCCCATTAATGTAAGTTCTGCTTGTGGGTGTACACGTTTCCCGCCTATTGAGTGATTATAATAAAGCGGATATTTATCTGTACCTTCTTTTAGAAGTTCGTCAGCAATCTTAGATGCTTGAAAAGGAGTGGGTGCTTTCCTAATACGTTCCCTAGCTTCATCACTCTTAAATTTAGATGCTTTATAGGCATGTTCTGCTGTAGGATATTTCTTACCATCGGGTACCCACCTGCCCTGTTCCCACCCACCTTCTAACCTATAACCTGAAACTAATCCGTCATGATAATTAGATAAGACTGTGTGTTGTAAGTTGCCCCCCTCATCTCTCTTAGCAAAATGCTCTATCGGGTCATCGGAGGTACTGTCATCAATCCTAATTGGCTCACCGATGGTACTTTTAGTTTGTTCTCTTTCGCTGTCTCGTTCAAAGTCTTTTTCATCCTGTACCCCTCCCATCTGTTCCCACTCTCGTCGTGTTACTTCGTCATTCACCTGCAAGCCAGATTCTCCCTTTCCGCTATTCCGTACATCCCATAATCTGTCTCGTTCAGAGATATCTTTTAAGACCTCACGATTCCACCCATCTCTGTGGTCTACCCATGTCGGTAAGGATTGCTGATCCACCCAAGGCTCGGAACGAGCGGGGTGATTTATGTGTCCTTCCTCTCCTACCCATCGGGGGTTGGAGAACCCGGTGATGGTCGATATAGGCTCACGCTGTTTACCATCCGCAATATCTTGCCAAACCTTATCCCCTTCCCATGTGCTAGTTCGACTGTGTGAATTTTTTGGAATCTGACTCTCAATAGCTTCATCCCTAGGTACACTGGGGTCAGGCATTTTCGGATTTTTACCATAATCGCCTACCTTTTGATCCTGTGGCCCAAAAGCATCCTCCCAAGTGATATCATACTCTGCAATTTCGTCACGATCCTCTTGCGAGAGGGTCTTACCAAAATCTGATTCCTCGTCATCATAATCACGCCAATCTGCACCGAACTTGCTTGCCATGAATTTATCGTGCCTAGCATCGGTTCCCCAAATAGAATCATCTTCTTCGTCCACGTCATTAAAAGAATCCGCAATCCGAAATTGTTCGTCCAAAGCCTCAACAAAATAATCCTGAGTAGTTAACCCACTATTATCAACATCTAAGTTCGTTAATGGTTTCCCCTCATAATCTACATTCGCAGTAAAACGAAGCCTACCCATATGTAAAGCCCTTCGTACCTCCGAAGGATTGTGCTCCTTAAATGCCTCCATCCACACCTTAGCCGCAACATGTGGGCCAAACCCCCCATTGGTAATCCCTATGGGAGGTATATGGAAAATCATATTTTCATTTTCATCATCTAGTGCAAATTCCAAAAATTCGGATATATTATCTTTTATAATGTCAAAATCACTGGTATCGTCAAGGTCATAACGAGAAGCTGCTTTGGCATCAGGTCTCCTCTTTACTGAGATACCAAACACACCTGTAGTATTGTTGGGGTGACCATGGAATTTACCTTCTTGCGCCCCTCTCATTTTCAGGCGACCCAGTTCTGTATCTGGTGCCCCATATTTCCACATGCCCCTTGCACTACCCTTCCCATTCAAACTTATATCATTAGCACCATAAACGGCAACGTGTACTGGAGATTTACCATACACCCTATCGTGCGCTCTCTGATAATTAAAACCACCTTTTTCTACGTCTGGAAGCAAAGAATCCTCATCAGCTTTGTTTACATCCGTCATAAACGCTGTCTCGTCAGCATGTCGTCCGATAGCCATTCTAACTGCTTCCATGTAGCTATCTTCGTACTCACCCTCATCTTCTTTCTTTACGGCCTCACCCCTGCGGTGTACCTCTTCAAGGGTATCCATGAAGTTCTCAGTAACGGCTTCAGCGGTTTTACTGTCTATGGTTTCTTCTTTTTCGTAAACAGGATTGATGGAAAGGTTGGTTGTAATCTTCAAAACAAGCTGGTTAGCTAACACCAACCCTGCTTGATGGTCAGACATGTAATGGTATCCAGCGATAACTCTGTTCATACCTATCTTATCTGCTATTCTAAGTAGCTCTGTTTTATGCCCAACATAAGCTCCAGCCATAACCTCAGCTATAAGCCTACTTACCGTCGAGTGGTAACTAGGGTATGCTGGAGTATGGAACGTGCCATCACCATCAACAGAAAGGATAATCCCTAGGTGTTGTGCTAATGTATCTGGGCGGGGACGATTGAAAGCGAACTTCAGGGAAAGAACAATGGTCTGTACGTCATCCATAACCATGCGAACAAAATCCCAGTTAGTTAATAAACTGTGTGCATCCGCATACTCTTTAAATTCAGACAGTATTCCTTCTTTAGTTTGTTGGGAGCTAATATCTTTCTGACGTTGATCCCTTAGTAAACCCATCTCCTGAATCTCTAGGAGTTCTTGGTAAGTTTCAGGTGAGTCATTCGCAGAGAATGGGGGTAAGGCAAGATCACTTACATCCAAGTCCATGGTTTTAATAGGACGTTGCATCTTCTTACCTTGGTTTTTAGATGGTTGACCCCATTGTAAGTCATTGACATCGAATTCTTGGATTATGTCTAAGTCAAACCTGCCTTTACGTTTGGCTTCAACGGGTTTACCGCTTTCTTTGGCCGAACGTTCAGGAGTTGTTTTCTGGTTTGGAGCAGCTTTATCAAGAAGTAAATCAAGAGCACGTCTGTTGTTACGTTGTTGCCTTGCTTCTTGGTTAGCTAGCTGAATTATTGCTTGCCGACGTTTATCCCCAGTAAATGGAACCCGCTCAGGGTCTTCATTCAGGTACCGATAAATATCTTGCACTGAAGGTAGTGCCATGTAATGGTGCCTCTTTTCAAGCTTGAAGGTATACCTAATTATACTCCATTATGTTGAAAGTTTGCTGGTCTGTATATATATATTCCCTAAAAAATAAAAGTATAACATACTTTCTAAAAGATTGTCAACTATTAATTATTTTTAATGTCTTTAAGAAGTTGACGTAGAATAGGAGTCCGTGTTACCATTGTGTAATGCGGACTTTTTAGTAAGGAGATTAGGAATGAAGCCCATCAACAACCCATATGTACATTCAAAGCAGTTGAATGAGAATATCCCAGTGAACCCCGTAACCAGTACGTCCCCTGACCACTACAGTAAACTCCAAATAGAGCCTTGGG
>Ga0209349_1000409_pt1 | contig 23016 bp, 18 predicted proteins | sample ETNvirnome_2_130_FD_184067 | JGI IMG/M metagenome (GOLD analysis project Ga0209349, IMG submission 184067) | Marine viral communities from the Pacific Ocean - ETNP_2_130 (SPAdes) (version 2) | ecosystem: Environmental > Aquatic > Marine > Oceanic | place: Pacific Ocean | collected 2013-06-22
GAGAGGGCTCCTGGGGATCACAACAACTACTCCCTGGGTTTGACGGGCACTCCGGTAAAGAGGGCGACCCACCAGTCCAGAGACTCCCCGAACCAGGTATCCTCGATGTCGTTCTCCTGCATCCAGTCGATGACCAGGTTGACGGTCGTGGTGACAACGACAGCAAAGAGGAGCTGTCCGGTGCCCTTTGTGGTGCCGATTCGCATGATCTTGAGGGCGTTGCGAATGGAAAGGGCCATCGCACCGATGTACCGGCCGAAGAAGGAAGCGACCTTGTGTGGCCAGGAGGCCTTCACCTGGCTGAAGCAGGCTGTGAGCTCCCCGCCCGTCTTGCGAACGGCCTGGGCTACATCGTCGGTTGCAGCTGGATTCTTGGTCAGGATCTCGTCGATGAAGTAGCCGAAGAGGACGATCGTCTCGGCAATCGCCTTCATCGGCAAGCTCTTGCCAAGGAGAATCGCGCCTTCGGTTTGAATCGCCAGGCCGAAACGGCCCAAAGACTTGCGCATGGCCCCGTTGGTGATCGCGCCCATCTCCTTGGGCAGGTATTGCCCTCCCTTGCTGGCGGATTCCCAGAAGAGCTGTGCGAAGCGCATGAAGATCGTATGAGGCGCCAGGATCCAAGCGCAGCCCTCGCTCATCGACAGGCCGTTTGCGTTGAGCCTCTCCAGATTGTTGGCAATGCTTTCCTTCCAGATCGGACTCTCCGGGCTCCAGAGGTCATCGTGAGAACCCTCGAGCCACTCTCCGGCACTCTTTGCATTCTTGTGCACCTCGTAGGCGTTCACTGCCAGGCCGAGCATCGCGGCGGTGACGCCCAGGCCTGCAGCCACCTGGAATGCAGCCACCTCCGCAGTCGCGGCGCCCCCTACGATGAGGACGAGCGGGGCTACGCCGTATTCCTCCTCTTCGGACACCTCAACTGAGACCGTGCCGCTTTCCAGTCTTGGTACCGGCGTCCCCACGGGTGGAGGAGAGCGCTGGCGACCCAGGACCCAGGCGCCGAGACCGATGAGGACAGCTGGAACGTAGGCAATCATGACTCAGGTGGCCTCGAAGAGCCAACCAGGCACACCACCGTACTCGTCATCGGTGGGGGGAGGGAGCGTGAGGTGGAGCTGGCGGGGGAGCTTGTCCCGCACCATTTCAGTTGCGGCTTTGAGCTCGGGACTGACGGGAGCATTGTCTTTGCCAGCGAGTTCCTCCCGACCACCCTCCATCAGAGCGTATATGGCCTCTTCACCGTCTGGTGCATTGACCTTCCAGATCCCAATGGCGTTGAGCTTGTAGTAGTTCCAGCTATCGTGGATGGAAATCCTCATGTGCTCTTGCTCTGCCCTGGCATCTTCCCCGCTGAGGATGGGGATGAATACGTGGTCACCAATGGTGAAGGTGCCTTCTTTCCTCCTGGTTCCAGCTTCCGTTTCATCAAACCGAAAAGCTGGCACGAGCTTGGCAGCCTTGGTCAGCCGCTCCAGCTGGTGCTTATTCACCTTGGACTCAGACTGACCAAAGGCCTGATCGACGACCCAGCTGAACCTTTCTTCTCCCCAAGGATCGACCCTGAAATCCTCCTTCAGAAGTGCCAGTGCGTGGCGTTCCCCGTCCACCTCGGCCAATACAATCACGGTATGGGTCATGGGCTCGATGTTATTGGACCACCAGGTAGAGACGTCCACATCGAGCATGTTTCCGACGGCATTGAGAGCTGCTGGTGAGAGGATCTCGCTCGCTTGCCATCCGTCATCCCAGACGTGGACGACCTCGATGACGTAGTCATCTGGTACCTCGTTGGCCTTTCGATAGGAGTTGTAGGCAAGCGCAGCAAGGCCCGACGTGAGCCAGACAAGAAGGGTGACCGGATCCATCAGTGCTCCTAGTAGAAGCGGCCACCAGAACGGCGCCACTGGGCGGTGTCTGCGCCTGGTGCTCGGTGACCAGAGGCAAAGTAATCTTGCAAGGTCTCCCCAAAGGCTTCTTCTACGCCTTCGGAGACAGACCCATACTCCTCGCCTTCTTCCTCGACCGGCACGGGAAGGATTACCATCTCACCCTCTGGGGGCTCCCTCACAGGGTCTGGGAGTCTCCCCAGGAGACGCTCAACGACTTCTTCTGGGTCGGCCCTCCATGCGTCGTCGGCAACTGGCTGTTCGAGAGCGACAAGCTGGGCGTTGACCGTGTCCCACATGGAATCGATGGTAGCCACCATCCGGCCCCAGGCTTCCTGGTCCTCCTGGCGAATGGAGACGAAAGCAGCTCGAGTGGCGATGGCCGAGCATTCTCGGAATGCACGGAAGATCTCCTCACGGTATTGGATGATGCCGTTGAGGAGTGCCTGGGCCTCAGGGCGACCACCCTCAGCCATTGGCCACAGCGCACCTGTGTAAACCTTCTCGTACTCGGCCCAGCTCTGCGCCAGGTCTTCTGCCAGGCCAGCTGCAGAGATGTCTCCGTAGGCCTGTCGAATGCCTTGGTTGCGCAGGAACCAGGTGTCCCGGAGGACCTGGGCTGGAACGCCGCCCCGAGCTGCTTCGAGCCAAACGAAGAACTCACCGAGCAGTCGCTGCTGAATGAGGGCATCAACACGGCGCGGATCGTTGTTGGTGGCGTTGGTGAAGTTCATTCCCTGCATCACATCGCCATCGGTCGCGATCAGGTGCCACAGCTGCGCATCGGTTATTCCGTCGGTGCCATCTGTGCCTGCTGGCACATCTGGAGGGTTTTCATGCCACTCCACGCTGTATGCCGCAGCAATCAATGCGAGGATGGCAGGGAGTGTGACTGGCATGTGTGACCCTGATGTTCAGGAGGGAAACCACTACTGTGGCAGTAGGCGGGCTGCAAGGCCACCCATAGACTAACCCAAGAGAGACTTGTTGTGATGATATTGTCCACCCCCAGGAGGCCAAGGCGTTGCTGATCCCACTGATCCTCGCAGCACTCGTAGACGGCGTCGATGACCGAGCGCAGCGCGGGCGATTGCACGAGCTGAGCGGTCGTCTCGGTATGGGTGCCGGAAGACGGGGGAGGCTCACTCGAGAAGAGCTGCTGAAGCGCAAGATCCTGCGCATCTGGAAGCAGCATGGACCGCATGTCTACTGGGTGGTGATGGGGTGGATCGACTCGAGTGGCATCGAGATGCAGCGGATCACCAGCGAGGATCCACTTGAACAACTTGATCGCCTGCTAGGGCCGCTGACAGCACCGCTCTTCGTCCCAGAAGACCATGTCGGTCTCGTCGAGGCACTTCCATGGCTTGCCACACAGGTCAAGCTACAAATGGATGAGTTGCTCCCTCCCCCACCCCGCCACCACTACGTCGCGGCTCCTGGCGAGAAGGGCCACCTCCGTTGGTTGAGCCAGCTCCAGGCGATGGTGCCCACATGGCTGGAGTGGGGACCGGAGGCTTCCGGCTTGGCAGCCCTGGAGTTGGGCCGGAGGGGGGGCGATATCATCTGGTCAAACCTGTTGGAAACGGCCTCCCGCAGACAGGCCGAAACTCCCCCGGCACTTGTCAGCGTGTTGGACTGGATCCACGAGGCAAACCCAGAAGACCTCCACCAGCTCAGCTACGCCGACATAGGCCCCCGCATCACTGACTGGTACGCTGCGCAGGTTCCCTACGAGGTGAAACCTGAGACGCCCAGACCAGGTCGCTTCGTTGCTGAGATCGACGACTGGACCCTACAAGATCTCACCACCAAAAAGCTGCTCCTGCAAGAGGGTCATATCCTTCGTCACTGTGTCGGAAGCCCCAAGCAGCCCTACATCGCTAAGGTGTTGGCTGGAAAGACCAAGATCTTCTCGCTCAGGGATGAAGATGGACTACCCAGGGTGACATTCGAACTCGAGCTTGAGCCTGATGGATCGCCAGGCAAGCTTCTCCAGGCCAAAGGGTACCGGGACGCGATGCCCCCCGATATCGCACCTGGCTATATTCGGTGGGATCGTGAGGAGGTGCTGGAGGTCGTGGCCGAGGCAGCTCGCATCATCCAGCGCGACAGCTCCCGGTGGCGTGCGGAGGTGAGGGATCTCATCCTTTACGGCGCAACGGAGGAAGAAATCCTTGAAATGATCCGATCCGAGGCCAACCACCTCGATCAAAACAGTGCTTTTGCACATTCCCTCTACGAGCGGTTGCGGGAATTGTGTCTCTGGAAAGGATGGGTGGTCTGGGCAGAAGAGATCATCGGCGGCTCAAGGGGAGATTGGATGCCACCAGAAGTAGGAGCTGCTCAGGTGTATGAGTTGCATCTGCCGGATGTCACTGACGAAGATCGTGCCGCTGGCCGTGGGGTGGTCATGCAGCCCGGGGGCAAGGAGTTTGGTCCTTCAAAGATACCCCCCTGGCTGGAGATGATTGAAGAGGGTGAAAACTATGAACCTATCGACGAGGTCCCCATCTTCCTGGCCCGGCTCACCGAGACTGCCAATGTTCCAGAAGGCCTGTTGACCGTGCTCATAGAGATCTTGATTGCCCCAGCTGATTACGATAATCAGAGCATGAGTTTTGCCTGGACGGGACGAGTTGGCGCCAGGCTTGAGAGCTCAGAAGGGGCGGTCTGGGAGAGCGAAAAATACAAAGAGATCGCATACCAACCCTGGCGCAAAAAGGTGCTGGAAGAAGACGAGCCTAATCGGGTGATTGACCGCGACCAGGTCCACATGTGGCTCGCTCTCGGGTCCCCTTCGCGGAGCAGAAGCACGCGCTTCATGGACATCGTGAAGGAAATCTTTAAGTGGTTCCGCTCAGGTGACTGGGACTCAGAGATCGAGCTCGAGCGGCTCATTGCTCCAGGTGAGTTCATGACTCTGGACCAACTCATCAATCCAGAGCGTTTCCTGACTCACCTCACGACCATGACTGCCAACGAATACCGGGAGCGCCTCGAGCGCGAGCAGGCGCTCAGGGAGAGGCAGATGACCTTGTTCAGCGGGGCTCCGTGAGCCTGAGCTTACGTCGCTGCTCTTCGATCTCCAGGTAGTTCAGGCCGTTGTCGGAGACCCCCGCGCCGACTACGATGACGTGCACATGCTCCCAGCCCTGATCATCGCCGCTCTCACCGACGCCGTCGACGAGCGACAGCGGCGCGGGCGGCTGCAAGAGCTGGCGAACCGGCTGGGGGTCGGGCCTCGCCGAGCTGCGCCTCGAGGGGGTCTCGGGCGCTTTGAGAAGCTGTTGCAGGACTACCCGGACCTCAGCGGCCTCATCCCGCCCGAGGTTGTTGCCCGCCAGGGCTGGTGGTCGACGGGGGGGCCTCGCCACCCCCTACCTGCCGGCTTCCTCGGGCCGGTTCCTGAACTGTGGAGGACGAGACTCGCCACTCTCCTGGAGTGGGAGGGAGCCCCGACAGGTCAGGCCCCAGAGCCCACCGACCCGCTCATCACCTGGTTCGGTCGCGAGTTCGTGCTCGGGGAGATCCGGGGGCAGGGCCGCGCCGGCCAAGGCATGGGCGTCTCGATGTCCGAGATGGGCAACCTGGCCTACGTGCGCGACTGGTTCCTGGGCAGCGACGAGCCCATCGACCTGATGGCGCTCACCTTCGGCGAGGCCTACTACCTCTCGGCGATGTGGCACGACATCCTCGTGCCCGGCTACGACTACCCCGAGGGCACTGGACCGCTGCCGGTCGAGTGGTACAGGACCTGGCGTGACACCCCGCACCTGCTCCCGGATCGGGTCGTCGCGGAGGCCCGGGACGCCCAGCTCGAGCGCGAGCAGGCGGTCGAGACCTACGCCCGAGCTGTGCCGCAGGCCCAGATCGTGAAGACCTGGCCCGACGGCTGGACGGTGCACGAGCTCTGGCCAGATCCCGGTGTGCTCGAGTACGGCTGGGACGAGGGTGCGACCGAGGACCTGATCGAGCTGGTGCGCCTCGAGGGCCAGAGCATGCGCAACTGCCTCAAGGACGCCACGAGCTGGTACGTCAACGAGATCCTCGCTGGACGCCTACGGCTCTACTCCCTGCGCAAGCCACCAGGCGACGACGACCACGCGGTGCCAGTGGTGACGATGGCCTGGCGCACAGGGCTCACAGGCCCTCACGAGCAGTACGACGGGACCGTCGATGAGCACGATCCCCGCTACCAGGGGTGGGTCGAGATCAAGGGCCGCGGGAACAAGGTGCCGGCGCTGAAGTACCGGGAGCGTGTGCTCGACTTCATCTCCGGAGAGGGCCTGGGCAACCTCGAGCACATCGGCGCCGAGGTTCTCGCGATGGTCGCTCACCTGCCGGCCCAGGTCGAGTTCGGCGACATCGAGGTCGACCACCCGGTCGTCCAGTGGTTCCTGGACCCCCCCGTGGAGCTGCCCGAGTCGTTCAGTCGCACTCGCCGAGGACTGATCAGCGCCGTCGGCCTCGCCGAGGACGGCTCCCGCGTCGTGCGTGTCGTTGATGGTCGGGTCTCGAGGTAGTTGACGCCGTTTTAGACCACAGTGCCCGCACCGATGAGGCCCAGGCCGGCACGCAGCGCCTTGTGCTTCTTCGGCAGCTTCGCCGCGGCCACCAGCATCACGGGCCCGAAGACAAAGACGTCGAGCAGGCGCACCTCTTGGCTCTTGATGGGCCACCTGTCGTTGTCATAGCCAGCGAACTGCTGGGAGGATCTCATCGTCAGCCACCGTAGCGAGGACGCGAGGCGCCCTCGAGGCCGGAGGGCTGGTTGTTGTGAGGTGCCGCGGAGCACTTGATGCACGGGCAGCTCGTCGTGGTGCAGCTGGAGGACTTCGGGCAGTAGCCGCCGGGGCAGCTCTGGCGCGGCTTCGGCGCGGGGCAGCTCGCGCAGCCGTCGCCGCTGTAGAACGCTCGTCCCCCGTGGGTCGATTGGAACCGGTAGTCGAACGGGTCCTCGAAGCGTACCGAGACCAGGTGGCCATACCAGGAGCGGGGATAGTCCCGATCCGGACGCTTTGGTACCGATCTGAAGGGCCAGACGATGACGAAGACGTCTCCATCCACCCGCACCTCTTTCGGTGGGTCGTCAGGGCGCTGCTCACGCAGATCCCTCTCAAGCTCCGCCCGGTAGCCCTCGAGGTCGTCGGCGGTGGCTCTACCGTAGAAGGCGCTGCCCCCAGTGCTGAGACGCTGACGTGCATCGGGGTAGAGGAACTGTCCTGTCTGGTAGTCCCATGGACTCCACAACCGATGCATCGATCCTGATGGGATAGAAAACGGCGCGGGAGAGTGGAAGGTGTGGCCCTCCAAGGTCTCTTCGTCTCGTGCTCTTCGCCTGCCGACCCAGAGGGCTCCAAAGGCGACAAGAGCCGGTGCAAGCAGTGGAAGCATCGGTGTCATGATAGCTCGTCAGATCTATTCGCGCAGACTACGATAGTTCCAATGCTCCTCCCTCTGATCATTGCGACTCTCATCGACCAGGCTGATGATCGGGCCAGACGAGGAAGGCTCAGCGAGCTCAGGGGACGTCTCGGACTCCAGGAGAAGGTGAGACGCGGAGGACTCTACAACCGCCTGGTCTGGATCTTCGGCAAAGAAGTGAAGCCTGGCCTGGACCAGGTGATCGCCTGGACCTGGCTTTTCGACGATCGAGACCAGGCATGGCTTGGGACGTCCCTTGGCTTTTGGCCCCCCGACCAAACACCATTGCCCCTCCGCACCGTGGCGAACTTCGGGAGCAAGCTCCTGAATAATGGCCTCGAACTTGCCGGCCTGTGGATGGGGAGGGACCGAAACGGTGGCAAATCCAACTCCTTCTTCGAAAAAATGCAGGCCTACGCCCAGAAGAGGAGACATGCCGAGCTGGAGGCCACTCGAGTCATCAGTCGAACAATGGGGATGGGGTTCCACACTTTCAGGATCCCGCTCGACGAGGAATGGCTCGGCCCAAAAGATCGACCATCAAATCGCTCTACGCCCCATCTCTCCTGGATCGTGCGTGAGCTGCTCCGTGCATGGCACAAGAGCCTCGAGGGAGACCAAACACTTCTTTTCTTCCTGGGATGGCTCCCGGACCTTCAAGAGATCGTGGACTGGGCCTCTGAGGAGCACATCGACCTAACCCCCTATTCCGTGCAAGAGGCAGCAGTGGCGTCGGCCTTGTGGCATGAGCAGTTCAAGCACACCGCCGAGTTCCGGAACCCGCTTCCTGATGGCGTGGTGGTCGCCCGCTTTTCCAACGGATCTACGATCCATCGCCTGGTCACCAAGCAGCAACTCGAAAACGAGGGAAAGAGCATGGGCCATTGCGTTGGGGGGTACTGGCCAGATATAAAAACTAACCGTTCCCACATCTATTCCTTGCGAGGTCCCAACCGAGTCCCTCAAGCCACCTGGGAGCTCACCTACCCCACACCTGCCATCACGGGAAGGGTCACCTGGGACCTCAACCAGCTCGTGGGACCTGAGAATATCCCCATCTCGATCGCCTCAGACGAGTACCCGCTGGTTACCTGGTTCCTCCATCAGCTCGGCATCGAGATGAGCTCGATGAGGGTGCTCTCGGATGAGCTGAAGGCCCTGACCGTCTACAGGGCGCCTGGCGATGCTCCTGTCTTCCTCGGAACAAGGGGAAGCGTCAGGAAAGATCACTATCCACTACTGACGCTGAATGACATCGATGTGCTCCAGGCCTGGTGGGGGTCTGAGGATGCCACCTATCAGCTAGGTGAAAGGCTCCGTGACCAAGCACATGCCCATAGCGAGGAGCTCACCGAAGAGGACCACAAGCGCTGGAAGGAAGAGGAAAATGCCGGCGGAGGCTTTCCAGATCTGAGCTTCGAGGATTGGCTCTTGGACCTACAGGAGACAGCCTCAAGCGAGGTGACTGCCGCATGGGACGAATTCCATGATGCCATGGACAAGGAAATATCTGAAGTTGCATGGTGGCTGGACAGGGCCCACTACTGGAAATCCCACGCCGGGGGTGACCCGACCTGGCGGAAAACATGGACCCTTGAGGGGGAGGCTGATGAGGCTCCCAATCTGTTTTTGATAGCGGACATAGATACATACGACGGGACGCCAAGATTCTCCGTCACGGATCACTGGGGTTCGGTTTTGGGGGAATCGACTCGCAATTTGACGGCAGCCGTGATTGAAGCGGGGCTGATGAAGTTCGAGGCTGATCTTGAAGCCACGCTGGCGGCGACCCAGGGAGAGATCCTGATACCCGATGCCATCCAGGGGGTGGACCACATGAAGGCCCTACGGGCAGCGAAGGACTCTGGTGCGCAGCTCGATCGAGATATGCTTCGGGCCTTGCGCAGAGAAGAGGCTGAGATCAAAGCTCTTTTCAAGGAAGGTTGATGGATCCCGTCCTGCTCTGGATCTTTGTTTTTCTTGCGCTCGCAGCTGACAGAAGGCGTGGGCCCGGCGCCCCCAGGGGGATTCTCCCAGCTGTGCTGTTGGCTCGCCAGAACCATGGTACGGGTCCGCGAGAGGAATACCAGCTCAGAATGGCGCTGGCGCCAATGATGGGAAGATCCAGCAGCTGGGCATGGCAAGATGAGCTCCCTCCGGCTGGCCTGGTGACCCCGGTCGATGGCATCGCCGCGTGGCTGCTTGGACGCATGGGGCAAGGCGACCGTTTGCATCCTGGCATTCCTGGGGTCGACATGCCCCTCGAACTCGCACTCATCACCCACTGGTCGAACTCTCCTGGGGTTCATCTCACGGACGACCTGTCTTTCCCCGAAGCCTTGCACCGGGCTCAAGCCTGGTGGGCCAACCAGGCCGGGTGGGTGAAGCCTGAGACCCCGCTGCCGGATGCCCAGGTCCTGGTCCGCTTCCCGGACGGCTCTCATATCGACCGTCTGGTGACACCAAGCCAGTTCGATGAGGAGGGGCTGAGCATGGACCATTGTCTGCGCAGGCTCCTCCACTACTGGTTTGACCATGCGCGAGGTGAGATCGCCATCTACAGCTACCGGGATCGGGACAGTGTGCCCAGAGGCACATTCGAGATCGACCTGAAGAACCCAGAGACGCCGATCGTACAGTTCCAGGGACCTCGGAACGGCCCTATCCATGACCCGGATGCTCGTCGGCGCCTGGCCTGGTTCATCACCCAGTACCTCGGTATCCCTCAAGAAAAGATCGCTCGCCACTGGCTCTCTCGTATGGACCTGGCGACTCCCGAGAGGACGTCATGGGAGAGCTGGACGCCTGTTGCGGTGGAAGGCGCCTTGCCTCTGGAAGAAGCTCTGGAAGAGGTGAGATGGGGGACGGTGGAAATGGTGACACACCCAGAGGACCCGTGGGTGCTCCAGGACCTCGAGGATTCCACTGAAGCTCTGTTCAGGTCTCTAGAGGAAACCACGGCGATCAGGACCCTCACGACATCTGCAGCACGAATCTGGGCGGTGCGGGGAAGCCCGACCCTGCTCCGGTGGGTCTTGCTGATTGAAGGGTCGAGGGTGGTCCTGGTGTTGTCCACTTTCGATGACGAGATTGCCTGGTGGGCCAAGCACTACGAGGATCTCAAGGAAGCCCTGGGAATGCCCCCCGAGAGTGACGAGGCCGATCCATCAGAGGGTCTCGCGGGGAGCTCTACCCATCTGGCAGGCGATCCGCTCGAGGCGCTGGCCTCCATCGGGGTAGAGATCGAGGAACCTCTGCCCTACCTCAAAGAGGTTGAGCTCGAGAAGGGCGTCTGGTTGCTTCCAGCACCTGACCCAGCTCCTCCCGAGACCATTCTGGACGAGCTCGATCTTGCGGGGATCGGCCGAGAGGCCAGGGTATTGGTGCCCCGGGAAGCGGCATTGAATGGTGGCGGGCAGGAAGAAGACTGAGGGACCGACTCAGGGATTCCACTCTCTCGGCACCAGCTCCCACCGATTCAACACCGGATCTGCCTCGAGCACCATCCTCACGGCCACGGCGCTGAGCATGGGAGGCACTGCATTTCCCACCTGCTGATAGCATTCCTGGACATTGCCCATGACGGGGTAGTCTTTTGGGAAATCCTGAAGCACCGCGTTTTCATGCCACTTCAGGGAGCGACGATTGAAGATTCGCTCCAGATCATCCCGGCTTGAGGCGCTTCCCATCCCCTGAGAGCAGGTGGTCGTCACGGTAGGGGAGGGTTCGTCGCCGCGATGGACCTCGACCCAATGCCAACTGTTTCCGTAGGCGCCCACGATGGTCGTGCTTGGCTCCTCGGTGAGGTCTCTCTGTTCCCGCTGGTGGTCAGCGTTGGGCATCCTGGGGTTGGTCCCCCCCCCAAAGAAGCGGACCTCCGGTTCTACGACCATGTTGCTTCCTCGGCCAGTGATTGTCCGTGAAACGCCGTCTTCATCGGCCTTTGTCCTTGGTCTGCTGTCCGCATCGAGAACAACTTTCTCCAGTGCCGATCGCATGCTCCTCCAGGGGAGAAGCCCTCCAGCTCCGCCTCTGGCATGGGTGGGCGCCGGCCAGCTCAACACAAGTGGGCCAGCTGCAATGATGATCCTGATTCGCTTTTGGGGGAGCCCCCAATCAGCACAGTTGACCTTCCACCAGGCGGCATGAGCAAAGCGCTCACGAAGGCCAGGCATCACGGTGTGATCCAGATAGCACCTGGCGCACACCTCAGGATTGGGAGATGCGCCCTTGTTGCACCCACTCTTTTTCAGGTGGTGTGTGAGGCCGGAGACGTTCTCGATCAGGAGCCACCGCGGACCAATGCCAGTCTGCTGGGCCTTGTCGATGGCCTTGAACAACAAGGGGATGCCGTTGCGGGGATCCTTGGAACCTGCCAGTTGTCCAGCCGAGCTGAAGCCCTGACACGGAGGGGAGGACCACCAGATGGGTGCATCGAGGAACCTCTCATAGCGGGCCACCCGCTTGACGTCGGCCTGGATGACCGGCCGACCCGCAGCTCTCTGGGTAGAGGCAGCCGCATTTTCACGCTCGATAGATGCGACCACCTCCACCCCAGCTCGCTCAATACCGAGATCAGCGCCGCCAGGTCCCCCGAAGGTCGACATCGCTCGTGGACGTCTTGCGATGGCCAGCAGCTCGGAGACCGCCTCTCGGCCAAGGCCTTTCTTGCCAGCTCCGAGACCGATAGAACGAGTCACTCCAGTGCGCTCGATGATCTCGAAGCCCAGATCCCGGTAGATCTCAACTACGCCAGGTACCCAGGAGTTCTGGGCGATGATTTCAGCGCCACGATCCCGGGCCCAGGCCAGAAGCTGGGCGAGCTCCCTCTGGTCATCAAGCGAAAAGCCGCTCTTGTCATAGCTGGTGAAGTTGCTGGTCTTCGATCTGGGCCAGAAGGGCGGATCCGCATAGACCAGGTCACCGGGACCGGCCTGGTCGACGAGCTCACGCCAGTCAGAGCACTTGAGGGTTGCGCGTCGCAGTAGTCTGCTGACTGTACGGATGTGGTCGGGCGCCGGGAGGCTCAAGACGGAGTAGCTCCCGATGCTGGCATTGAAGTTCCCGGCCTTGTTGACGCGCCACAGACCGTTGGTACACCCCTTGTTGATCCAGAGCATCATGGCCGCAAAGCTCGCTCCTTCCGGCTCCATGGCATTGAAGCGGCTCCGATTGTCGTAGTAGTCCTTCCGCCACTCCGGACCTCTGGGCAAGCGGCCCAGCTCGGTGATGACATTCTCCGCCTCGTCGCGAACCGCCTGGTGGAAGGCCATCAGCTTCTCATTGACATCGCCAAGCAGACCCCCATCGACCCGCCCCGCGGCAGCTGCAGTGAGATAGACAGAGCCAGATCCCAGAAACGGCTCGATCCAGCGACCCGTGGTGCATCCAGAAAGCGCCCTGGTGATCATCTTTGCCTGTCGAGCCTTCCCACCAGGCCACTTCAAGAGAGGCCGTCGGTGAGAGCCAGCTCCGCCGATGACCAGGTGACGACGTGCCGGTGAGGGCTGAGAGAGATGGAGGAACTCAGGCTTGCTATTGGTGCGCCCAAGGGGCGTGATGTCCTGGGTTTCCCAGCCAGGCAGATCCAAGGGCTCCCCTTCGCTCACTGCGACTCGAGCACCTCGGTCTGCCAGCATCTGCACCAGGTCCAACAGGGCCCCTCTCGCTCTCTCGGCGTCCTCCCCCAAGTTGAATCCATAGCCGGTCGCCCTTCGGTAAGGAGGATCAAAATAGATGGCTGCGCCGTCGAGTCTTTTTGGCCATTTCAAATCCAGGCAGCTCCCATGGTAGACAGCCATGCGGCCCCCAAGCACAAAGTGGAGATGCTCGAGACTCTCGGTGATGTCGACAGGACGAGGGCGCTTCCTCGAGCGCTTTCTGATCGCTGATGGAGAGAGCTGGACAAAACCCTTGGAATCCCAACGGCCAGAAGGGCCAAGTGCGGGCTTGAGAGATGCTTTTTCATTCTGGGGTGCACGCCAGGTGCGGGTCGCCTCGGAGAGACTGTCGAGATGGCGACTGTGACGCTCAAGACCAGGGGTCCTGCTATCGGAGAACTGGAGCTTTTTGAGATCAGGACTGTTGGGCCACGGATCGCCCGCAAGGCGCCAGCCCTCCTCGGTATCCACGACCGGGACGCCCCCAGGACTGTAATGCTGCAGCGCGAGCCAGGAGGCGACGTGGTCCTGTAGCAGCTCGATACGGTCGGCGACCGTCTCCGGGCGCATGAGTCCCTGGGAACCGTGCCCCTTCTGACGGGCTGGTTGATCAGCGACACCCCCTTGTCTTCCTTGCATCCACCCAGCCCTCCACCACATGGGAAGGCCTGAAGCAGCGCGTCCCTGCAACCAGAGCCAACTGGCAGCGGCATCCTCGACTGTCTGCGGAAGCGGTGCGGAGCGCAACCGCTCCCAGAGGGCCCTCGGCTCCTCGGTGGACCAGCTTCGCAGACGATCTGCGACGGAGCTCGAGCGGTGAGGGTCCAACAACACGGGCCAGACCCAACCCCAGGGGCCAGGATCACAGAGCAGGACCTGGCGTGCGCCCAGGCCCTCTTCCAGACCGAGCGCCTCCAGGATGTGCCTGGCATAGCGACGCTTGCCTCCCATCCAGCTCACCGGAGGGACAATCTTGGGGCCCCCCAGCAGCTGGAGGGTAACAGCAGCAGCCCCACAACACGGCTCGATGAAGATGAGTGGTTGCTGGGCCATCGCTCCCCCCTGGTTCGAGAATCTATGCCACCCTGAGTGGCGAGTCAACTCCTGATAGGGGGCCTTTCCACCACCCTCTTGGGGTCGCCCCCTGGTGCGCCAGGTCCTGTACTGATAGGCTTATATTCGAGATCCTGTGCATGAAGTGGGACTCGAGGAGCGATCGATGTCCAATGTCTCCTTCACGACAAAGGGCGGCAAGAAGGTCACCTTCAAGTCATCTTCCAAGCGGCGAGGAAAGCGCAAGCTCTCCGCCTACAACCGGTTTGCCAAACGGGAGCTCCCAAAGGAGATTGCCAAGGGAAAGAGCGCAAAGGCCGCGATGCGAGCTGTGGCCAAGGCCTGGAAGGAACAAAAGGCTTGAAGGCCAAGAGATAGCCCAGCTCCAGATAACCGGATCAAAGGGTTATCCTGACCCCAATGGAATCAATGCCCCGCGATGAAGGTTCCCACCTGGTCCTGTGTTGGAGCGATCTTCAGCTGACGGCCATGGAGGAGTCGCGCCTGGATTGCCTGGTGGAGGACTTGCGCTCTAACTGGGGGCTCGCCGTCTTTGTGCATCGGGCTAACGGCATGACCACGCTGCTCGCCAGCGGGCCAAGCAGCAAGCTCGATCTCCTGGTCCATGACGTCCGAGTTGCGGGCCATACTGTCAGGGAAGAGGTCACCGCCATCGCATGATGATCGTCCCCACAATTTTGGCCATTCTCGCTGATGGTGTCGAGGAGAGACAGCGCCGGGGACGCTTGCGTGAGATCGAAAGTCGGCTCGGCCTGACCCTGCAAGCCAATGCAGGTGCATCTGCCAGAATCGAGTGGATCTCGAAAACGTGGGGAGAGGAGATTGGGAAGATGGTCAGGTCGATCATCCTGACCGTCATCTTGGACGACATCGAAGCTGAGCTCCCTACACGGACACGGTACGATCCGCTCCTTGTCTGGCTGGCACGAGAGATCGTGAGAGCGGGCCAACGCTCTGTGGCAGCGGAGGAGCCGATATATGACACAAGAGGACTTGCTGCACTCGCAAGGGTCGCTGCAGGCGAGATTTCGCTGTTCAGTTTTCAAGAAGGCCTGGAGACCGTGGTGACGGCCCTTCCGTTGATCCTCGACTGGTTTGACGCTGAAGGACCCAACATCACACCCATGAGCTGGGACGAAGCCATGTTGGCCCAAGTAGCCTGGCATCGAAGTTTTGCTCCAGCTGCAGAGGGTCTGGTCCCTGGCATCGTCGTTCACCGCTTCGATGATGGCTGGACGATCCAGCAACTCACCAAGCGCAAACAACTTGACGCAGAAGGGAGGGTTCTGAGGCACTGCGTGGGCTCTTACTGGAGCCGTGTGGCTGAAGGAAGAAGCAAGATCTTTTCCCTCAGAGATTCATTGGGGAAAGCCCGCATCACCATCGAAGTACTCGCCTCGGGTCCCAGTGAAGGGGAAATGTCGGCTGCCCTCGGGTACCTGAACCGGCCGGCGAATCCCGAGGAGCTGCAAAGAATCAACGCCTGGCGTCTTCCTCACATCGGGGAAGCTCTCGCTTTGCTCCGGGAACGTCCAGGGGCCATTCCTGTCGGAGATGGATGGGTCGTCGTGCGCCTGGCTGAGGATGACATTCCCTTGCTCCGCGCATTTGGGATGCGCTTGTATCTCCCGAGCCGACGACCTCTACGCTGGACTAGGGTACAACACTCTTTCGTCCTGTTCTCGCCGGAGGGAGCACCGAAAACCGTCTTCTATTTGGGTCCCTCTGAAAGCGCTCCCCCCCCCTCGCGCTCCTTCTTTTCCATGACCTTCCCACACCAGGGAAGTCTCGGGGCTATCGCCATGCGCAACGAGGCTGCCGTGGCTGCTGTTGCTGCGACGATCCCCAACTTCCCGTTGCCCCAATGGGGTCGCAAGTTCGTAGAGCTCCCCTCCGGGTGGGCCTGGTATGTCATCGACCCCGAAAATGTGCCGGCAAGTAGCGCGACTCAGTTTGTCTGGTATGGGGAGAGGATGTGGTTCTCTGGTTGGGTGAGAGCCATCCACGACCTTCTGGGTGATGAGCATAGGGAACTTCTCTGGTTGGCGCTACGGAATGAAAACGGACTCCCCATGGAGATCGTGGGCTTTGACCTGTTTACCCAAGAGGTGGCCTTTGCCCTCAACCGGGCTAACCGAAAGAAGGGCCTCTATCGCAAGCTCTGGCGCCCAGCGGTCGAGAAAATCAATGAGGAACTCCTCAGCGGCGTGAGGGAGATTGTCCCAGCTCAGACCACGCCGCTGCCTACCTGGAACAAGGGCCTCGAGCAGGCTCTCTGGGAGAGGATTCAGCGGCAGCAGCGGGGGACCAGGCATCGGCGTATCGAGCGCGAAGACCTTCGGATGCTGCGTCTGGGCCTTGAGCAAGCCCGCCGTTTCCAGAAGATGTACGGCCTTCCAGGACAGTGGTTCCAGATCCACCTCTCGGGAGGCGCAGAAAGGGCAACCCAGAGCGATCCGCAGGATTCCACGGAAGTGAGGTGGGGACCCAAGCTGGGGCCTGGACAGCCGGCTTTCGAGGTTCTCGGCTGGTCAGTGACCAGGACAGTGCTCAAGGAGCCAGGATTTGAGGGAAGTCGCTACCTCCCTCGCCTCATCGTCCGCACGCTTCTTCCACGTAATGTGCTTGACGAGCAACGCCGACGTGGAGAGCGGAAAGGCTCCTGGTGGGTGTTGCGCAACGAGATCATCATTCCGTCACAGCCAGGTACGTCAAAGCGATTCCTGCGTGAGCTGTGGCGCACGATCAACATGGCAAACATCCGAGGGAGCAAGGGGACCGCTATTGATTTCCCCGGATATCGTCATCCCCGTGTTCTTGCCCGAGGGGTCGTCATCCCCCAGCTGCGAAACTTTTTGTGGCTCAACAGCGAACCAGGTCACGACTTCTATGCGCCAGGAGCCATCGCCACTCTTTCCACCCCGGCAAAAGGGCCCGTACCATCGAGCGCGGACTTCGTCATGGCGATCACACGAGAAGCCCAGTTCCGGGGCCTTCCTGTCTGGGCTGAGACCGTCAACAGCAAATATGTGGCCATCTACCTGAAAGGCTGGGAAGCGCCAGAGCCAGGTGCAGGGGTGGGCCGACCTCGTGCTACCAGGATCCCCCGCTGGCTGCGTTCAGAGTTTCTCACCTCTGATTATGTGGAGGAAAACTTCCTCAACTATGTGAAGGAAGGCCTCTCAGGGTCCCTCCGCGGCTACCTGCACCAGGCCTGGCTTGGGCTCCCTTCCGGGAGCAAATACCCTGTCTTCTCCGTGGAAAAGGGTGGGGATCAAAGCACCAGCTACAGCTACGAGCGCTTCCTCGATCTGATCCAATCCGCAGGAGCCCCAGCCGTTATCATTTCGGAACAATATCAGCGGCAAACCGGCAGATGGGGGCACTTCCCGATCTACGTCCAGGGAACCGGCCCGTATGCCCTGAGGAACATGAAGACGTCGGAAACCACTGGAGGCGTGTTTGAGACGCCACAGCAGGCATTTAGCGAGGTGGCCACACGCAATCGTAAGTATTTCAGGGATATTGTGGAAAATCGTGGCCTTTGGATTGACGTCCTGGATTCCACGGGACGCACCATTCGTCCTCCTGGCAAAGAAGGCATCGTGGCCATGGAACTGGCGTGGGATGAGGAATAGCCATGGCTCTGATCCCTCTTCTCCTTGCGGCACTCACCGACGGTGTCACCGAGACCCAGAGGCGAGCTCGACTGATGGAGCTGCGTGGACGCCTGGGTCTACGGGACGTGCACCAGCTCAGTGGTCCAGCAGCTCGCTTTCGATGGGTGGTGAAGCGCTGGCCTGAGTTCGCACCAGGCGAAGCTGGAAATGCTGAGCTCTTGCAGGAATACGATCACCTCCTGTCCACCATCATGATCAATAGATTGTCCAGGAGGCCTACCGCAGCTGACCCCCTGGTCACCTGGGTTGCCCGCGAGCTCCGCGAAGACTGGAAGCAAAGAGCTGGCATTGGCCATACCAGGACTGTGTTGGCCCCCATCCGTGACTGGTACCTGGTCGAACGTCCCAAGATCGACGACTTCTCCTTCGCTGACGCATACTCTGCCTCTGTGGAGTGGCACGAGCAGCTCGCAGAGCGCCTGGCCGAGCACGCCGGGGAGACAGTGCCGCCCGGAGAGATCATCCACACCTGGCCAGACGGCTTCACGCTGCACAGGATCGGACCTGGCTCCGAAAGCCACATCCCTCATGGTCTTGGGTGGGAACACCTGGTCACCGCTGAAGGTCGCAGCATGCAGAACTGCCTGGCTGAGGGCTATTACAACGATCCGATCGAAGAGGGAAAGGCCGTGCTCCTCTCGCTCCGGTCTCCTGCTCAGCCCTCTGGGTGGAGCAGGCCTGTGGTTACCATGCTCTGGGACCGCGGGATCACCGGCATTTACGAGGCTGACGATAACCTTGGGCTCGAGTGGCTTTCCGACGACTATACAAGCCTCCATGAGATCGAGGACCGTCTCCGCCACCACGCAGAAAGCGACACGATTCGGTCGGTAGAAGGGCTCTACGAGAACTGGGAAGAGGCCAGGGATGCGGTCGCGGACGGCGTCGAGCATGAAGAGGAGCTGTGGGCGAATCTCGACCAGCTTGTGACCGACAGCTGGAGAGAAACCATGGAGGAGAGCACCGTTCTTGAGGGGGCCTTCTCAGACTGGCTTGGTGAGCGCTTCGAGCGTACAGGCTATTTTTCCGAAGAGACCGGATTTGCGGAGATCAAGGGACGCCAAAACGAGCCGCCTGCACTCAAACACCGAGATCGAGTCTGGGAAGCCATCGAGCTTTGGCTGAAGATGCAGTCTATGGAACATGCCCAACAGGAGGTGTTGTCCAACAACATCCAGGAGGTCTTCTGGGTCGTCCCTCCGGACACCGAGTTCTTCAAGGCGATCCATACGGGAAATCAGAGATGGATCGTCAGTGGTTCAAAAGGCACCTCCCCTCGAGAACTTCTCGGAGAGGAGCGCTTCCTCCGAGCCAGAGAGCTGGCAAAAGAAAGCAGACCGACCATCCTGAGACACATCGTCTCTTTTGGCGATCCTGAGCTCGCCCTCCTTCTGCCTCTCGTCAACACCATCCAGGGCGAGACTTTCTCTCCGTCAGGCGCCCTCGACCTGTCGAAGTACCTGCAAAGGGTCTCCAAAGACGCGGAAAAGCGATCTCTCCCCCCACCCGAGATATCCAGGCCGGAGGTCCTCGAGGTGCTCCTTCGTCCAGAGGGGTTCCTGGGCGACGAGTACAGCAACTGGGCGGAGTCTGCCCAGCTCAAGTATTTGATCATGTACGCACAAGCTGGGGGCGATGTCCCCCAGTCCGTCCTCTCGAAAGCCAACCGCTTTGCCGACACTGCTCTCCTCTATGCTCAGATGCAGGAGGTCCGGGGAAGAAAGCCCAGCGAGGAGACCATCACAGCAATCCTCGAAGCCCCGCTTTCCCAGAGCTTTCCAGTAGGTCCTGGCCTCGGCAGATTTCCCGCTAACCTGGCGAGTAAGTCCCCTGGCTCTCCGCTTTCGTCCCTCGAAGAAGAAAGACAGCGCCTGCTCATGATCTGGGACTACATGCGTGAGCAGCGCCCCCACGTGTTTCCGGATGAGCGCCTACTCCAGGCTGTCTTCCAGAGTGATGAATTCCGCAGAAGATGGATCAGTGAGATTGCTGCGCAGGCCAAGCAGCGTGACCCCGAGGATGGCCTGGTCCCCCTGTACCTCCCCCGCGTCCTCGGGCAAGGTAGTCCCGCGGCGATTCAACATCTGGACCGTACACGGGAACTCATTGCCCGAGGAGAGCCAAAATGGTCGTTTGACTTCGCCGTCCAAATCGACCGCAAGCCTCACCCTTTGACTCGAGAAGGGGCGTCAAGGGATCCGGAAATGGCCGTGAGATACGCCGAGGTGGTCGACCAGATGCCGCACGAGGTGACTCGTAGAGGAGCATCTGCGTCTCAGAGTGGAGCTCGGGCCTATGCGATGGAGATCGACCGGGGTCCGCATCCGGTGACCCGAGCTGGGTATGATGATCCTCCTGAGGTTCACCTTTGGGGCAGCTATGAGAGCGCCATCAGGGGCGACTCCATCGGCGGCAGCGTAGTTTTGACGGGGAGCCCCGTAAACCAGGCCATGCAGGTGATCCGAAGCCAGACTTGGGAAGGGAGTTGGATCGAGCCAGAAGAGCGCCCGATGGTGCGAAAGCGGCTCCTGGAGGTGCTCAGGAACTTCCAGGCCGAAGTCGATTTTGGGCACACCATCCTGGAGCAACTCGGTCTTCCACCAAGCCAGCTGCTGATCTTCGCCTCACAAGCCAAGGAAGGGGGATTCTGGAACATCCACGGCAACCGACTGGTCCACCTCGGAGGACGCACGATTGCCCATCGTCGGCTGCTCGAAGACATGCATTGGAATCGGACATACAAGCCGAGCGCTCTGATCCAGATCCCGAAATACTGGCTCCCGAAGGAATCGGGTCTGCCACCCGACATCTGGTGGAACCGGGGTTGGCGCGGAACCGCCACGGTGCATGGCGACTACCTTGACCTGTTCAGGTTCCGAGAGGTGGGAGCCGATCTGGGGAGCTACGGCATTTGAGGTAGCGCCAGCTCTCCGGATCTTCGGTGTCCTGCACAAAGCCCGAGCTCTCCAGGAGCGTCTCATAGAGGTTCCTCAGTGTCCTGGGGTCGGGGGGACTCGGATGGTCACCGCCAATGATCGCGCCTCCTGCTGATGGGAGCACCAGAGAAGCCAACTCCAGCGCCTCCTGGTAAGCACTCGAGGCAATAAGTCGGGCCTGGTGCCACTCAGCGAGAGCTCCCTCTACGCCTTCTTCCTCGAGCTCGTGGAGATCCCTGTGGATCCCCCACACGACCAGCTTGGGGAGGAAGAGTGCATCCAGGCCACAGCGCATGTGTCCAACCATGCTGTCTGGGCGTTTGAAGCACTTCGAGCACAGCCGGTACCCGTGGTCTCCATTTACCAGGTCCGGTTCCGTATTCACAACGATCTTGATGGCCATTTCAGCACTCGCCAACAGGAAAGTGGGAGAGGAGTGGGAGATCGCCTCCATTGAGATGTCCATGCACCGGGCAGTCTGAACACCCGCAGTTGGTCTCGAGGCGGCAATCCTCCAGTGCCATCACCATCTCGAGCCCACCCACAAGAGCCCGGAGGATGAGAATCTCGGCATCGCGCAAGATCGGTACCACCAGGTCGATGCAGAGCTTGGTGTGCTCCATGCACCCATCCCGAACCAGGTCTACACAGGCGAATATCCCGTCCAGGATTCCCCTTGCGCAAGCTTCTCTGCCTTCTACCTCCGTGAGCTGCCCGGTATCGATCTGGATGCGTCCCACACGTTGGGCGATTCCAAAGGCCTGGCTGTCGGTCTTGATGGCGCTGTGCAACATCTGAAAGGCGCGTGCCACCTCTGTCCCATCGAGCTCACTCTGGACAAAAAAAGCGACCCGCAATGCGTAGAGCCCTCTTCGTGTCGTCATGGTGACCCTCCTCCCCCAAGCAGCTCATCAAGGAGAGCCTGTTCCACCAGCGGGGAAACCGCATTTCCAAGACCATGCAACGCCTTCTGCTTTCGGCTCGGGGTGATGTAGGCCGAAGGGAATCCCATAAAGACAAGATACTCTGGAACCGTAAAGGCGCGAGTCCCCTGCTCGCTCACCAAGACAAAACGCTCCACGCAGGACACCGTCCACAACGGCCTGGAAAGATCCCGAGCTGTGGAGTTTCCCTTGTTGGTGTTGTAGTAGAAGCGGTCGCCGTAGACCTTCCTGCCATGGGCAATCCGGCGAAGAGACTGCTGGCTGAGGCTCTTGATGCCGGTGCCAGGTCCCCGAAATGCATTGTCCACCGGGTTCCAGCGGCGTGGCTCGTCCCAGTCGATGACCGTGTCCGCGGCCACATGGGGAACGTGCGCGAGCTCGAGCTTCGGTGAGCTCCCCAGTTCGCCGACGACAAATAGGCGCTCCCTCCGCTGGGGCAGTCCCAGGTCCTGGGCACGTACAACTTCGAATGAGACGCCATAGCCCAGATCCTCAATCGCCTTGCGCCAGGCCGTAAGCTCCTCCCACTTCAACAGGCCGACCACATTCTCAACGACAAAAAAGGAAGGCCGCGCTTGTTGAAGTGCCCAGACCACCGACCAGGTCAAGGATCGGCTTGACCCATGCTCGGGCTGCTCAGCTCCTCGACTCCTGGCATGGCCGGGACAAGGGGGACTGATCAGGAGACCATCGAGATCAAGGTCACCCAGAGCCTGCTTGAGGGTGTCACTCGGAGCACTGAGGTCCTCAGCCAGGTGGAGAGCCTCGGGATGGTTGGCCTGGTGCACAGAGAGCACCGAAGGCTCGAGGTCCACAGCGAGATCTACCTGGCAGCCTGCCTGGACCGCACCTTGCGAGCTCCCTCCCATGCAACAGAAGAGATCACCGACTTTTGCTCGTGGCATGTTCTAACCTCCAGCTCAGGAAGCTATCAGATGCCACTGTGAGTGGCAATCTCCTCTTCTGTTTCACTCAAGAAGTGCGCTCGATCATCTCGCCCACACAGAAGTCGACAAACAGGATCACGCCAGCTCCTCCAAGGAGTGCAGAGGAGGCAATCCCCAAGGAGTCCCAATCAAGATGCAGTCCTACAAGGAGACCACCACCAGTTCCGAAGGCTGCTGCCATGAGCACCAGGCCCGCTCTCACTGCACCGAGATCCATAGCACCCTCCGCCTTCCAAGATGCTATCACGGTGCCACCGTCCGTGGCTCAAAACTAAATCAAAGTCTCATAGAGCACATAGAGGCCATATTTGCGGGTTCCCCAGATGATCGGCAGCTTGAAGTCGTACCACTCGGGATTCATCATCCCTATCAGTAGATGCTTTTTATCGCTGATATGGGTTCCGAGTCCGCTCCTACGATGCACATAGACCTTCCCGTTCTTCAACTCGATTGTCGTTG
>Ga0209349_1000410_pt1 | contig 22985 bp, 38 predicted proteins | sample ETNvirnome_2_130_FD_184067 | JGI IMG/M metagenome (GOLD analysis project Ga0209349, IMG submission 184067) | Marine viral communities from the Pacific Ocean - ETNP_2_130 (SPAdes) (version 2) | ecosystem: Environmental > Aquatic > Marine > Oceanic | place: Pacific Ocean | collected 2013-06-22
AATGGTGGAAAGGATCTTACACCTTAGACCCGTATCCCATTGTAGATGCAGCTAAAAGATTCACCTCTGGAATGTACGAGCCTGATACGCATATGTGTGTTTCTTTTCATGGTCGTAAGATTCTAAACGCTGGTCGAGGAGGTATGATTTTAACGGATGATGTGGAAGCCGTAGAGTGGTTTAAAAGAGCCCGTTTTGATGGGAGAAAAGAGGGGGTTCCCATTGATGAGGATGATATAAATGTTTTAGGTCATCATGTTTACATGACCCCTGAGCAAGCGACCGCTGGTTTATCACGACTTCTTTTTCTTCCTAAGCACAACGAAGATATGCCTGAGGAGGATTATGGGGATCTAAGGAAGCACTCCATATTTAAGGAGTATTATTATGAGTAAGAAAATTGTAATTACAGGTGGTGTGGGCCATATCGGATCATCTTTATTGAATGATAGTAGATTAAAAGCCTTTGATGAAATCGTAGTTGTAGATAGTTTTGTTACCAGTAGATACGCCAGCCTGTTTAACCTTCCAAATAAAATTAAACTCGTTAAACGAGATATATCTGATTCTTTGGATGATGTAATGGAGGGAGTGGATACCGTTATTCACTTGGCTGGAACTGTAAATGCGGGAGAGACTATTGATAAGGATGGCTTAACCAGGGAAGTTAATTATGTAGGAGCCATAAAGGTATCTGAAGCAGCAGCCAAAGCAGGGGCAAAGTGTTTTGTGTTTCTTTCTAGTGCTAGTGTTTATGGTCCTATAGATTCGGACGCAGTTCGTGCTGAGGATACAGAGCATATTCACCCCCAAAGTCCGTATGCAAAGTATAAGTACCAAGCTGAGGACCCCGTTCTTTCTTGTGGGATTCCGAAGGTTTATGTTTTTAGATTTGGAACGATATTTGGGTACAGCCCAGGGATGAGATTCCACACTGTTACAAATAAGTTCTTGTGGAATGCCATCATAGGAAACCCTGTAACTATTTGGAAGCCAGGAACAGGTAAGCGTCCCTACCTATCCTTGCACCATGCCAAGGATGCCATCTTTAATATTATGGAAAAGAAGCCTAAGTCGGGTGTGTATAACGCAGTAAGTGAGCATTGGAATCCGTTAGAGATTACAGAAGTTATTAAGAAGTACAAATCTGATCTACAAGTGGAGTATGTAACTCCTCGTATTTTAAACCAAGACGGGTATTTATTAGACTGCTCCAAGTCTGAAAAGGCTTCCCTATACTCTACCTCCCCTGAGATTGCCTTAACCCACTTGGAAGAATATGCCGAATTAATGAGTTATAATGTGTTAGGTAACCTGGAGAGCTTCTAATGAATGTTATAGCAGTTACAGCGTGGAAAAGACCTGAGTTTTTAGCGGTTTACTTAGATCAATTACAGAAGAATAAAGAACTTCCTAATTACATAGTTCACTTTTTTGTAGAGGTGGATCCTGATCCTGATGTTGATACAGTTATATCTCGATTTAAGGAGACGCATGGCGAAGAAAAGGTAAAAGTAACTTACCGCACGGTAAGGATGAGCGCATGTCCTGCTGCTTATAACATTATGGATTCTTATAGGATAGCGGCAGAGTACGCATCCGAATATGTGGTATTAGGGGAAGAGGATATTGTCCCTTCCGTAGACTATTTACGCTTTTGTGACAGAGTGTATCATAAGTATTTAAAACCCTATGACCGATTGTTTTGTGTAGCGCATAAACGGAGACAGGACCCTCAGGAGGGTGTAGAAAATTTGTTAATGGGAGATGTTCAATGTACTTCACCAATGGTAGTAAGTGTTGAAGATATTAAAAAATACATGACACCATTATATGACATGCCTCATTACTTTACTAACCCTATATTATTTAATAGTTTTCATTATGCCGATTCTCGTATTTCTCCTCATGAACATTATGATCATGATGGTCAGATAGAAAGATTGATTGAAAAGAACGGTCTTTTTGCTTTGAAGCCTGATCAGGCTAGGTCAGCGCACATAGGATTTTATGGAGGGGCTTCTTTTGAAGGAATGGATTTAGACTTGGATGCAAAAATAGAGATAATTAAAACTTCCGTGTTTGATAAAGAGAAGTTGGAGAATCTCCATAAGAAGTATGATACTAGAGATATCCCAACTGAGATTGCCACTTGCGATTTGAGGGATTATGCGTGGGACGATTTAGATGTAGATTTAGACAGGGAGCATTGCACCTCATCTTCCTGGTGGTATGACCCTGAGAATAAGTTTAAGGAGTATATGCAGTGATTACCTTTCTTGGATTAGGGGAAACTGGAAGACTAGGGAATCAATTATTTCAGTACGCTGCTTTAAGATCTCTAGGTTTAAAAAATAACTATGAAGTTAAAGTCCCTAAGTTTTCAGATATGTCCTGGCACGGACAAGAATGCTTGCTAGGAGAATTTAGTATACCCGTTAAGACTCTGCAACCCACCGATTTAGAAAGTATCCGTGGGAGGTACTACGAGCCTAATCATATGGAGGTAGACGAGCACTTCTTCCTCACAGGAGACAACGCTAGTATTGAAGGATTCTTCCAAAGCACTTTCTACTTTGGGGAGTTTTCTGCTGTAATAAAAAAAGAGCTTACTCCTAGAAATTTAAATGCTCAAAAAGATACAGTTGATGCTTTAAGAAAGAAGCATGATTGCCCTATAGTGAGTCTTCACCTTCGTAGGGGGGATAACACTAATCATACCAACCCATCCACAGAATTGGATAGTATGTACGGGAGTCCTGATATTCCATTTGAAGAGAGTTTTTATGGGAAATATCTTGTCGCAGCGTTAAAGCAATTTGAAGGAGAAAGAGTAAAATTTTTAGTGTTTACAGGTGGCAAGAGGTGGACACCTGACGATAACGCAGAGGACATCCAATGGTGTAAAGAGAACCTAGTAGGAGACAGTTTTATTTTCTCAGAAGGTGGCACAACTATGGAAGACTTCGGATCTATAATGATGTGTGATCACAGCATTATGTCTCATGTAAGTAGCTTCGGATGGTGGGCTGCATATTTAAGCGGTTCTTCTAATAAAAAAGTAGTCGCCCCTTTACACTATCACCCAGACATCCCTGAATTTACATATAGAGAGGGATTTTATCCTAAGGATTTTATATTAGTATGAGTTTATTATTTGATATCGGTTATAATGGTGGGAGGTTTTCCAAACAATGGTTGGATGATAATCCTACAGGAAAAGTTATTGGTGTAGATGCTAATGATTTTTTTGGTAAAAGAGTTCACCCTCCGCAGGTAACCTTTGTTAATTGTTTAATGTCGGATAAGGATGATGAAGAGAAGCCCTTCTATATTGATCATATGAATAGAGGAGTAGCAACTGCTTCAGAGCATTGGGCAACGAAATCTAGATTCGCTTTAGGAAATAAGTATATACCAGAAGGTTCTATAAATTGGAGCCCCCCTATAAAAGTACCGACTAGAACGCTTGACAGCTTAACTAAAGAGTACGGATTTCCCTCTCGAATTAAAATTGATGTAGAAGGCTATGAAGCTTTTGTTTTAGCTGGGCTAACGCTACACTGTGGTTTAGTTTCTTTTGAATGGACGGAAGAGAGTTGGGATGTCCTCGAAACATCTGTTTTGTGCCTTATTAATGCTGGCTATACTAAGTTTGGAGTAGCAGGATTTTTTGAGGAGGGAGATATCTTTGAAGGGCTTACTTATGACGCTGCTGGAGACACTTACGGTCTAGAACCAAAAGTGTATATGCATTGGGGGGATCTTGAACCTCTCCTCAAAGAAGCTGTAAAACCTATGAGACGAATTAATTATGGTATGTTCTTTGCAAAATAAGAAGGTTGCTGTAACAGGAGCCGCAGGGCTTATTGGGTCTAATCTATGTAATCAACTTCATGAAGAGGGGTATGAAGTATTTGCTATTGATAATTTAGAAAGGGGTAATAGAGAGTATTTAAACCCTGAGATAAGATTCCAAAAGGTTGACCTTCGTATAATGTATCCCAAGTCTGGTCTTTTTCATGGGCACGATGCCGTCATACATTTAGCCTCTAAAGTAGGGGGTATGGGGTACTATTTGAGAGAGGCGTATAATGTATTAAATGAAAGTCTTTTGATTGATTCCAATACTTTAAACTGCGCTATAGAAAATAAGGTAAGTAAGTACTTTTATGCAAGTACTGCACATGTATATCCAAGTAGTTTACAGCAAACTATTAACCCGATCCCGCTACAAGAAGAGCAAGCTTATCCCTCTAACCCAGGAATTTCCTACGGCTGGTCGAAGCTAATAGGGGAGAGGCAGTTAAAGTATGCTGTCAACGAAGGCAGGATAAGAGGAGCTATTGCCCGTCTAGTAGGTATCTACGGTAAGAACCAGAGCTTTGATCTAGACAACGGTTCAGTGATTCCTGTATTTTGCAGAAGAGCAATTCAGTCAGAAGAAGTGCCATTCATTGTTCGAGGAAACGGTAAGGAAACGAGAACTTATTGTTATATGGACGATGCATTAGAGGCTATTAAATTGATGATTACTAAATTGGATAACCAAGCATTGGTGGGTCCAATGAACATAGGCTCCGAAGAGGTTTATTCTATTGGAGATATAGCCGAGAAAATTGTGGGGCTGTCTGAAAAGGATATCTCCATCATCTATAATATAACAGAGCAAGCCAACATTAGGGGCCAATTATGTAGTTTAACTCGCGCAAACCGTGAGCTAAATTGGAAGGCTACCACCTCCCTTGATGAAGGGCTCTCCGTTATTTATAACGACATTAAGGATAGATTATATGAAACCTCCTGAAGAAATACCTGAAGAATTATTAAACCAGTACACATTAGATGGTCAGATTGAAGTGGAGAGTAAGTACCTAGACAACGCAAATGAGGAGATACAGGCAGAGTTTAACGCTAATTTCACCTCCGAGAAGTTTGAGGAGTACTTACAAATGGCAAAGGACCGTAAGGCTAATTACTACGGTTCTACGGACATTTTCTTATACCTAGCCTTAGATAAGTTCCCTATCAAAGATAAACATGTTTTAATTATGGGCTCCGCTAACCCATGGTACGAGGCAGTATGCGTTGAGTACGGAGCTAAAAAAATAACAGTTGTAGAGTATAGTGATCGCCCAGAACTACATTCTCTGGTTGAGTATAAGAAAATGGACGAAGTACAGGGAGAACAATTCGATGCCGCTATTTCTATTTCTTCTTTTGAACATGATGGGTTAGGTAGATACGGGGACCCACTAAATCCTGATGGGGATTTCGCTGCAATGGCTGATGTTCGGACGATGCTTAAAACTGGAGGTAATTTATTTTTAGCTGTACCTCTGGGGAAAGATAAGCTAGTGTGGAACGCACACAGGATATACGGGAGTATCCGTCTCCCTCTCCTTATGCGAGGTTGGACACCAGTTCTTTCTGTTGGAGCCTCTTCTGACGATGTAGATGTGGATACGGGGATCCAAGCAGACCATCAACCTGTGTTTGTACTTCAGGCATGAGTTTTTGGGCTCACAAGAAAGTATTAGTTACAGGAGCGCACGGCTTTGTTGGGAGAAATGTAACAAAAGAGTTAAGGCATCGAGGTTGCGGTTGCGTTATGTCCCCTACTAGAGCAGAATATGATCTAACAAAAGAAGAGGATGTTGATAGGCTATTTTCAAAGCATCGGCCTGAGATAGTAATACATTTAGCAGGTAAGGTAGGGGGTATCGGGGTTAACAAGGCATACCCTGGAAGCTTTTATTATAGTACCGCTATGATGAGTACTTTAGTAATGGAGTACGCTAGAAAGTATTCTGCGGAAAAGGTTGTGGCTCTAGCAGCAGGATGTGGCTACCCCGAAAATCTAAAGGCTCCCTATAAGGAATCTGATTTTTTCTCAGGATTCCCAGACGCTAACTCTTTTGGTTATTCTATGGCAAAGAAGGGATTGGTTATTCAATCTCTGGCGTATAGAGAGCAGTACGGGTTTAATTCTACCATCCTCCTCCCTGCTAACCTTTATGGTCCTTATGATAATTTCGATCCAGAGACAAGCCATGTTGTACCTGCCTTGGTGAGAAAATTTGTAGAAGCCAAGAGATGGGACCATGATCATGTTATGGTATGGGGCTCTGGAAAAGCTTCAAGAGAATTCCTGTATGTAGAGGATGCGGTTACCGCTATCCTTGATATGGCTGAAAGGTGTAATGAAACTGGCCCATTTAATTTGGGAACTGGTGAAGAGACTACTATTGAAAAGTTAATCGAAATCCTCTTAGACATTACAGGGTATAAGGGGAAGGTGAAGTGGGACGGGACTAAGCCTGATGGTCAGCTTAGAAGGTTCTACGATATGTCTAAGTTCCAAAAAGCGTTAGGATATATCCCCTCTACCCCTGTCAGAGTGGGTGTAAATTGGACAGTAGACTGGTATAAAAACCACTATGAGGAAGAGCCTCACAAACGAATGGAGATGTATTCTTAATGAAAAATGAATCGCGCAAGTATTTGCCTACGGCATCTGAACTTATTGATAGGCTTTCAATCGTTCAGCTTAAAGAAGTGTTTATTCCCCAACATAAGGAGGAATATAAAGAGGAGATAAGTGATATCGTACATGATATAAGCTTATTAGGTATGGACGGTGAGCTTCTCCGTTCCGTTATAGTTTTAGCCCAGATGAATCTGCACATTTGGCACAACGAAGCTAACTTTAGACAAGGCATTGATGAAGGTAATGATCTAGAGTTGACGCATGGTTTAAATGGTATTCGTAATACTGCTAAAAACAAAATTCAAGAGAAGAACGGGGGCAGAAAGGATTACAAGATTGATTGTCTTGGTTCTAAATTTAAAGATTGGGAGGTTAGTTGGTAATGGAGAACCTTACAGACGCCCCAACCTACTCCCAGGACGCGGATACAAAACCAGGGTATATTGATCATAGTGTAGAGAATTGGGATACCTGTTCTCACCCTAATATTCTTATTACGGGAGGAGCGGGTTATATTGGCAGCGTTTTAGTGCAAAAGTTTATGGAAGCTAAGAAGATGTACAATATGAAGACCGTTAATCGAAAGAATAAGGAGGGTAAATGGTGGAAAGAGACTACTCCTAATATTAGAACTTTTAAGAAGATTACGGTATATGATAACTTAATGTACAAGCAAACTCCCTTAACTCAGTATTGTTATAGGGGAGATGAGTTTCAATTTGTAAGGGGTGATGTGAGAGATCAAGAGAAACTACTCCCTTACATTAAAGAAGCTGATGTAATTATCCCTCTAGCAGCTATCGTGGGAGCCCCAGCGTGTGAGCGAGATAAGCAGTTAGCTATGGATGTGAATTATAGGCATGTTAAATTCTGCTGTGAGAACGCGCAGCCTCATTGTAAGATTATTTACCCTAACACTAACAGCGGTTATGGTGTAGGAGAGAAAGGGGTAGAATGTACAGAGGATACAGACCTTAAGCCCATCAGCCACTACGGTAAAACTAAGTGTCTGTCTGAGAGAGTAGTTTTAGACCGTGGGGGCATTGTTTTTAGACTAGCCACTGTGTTCGGCGTTTCTCCCAGGATGCGGCTAGATCTTCTGGTTAACGATTTTACATATAAGGCTCATAAAGATGGTTACATAGTGTTATTTGAATGGGATTTCGTGAGAAATTATATCCATGTTCAAGATGTTGCTTTGGCATTCTTACGAGCTATTCACTATTATACACATCCCCAAAAGATGATGATGGGTGTGTATAATATTGGGATGTCGGATGCTAACCTAACTAAATTAGAATTAGCTAAGAAAATTAAAGAGCATTACCCTAAATTTTCTATACAGTTTGATGATATTGCCAAGGACCCAGATAAACGGGATTACATTGTTTCAAATGCACGGATAGAAAAAACAGGGTTTAAACCTCACTACACCCTGGATAGGGGAATCCAAGAACTTCAGAAAGCTTTTGATATATTAGCCCCATCTTTAAATCAATATACTAATCTATGAAAATAGTTTCCGATTTCTCTAGATTTGAGTGTGAGTGGGGGGTTGTCCCTTATGTGAATCAGGATCTTCTTCTTCACAATGACGAGGAATCTGATTGTGTGCTTTTTAACGGAGCGGCAGGTTTATATGACTCTGATTTCAGGGATACTTATAGGGATTACCGAAGAAGGTGCTTATTAGCATTATGGAGCCCTTGTGAATTAATTGAGGGGCCAAGCGTGTACCATTTTGATGATTATGTATTTTTTACTGAAGTATATTGTTGTTGCCCTTTCACTTGCCATTTTATGAATCAATTTTTCGGGGAGGAAAAGTTCAAGTATATTCCTTACCCCTACACAAATCACAGCGTCACTCGCTATAACGACCATGACGCATTAGTTTCTTGGTTTGGGGGTTGTCATTCTCAAGATCACGCATCTGCAATCGACACTCTTCGCAAGTTTAAGCATAAGTATATTACGACACGGAGAAATGTTGGACCTAGAGGTATGGATAGGCGAGAGAGGGATTACCCTACCCATGTAGACCTCTCCACGGAAGACAAGTTAGTTGAAATTAGTAGATGCAGGGCATCACTCTCTTTTAATAAATTGTATTTAAGGGATGCATGGGACACAATTTCTCACTCCCGTAATGACGGGAACTTTCTTGAAGGTAATTTACGAAACAAAGCTTTTAGTAATTTTGATGAGCAGATTATGCCTCAATTTAAGGTAAGGAATCATGAGATAGCTAGTTGTAAGTCCCTTATTCTAGCTTATAAAGACCCGTGGAATCTAATAGAGGACTTCTATACCCCTGGAGAGGACTTTATACCCTTTTCCAATTTTGAGGAATTAAATGATATACTCTCTGACATGGAAAATGATGCTGACTTGTATAGAGATGTGGCACAGAACGGGTTTGATAAAAGTCAAATGTATTCTGTTCAGAAAATTTACGAATACATCAAGACTAATGATGAGTCTTTAATAAGTTGGAGCTTAGATAATGTTGAATAAAAAAGTTTTAGTTACTGGTGGCACGGGAATGATTGGTCGCCAACTTGTACACCTACTTCTATCTCAAGGAGCAAGTGTAACAGTTGTCTCCTTGGATGAAAATATAAATCTTCCTGATGAAGTTGAGTTTAAAAAGTTAGACCTAACAGAGTTATCCAATTGTTTGGATGTTTGTAAAGGCATGGATTATGTGTTTAATTTGGTAGGGGTTAAGGGCTCTCCTAAAATGTGCCAAGAGAAACCAGCCAGCTTTATGGTTCCTATGCTTATGTTTAATACTAATATGATGGAGGCAGCGAGGAGGTGTGAGGTTTCCTGGTATCTTTATACTAGTACGGTTGGGGTGTACGAACCTGCCGAGATTTTACGAGAAGACGATGTATGGAAAACCTTCCCCTCCCCTCACGATAGATTTGCAGGTTGGGCTAAAAGGGTAGGGGAACTACAGGCAGAGGCGTATTCAATTCAATATGGTTGGGATAGAGTTTCTATAGTCAGACCAGCCAATGTGTACGGTCCTTTTGATAACTTTGATCCAGAAAACGCTATGGTCATCCCTTCCTTAATCCGAAAGGCTTATGAAAACGATGTGATTAGTGTGTGGGGAGATGGATCTCCTATTAGAGATTTCATTCATGCGAGAGATGTAGCCAGAGGAATGATGTATGCGGTTCAGTATGGTATTACAGAGCCAGTTAACTTAGGAAGCGGGGAGGGGTACAGTATTAAGGAAATAGCTGAGATTATAGCAAATAGATTCTCTAAACAAATTTCATGGGATGCCTCCAAGCCCCAAGGTGACTCTAGAAGAATCCTGTCTATGGACCGCATGAATACGCACGGGTTTAAGGGCGAAGTATCTCTTGAGGATGGTATTGATGAAACTATCGAGTGGTTCCTCGAAAATTACGCAAACATAGATAAACGCCACAATGCATTTAGGTAAAAGAGTTTTAATTACAGGGGCTGGTAGCGGTCTAGGTCAGTTCCTCTATGAACGAATAGAGGATAGCGTTGCGCTTACTAGGTTAAACAGGGAGAGCGTTCTGCGGGATGAATTTGATATTATCATACATTGCGCTTTTAACAGTTCTAACGAAATCGCAGACTACTACCAATATGTAGACGATAACATACTGCTAACTCAGGACTTAACCCGAATACCTCACAACAAATTTGTGTACATATCTTCTGTGGATGTATATCAGGAGGAAAATTCCTTTTATAAGCTCTCTAAGGTTCTTGCGGAATCTATTGTTACTAAAAAAGCCAGTAACCCTATTATTTTGCGCTGCTCTTCCTTGTTAGGTCCTACCATGCGTTCCAATAACTTCACTAAATTGTTGGGTGAGGAATCGCCTAAACTGTCTCTCAGTAGCGACTCGGAGTTTAATTATGTAAGGCAGCAGGATGTGTTTGATGTTATTATTTCTTTGATAAACTCCACGGCTCAAGGTATAATAGATTGCTGCGCCAGTAGCAGCATGAGCTTAGAGGATGTAGCGCATTTAGCGGGAGTAACTCCCTCTTATGGGAAGTATGTGTATAAGGTTTCTAAGCAAAAAGGGTGTATTAATAAAACTTCAGAAGAGGTCATTAGAGAGTATTTAGATGGGTAAGAAAAAGGTGCTTATTTGTGGAGCTACTGGCTTCATAGGAAAGAATGTTTTAGAAAGGTTTCGGTTAAATCCTGAGTACGAGGTAAGAGGGGTTTACCATAAAGAATCACCTTCTGTTTATCTGGGGGTAGACTGGGTGTACGCTGATCTTAGAAATTTTAGGGATGTTAAGCGTGTAATGGAAGGAGTTGATATAGTTATTCAGTTGGCTGCAACTACTTCTGGAGCAAAGGATATAGTGACTAGACCACATATTCATGTAACAGACAATGCCTTGATGAATTCCCTCATTTTAAGGGAGAGTTATGAACAGGGTGTAGAGCATCTTATCTTCCCCAGTTGCACCGTGATGTATAAACCGAATAAGAAAAAACAAAAAGAGAGTGATTGGGATGCATCGGAAGAGATATACCCTACTTACTTCGGAGTGGGAAAAACGAAAGTGTATTGCGAGGAGATGTGCAAATTTTACGCTGAGTTAGGTTCAACAAAATATACAGCAATCCGACACTCTAACATTTATGGGCCTCATGATAAGTTTGATCTTGATAAGTGCCATGTGTTTGCTGCGATGATGCGAAAGGTGTTAGAAGCAGATACGCAGATGGAAGTGTGGGGGACAGGGAAAGCGTGTCGGGATTTACTCTATATTGATGATTTAGTAGACTTTATAGAGTTATGTATAACGAAACAAGAGGCTCCGTTCGAGTTGCTTAATTGCGGCAGCGGAAAAGCTACCCCTATTCTTAATATTGCTAAAGAGGTTATGCGCCTTAAGGATAAGACTCTAGTGGTAACTTATGACACTACCAAGCCTGATATACCTACAACTGTGGTGTTGGACTGTTCTCGCGCCAAAAAACTTTTGGGGTGGACCCCTTCAACTAACCTAAAGACAGGAATACAACAGACCCTAGATTGGTATGAAAAATAGCAAAGAAACTCTTATTTCTTTTGAGAAGGATATAGCATCCATATATGAAGATGGGAAGATCCATGGACCCATTCATTTAAGAGATGGCAATGAATCGGCCCTAGTAGACATCTTTAGAGATGTACTGGAGGGTGATTATGTGTTTAGTTCATGGGCTAGTCATCTTCATGCTTTGCTACACGGTGTTCCTGCTGATCTGGTGAAGGAGGAGATCTTAAAAGGAAGATCAATAACCTTACATTTTCCTAGTTATAATTTTTACAGTTCCGCTATCGTCGGAGGAATCTGCCCAATTGCGGTTGGCGCGGCATGGGCTCTCAAAAGGAAAAAAAGCTTTAAAAGAGTGCATTGTTTCATTGGAGATATGACCTCCTTAACAGGGGTAGCTACAGAATCTATTAGATACTCTATAGCCCATGATTTACCTATAGTCTGGGTCATAGAAGATAACGGGAAGAGTGTGGGGACCGTCACCCAGGAAGTATGGAAGCTTGATATCGCTGAGGTAGTTTCGGAGTACAAGAAATTAATAAATGAACGGCAATCTCAAGCCGATATCATCTATTATAAGTACGAGCTTACTTACCCTCATGCTGGTGTGGGTAAGTTTGTCCACTTTTAATCATAGATGAAGTACCTTGAGGAAATAAACAAAGGGATGAGATTATTACATTCTCATCCCTCCACCCTTTTTGTGGGACAAGCAGTTGAGTATAGAGGGACTGCTATAACACATCAGCTTAAAGATTTTGAGCCCTCTCGCCTTTTGGAGATGCCTGTAGCGGAGGACTTTCAAGCGGGTTTTTGCTTAGGTCTTGCTTTGGAAGGAACCGTCCCTGTCTGCATCTACCCCAGGTTCAATTTTGCACTTCTTGCCTGTAATCAGATAATAAATCATATAGACAAGTGGCCTTTAATGTCGGGAGGAAGATCTCTGCCCAAAGTAATCATAAAAGTGGCTGCGGGTTCGGAGCGTCCACTCGATCCAGGGTATCAACACAAAGGCAATTATAGTGATGCCTTTAGGAGTATGACAGACACTTTAGAAGTTATTGATTTGCAAGACCCTTCGGATATATTTAGTGCGTATGAGAGGGCTTTAAAGCGAGAGGATGGAAAGAGCACTATGTTAATAGAACACGGAGATTTATATAATGAAAAGTGAATACGCTAAGAAATTTGAAGTAAAGAATCCTTTAAAGAGGATTGAGTTTGGAGAGATCCAACTAAACCAAAGGTCCATCCAAGAGGTTAAAACTTGTCTAACCAATGAGTGGATCTCCTATGGTCCTCAAGTGAAGAAGTTTGAAAAAAATTGGGGTAAGCTGTTCAAGTACACATACAATATGGCTATGAGTTCTGGTACGGATGCTGTTACTAATCTCCTAGCTTCTCTTTATGATTTTGGGGCCAAGAGAGGGGATGAGGTTATCGTCCCTGCGCTGTCCTTCATAGCTACCGCTAATGCGGTTCTCCATGCAGGGTTTACTCCTGTTTTTGTAGATGTAGAATTGGAAAGCATGAATATAGATCCCTCTAAGATAGAAGAGGCGATTACTCCTAAGACTAGAGCCATTTTAGCTGTACACACTATGGGTGTTCTGTGCGACATGAACGCTCTTAAGGAAATCGCAAGCAAGCATAAGCTTCTATTGTTTGAAGATGCCTGTGAAGCACATGGAGCTAAGTTAGGTCACGCCTATGTAGGCAAGATGAGTGATGGAGCAGCCTTTAGCTATTTTGCAGCACATCTTATTTGTTGCGGAGAAGGGGGCATGGTTTCTACACAGAATAAGAAGGTAGCAGAGTCCGTAGAATCTACCAGGACCCACGGTAGGCATAAAGGTCATGCATTTTTTAGACATGAGCGTGTTGGTTATAACTCTAAAATGAATGATCTTGAAGCTGCTGTGGGTTTGGGTCAGCTTGAAGACTTTTGGCAAACTTATCGGGTAAGGAAGACACACTTGTATTATTTAAAAAATAAGTTGCGTGATTATAAGTCTTTAGCTTATTTTAACTACGATACAGAGGATATGGATGTATGTCCTCATGCTTTTAGTGTAGTTCTTAGAGATAAGTCTCATGATATAACTGAGCTTCATAAGGTTCTAGATAAATATAACATTCATTGGAAGAGAAACTTTGGATCCACTCCTACCCAGCATCAGGCTTACGCATTTATGGGACATAAGACAGGGGATTTCCCTAATTCAGAGCATATAGGGGAGCATGGTATACATGTGGGGGTTCATCAATACCTCTCGCAAGAGGATTTAGATAGAATGGTTGAGGCTTTTAGTGAATACTTTGAGGGATTGCCGTGCTGAACCTTGAAGACCCGCCCCCGCCTATGCGGATAGCAATTAAAGAATCACATAAGTCAAATCATAGGTTCCAAATAGGAGCAGCTATAGCTAGGGGTAAGAGGGTTTTATCTAAGGCATATAATACACGCAAGACGCACCCTAAATTCGGTGCAGGAGAGTACAGTACCCTTCACGCTGAGAGCCATGCTATTTACAAAGCTGTGAGGAGAGGTATAGATTTACGAGGAACCACAATTTATATCTATAGGCGTAACAATAACTTAGCCAAACCTTGCCCCTGCTGCATGGGTTTAATACATAAATACGGCATAAAGAACATAGTTTATAGCCAGTAAATTCTATAATAAAGTATGGATAAAGAGGTTTTAAAGAGGCTTAAGACTGCTGGTTTGTTGTCGGAGCAGTCCCCTGATTTGGGGTTTGTTGGCACAGGTAGCTATGCTCTCAACAAGGTTATTTCTGGCGATTACACTAAAGGCATTCCCATAGGGATGATTACACAGTTCATAGGGGAGTCTAGTACAGCTAAGACTGTGTTCGGTACTCACATCCTTAAAGAAGCTCAAGCTGAAGGTTATTACTCTATGATGGTTGATAGTGAGAATGCTTACAACCCAGAGTTTGCTACTCATTTAGGTATTGACCCTGCTAATTTAATATACGCAGCCCCAGAAACCTTGGAAGAGTGTTTTCAAGTTATACAGGATACTATTATGGAGATCAGACGAGAAGATAAGGATACTCCTATTGTAGTGGTGTATGATAGTATTGCTGTGTCCCCCTCAAAAGCAGAGTACGAAGCTGAAAACTACGATGGCAACAATATGCAGGGAGCGGTAAGAGCAAAATCCACAGGTGCGTGTCTAAGAAAGATTAATCCTATTCTTCGCATGAAGAAGGTGGCTCTTGTTATTATTAATCAAATTAGAAATAAAGTTGGCGTGATGTATGGTAGTCCTGATACCGCAGCAGCAGGAGGCAAAGCGTTAGAGTACTACTTGGGTGTAAATTTGAAATGTATTTCCAATAAGACTAGCGACTTGATTAGAGATGACCTAAAGAATGTAATAGGTATACAAGGAAAATTACGCAACACTAAGAACAAGTGTTCCATTCCTTTTAAAGAGTGTGAGTTTGAGCTATTGTTTAACGAAGGCTTGAACCCTTACGCTGGGCTTCTCAAGCAGTTTGAAGGAGACGGTCTTATTAATAGGGCTGGAGCTTGGTATACTGTGGAAGGAACTGGTAAAAAATTCCAATCCAAGGATTTGAAGCGCATCCTAGAGGGAGGGTCTGAGAAGGGGTACGAGCCCCTCAGAAATTTTTTAGAAGTTTAGTTTGTATTCACTAAATACTTATGCTATAATATTGCACCAACGGAGGAAAATATGAATACTGACGAACGATTTGAGAAATTTGATGCGATGGTGGACCGAGCGTTTGCTAAAGCATTTGAGGTGCGTACCCCCTCTGAACCGAAGCGTAAGGTTACTGAATCATACGCTTCTATTGAGGAGTATACAGACAAAACAGGTAAAAGGTTTCGGATGCTAAAGGAGCAGAAGGACCGAGGACTTAATAGACAGGAAGCTTTTGAGGAACTTTATGGAGGTTCAAACTAATGATTAAAAATGAAGAATTGATTCGCACTTATGCCCCTGCGGCGTTTGCTACGGAGCCCGAAGATGGTAGAGTATCTGACCGATACTCTTTCCTCCCTACTACTGATATTCTGGAGATCCTTCAGGATGAGGGTTGGACTGCTTGGAAAGCCCAACAAGTGAGGGCTCGTACATGGTCTAAGGACCATGCCAAACACATTATCCGACTTCGCCATGAAGATCTGGATGTTAAGTCTTTTGGTGTTGGTGACTCCTTCCCTGAGATGCTTCTTATGAATGCTCACAATGGTCTGGGCAGTTATGACCTGATGGCTGGTATTTTCCGCATGATTTGCTCTAACGGAATGGTTGTGTCTGAGTCGGACTTCGGTAAGATTCACATTCGGCACATTGGTTTTGAGCCTCAACAGGTTATTAGTGCTTCGCGTGAGCTTGTTATGAATGCTACGAGGCTTTCTGATAAGGTTAACACATGGAAAGAAGTAAATCTTACTCCTCGTTCCCAGCAGGATTTCTTTGCTGATGCTGCAAAGATTCGTTTTGAGTCCCCTAACGAGGACATTCTACAAAACATGAAGCGTGTTAGGAGAGAAGAGGATCGAGGATTTGATCTTTGGAGAACTTTTAATGTGGCGCAGGAAAACTTGTTGCGGGGAGGTTACCTTAACACCTCTACCCGTAGGCAGGTGCGACCCATTACGAATATTCAAAAAGATGTAAAATATAATTCACAACTTTGGGATTTGGCTAGTAAATATAGTGAGGAGTATTCTTTGAACTAGTTATGACCCAATTCTTTGAAGAAGGTGAAGGCTCCCATCCTATGCATTATGATTCGGATGGGGGCTATATCACATACGCTCAAATGCAGTTTTATATGAACCGTCAAAGACCTAATAACGGTTCTACTATTATTTCCACCGACTCCTTCTTTAAATATTATAATACTTGTAAGAGGTATAATATTATAAGCGAGTGCATGGAAGAAGAGCCAGAAAGCGCACAGCTTTCTTGGAATGAAAAGAAGGGGTGTATCATTGTTATGTTCCCTGCTGATGGTCTTGTAGCAGAAAGGTTATCTATTTTAGAGGATAGAGGTAACCCGTCCAATTTTGGTGGTGGACTGTTTGGAGAATCTGAGTGAAAACTTACTTTGAATCTCTAGTGTTCTATTTCTTAGAAATGATAGGAGGAGGTATAAACTTCCTCTGTTCCTTAATTAGAGTTTACCCTAAGTTGGATTTAGGGGTAGATTACTTAGCTAAGATGTATTCTAAGCAGTACACCCAAGAAAACGATGACCAAGTAGCTCGTAGAAGAAAACTTCATGAGGAGGGGGATACCAAATTTGCAGATGCGAAGGATATTTTATGAAAAAAGGGAAACCTACTAAGGTTATTGTGAAGCACCCAAAGTCTAAGCCCGTTTCTCGGGGCAGAACAGAGAAAAAAATGAAATTAAAAAATATTCAGAGAAATCCTGAAGAATTTTATGAGTGGGAAGATGCCGATGAATTTGAAAAATTTGATAGAAGATGAAGATATGGAGCCACTTATTACTCATTTTAAGTGTTTCCCTGATGCGATAAGTTTTTCTGATTTCTCTGAATTACTTACTTATTATATAAATAAATGGAGAGGACATACAAATGCCAAGTGAATACATTCTAAAGCGATCAATCATTGATGGGAATAGAATCCAGAAAATCGCTAAAAAACTTATTGTGGAAGCGTCTGAGGATAGAGATTTAGCCTTAGATGCCTATCGTTATTTTAAAGATATGGTAGATGAGAATAATGCGGACGGGGTTTCTAAATCTCAAATGGTAGATTGCTTAAAACTTGCACAAAATTCTAAGAGTAACACTATTAAAATCTTAGACATGATGGTAAAAATGGAAGTGTCTAAGGAGAAGGACGAGGCGCAAGACAGTAAAGATTTTTCAGTTTTTAAGCAGTTGGACCTCAATGACTAAAAAGAGTACTTTAAAGGTTTATTGTAAAGAGCTAAACTTTGTCGCTCTTATGCATGAATTCACAACTGAAGAAGAATCTAGTGTATACCATAAGCTTAAAAAGAAAATTGAATCCGCAGAAAAGACATTCTTAGTTAAGAATTATGTAGAGTACCTTCTTAAGTGTGTGCTTGTGGAGGGGAAAGATTTAGTTATAGCTCTTAAGGATGGTTTAGATACTTCCGAGTATGAGAATGCCCTTAAGACTCTTTATGAGAGTGTTCTAAGTGCTTATCCGCACTTTTGCTTGGAAGCCATCTGCGCGGATTTAAATTCTACCCTTACAGGGGAGGACTTTCATTTTGTAATGGAGCAAATGGCGAAAGAGCTTCAAAAGCAGACTGTTAGAGAAGAGGTTCGTCATTACAAAGAAACTCCTAAGATAAAATCACTTAGGGATATTGAGAATACTAGACGATACCTCAACCGTGTAGTCATAGGGCAAGAGGAAGCTGTGTCTACTGTGGTTAATTCATTGAAGGTAATTGCTGCTGGCTTAAAGAATTTTACTTCCTTATTCTTTGTAGGTCCTACAGGAGTAGGCAAGACCAAGTTAGCGAAGGAGGTAGCTGGAAGATATACTCCCCATTTTTTTAAAATTAATTGCGCTGAGTATATTGGTAAGCATGAATACTCTAAGTTAATAGGGGCTCCTCCAGGGTATGTGGGGCATACGGATAAGAGCGTCTTGGCTGAAAAAGCTGAGGAATCTAATCGGTGGGTCTTCTTGTTTGATGAGATCGAGAAAGCTGACAGTAAGTTTTATGATTTCCTTCTCTCATTGTTGGATGAAGGGTATTGTACTGACAATATGGGAACTTCTTTGGATTTCTCTGAGTCTATCTTTATCTTCACATCTAATCAAGGACTCAAGGACTTGCGAATAGGAGAAAAAAAGTTAGGATTTGATAGGAAGGTTATTACCTACTCTGATTCAAAGGAAGATGTTGTGAAAGCATTAAAAGGTGAGTTTAACCCTGAGTTTTTAAATAGGATCGACCATCAGGTGTTCTTTAATGAAATTGATGAGGCATCAGCAAAAAAGATTGCCTCCCTAGAGTTAAAATGCTTACCAATTAAACGAACTGCCGCTCTTCTAAGCTATATAATAAGGAAAGCTTACTCCAGAGAGTACGGCGCAAGGAAGATTGCAAAGTTCATCCAAAATGATATCTCTCTAGAGTTAGCAGACGCTATTTTAACAGATAAGGGGGAGGATGGCAAGATAATCTATGTCCCTCGCTTTGTTAAAGGAAAGCTTATCATAGAATCCAATAAGAAAAAGGAATTAAATCATGGGAATGAATCGTCTTAACCGTCATGTGTTAGCCCGTTTAGGGAAGAAAGAGAAATTAACCGCAGGAAAAGCTAACCGTGGAGATGCTAAAATTAGGACTCCCTCTGAGAGGAATGGTTCCTTACTTGGTTTAGAGGAGGTAGCTCCTGCTCCTGCTCCTGCACCCAAAGCAAAAAAGAAAACTACAAAGAAAAAGTCTACTAAAAAATGAACACCTTCAAGAGAGTGCTTAAGCTGTTAGAGGGTGAGGATGAACGAGCGGTAATCCGTCGAAGAAAGGCAGCAGATGTTAAGTCGGGTCGCATGAGCAAGAAGCAGCGGATTGCCAGAGCCTTCGTTAAAGCCAAGAGACAAGGACGCACCAAGACTTCCTCATCTCTAATGTCTCGTTATATGGAAATGGAAGGGGAAAAGAAAAAATAACTTTGTTTATTTTTAAGCCCACAGTAGCTCTATAATATTACGCTGTCGGTTGGTGATAGCAATCTGTTCTTTGTACAGAAACTCCTATGAGAGAGAGGGATTTACGATCTTCATAAACGCATCCCTCTCTCTCCTTTTTTGTTGGGACAGTAGCTCAGTCGGTTAGAGCGCAGTCCTTATAAGGCTGTAGTCGATGGTTCAAGTCCATCCTGTCCTACCAGTATAATGCATAGCTACATTTTTAGAAATAGAATACGGTTGGCTAAAATATACGGGATGGTAGCCCAATCGGCAGAGGCAATAGACTTAAAATCTATCAAGTGTGGGTTCGAGTCCCACCCATCCTACCAATACACATTAAAATGAAACCTAAATATCACAAAAAAGGATGGGGATATGAACTGTGGATTCATAACACCCCTGAGTATTGTGGGAAGCTCTTGTTCTTTAAAGAGGGCAAGAGATGTTCCCTGCACTACCATGAGAAGAAGCGTGAGACATTTTACTTACAATCAGGTAAGATGCTTGTGCGCTACGCAGAGACGGATATAAGGGGAGATATGGACGAGGAAATGGAAGAGATACTATTAACCCCAGGGGATACATTTGAAGTATACAGAGGATTGCTACACCAGATGATTGCACTAGAGGATAGTGAATTGTTTGAGTTCTCAACTGAACACTTTGAGGATGATAGTTATAGGATAGAGAAAGGAGATTAAATATATGAAAGATAACTTTAATAAAATCGTGCTAAGTGCTGTACTAATTCTTGCAGCGATTCTAATGATGTCTAGTTGTGTGTCTCAAGCTGAATATCATCCTGCTTGTCCTGTGTGTGGTGAGTGTTATGCTAGTGACGAGCATCTTGATGCCCATTGTGCTACTAACTTTGAAGGTATTAAGACTGGATCACATGATTTCTTCTTAAGAGGTACTGATCTTGTGCCTACTCAATGTGTTACTTGTTTAGTATATTTCCCTAGTGAAACCTACGGTGAACACATTAAAACCTGCTGCCCATGAAAGATTACATTGAGTGGGAGGGTGTGGAGCTACTCATTGAGGACAAGGCTATGAAATCAAAGAAGAACCAATTCAACACACCTTCCCAAGTGGAAAGGAAACCGTTTAAGAGAAAGGAAGGAGTAACCTTCGAACTTATTGTTTTATGTCTTCTTGGTGCGTTTGCATGGGGAGCTTTCATATACGGCTTGATTACACTTATGGGCTAGAAGTGGTTAAACAAAATAGATTAGATTTCGCTTACATGGGCATGGCTAAAGAGCTTGCCAAATTATCTTATGCAGAAAGAACGAAAGTTGGTTGCCTCATCGTTAAGGACACCCAAATTATCTCCGAAGGTTATAATGGAACTCCAAAGGGTTTCAACAATGCGTGTGAGTACTACTCCCATGTCGATGAAATGTACACCAAGCCTGAGGTTCTTCATGCAGAATCTAATGCTATCAGCAAGATTGCTAGATCGACAAACTCTTCTAGTGGCAGTACTTTATATGTTACCTTGGCTCCTTGTTTTGAATGTGCCAAACTAATAATACAATCAGGAGTAGAGCGAGTGGTGTATGAAACTAGTTATCGCAAGAACACAGGACTAGCTCTCCTAAAAAAAGCTGGTGTAATGTGTGAGGAATTAAATGACGCAGAACCTAAACAGTAAATCTTTTGAATTATTATATGAGACATTTTTAAAGAACAAGCACTTATTAAGCAAGGTTGTTGCTAACCGTATGAACACTTACTTTAAGGAAGTAGCTAAGGTACTAGACCTATACAAATCATATATAGAATTTTTAGAGAACGAAAACGCATTTATCAATACAGAGGAAAAGGAAAAGTCAAATGAACCAGAAGGACCTACAGAAAAGAAGAGAAGAATTAGAAAAAAGTCTGAGTAGGATTGAATCCACTCATTACAAGAAACCCTATTGGAATAGCGAGAGCGCATACCGAGACTCCTGTAAAGTTATAAATGAAGTGTATAAAGAATTGTTTGATGTGTGCAAAGAGCTTGGTGATCCCATTCCTGTGAGGTTTTAGTATGGCTATTCAATGTTTTATTCATGCTTGTGCCTGTGATATGTTGGGGATTAAAGAGCTACCTCTTGATCTTCGCAATTACCTTGATGATATGGAGACTTACGCAAATCTTATGGGTGGAACTATCCAATCTCGGCAAGTTGTTGGTGCTTCGTTAGTTAATTATATGGAGAACAAAGACTTGAAGAAGGAGATTCATAAACTTAAGCAAGATATTCTCAACATAACAACTATCCTAATGAAAGAGGATATGAAGAAGTGTTCTGGGTCTTGTAAGTCCGACCCTGAACTTCACGATAAAGATTGGTCACATGAAGATCCTGATGAGTACCCAGAGGGGAACTACAAAGGTGATTTCTAATAAGTTTTCACAATTAGGAGATGAGGTTGGAGATCTTGTACACGATAAGCAGTTGGCTTATGGTGATTCTTTTGGTCGTAGTGGTGAATGTCTTAGACAGATGTTCCCGAAAGGTATCAAGCCAGAGCAATACGATGACCTCCTCACTATTGCTAGGATTCTTGATAAACTGTTTCGGTTGGCAAATGATCCTACTGCTTTTGACGAGAATCCCTATAAGGATATTGTTGGATACGCCCTCCTAGGCATGGATCGTCATAACCCCAGCAAAAGCAAGGACTTAGGAAACCCCCCTAACCCATATATTTCCTAGGTAATCCTTGTATTTGGCCCATATTATGGTATAATAGGGGCTGAATGAGAGAGATTAGACCACAAAACGGAGGAAACATGATTGTTACTGATGAACAATGGCAGAAGATTGACGAGAAATACGGCAATTTGATGTGGAAGATTAGCTACAAGATTTCAGGAGACAACGCTATCGCTAACTTGGAGGACAATCATGCTGACCTTCAAGTGGCAGCACTAGACGCAGTAGAAGGATTCAAGAAGAAAACAGGTAAGACTGCTGACGAGTTCTTAGATACCAAGCTATTCGATCAATACCTGAAAACTTGTTTGTGGAACTTTAAGAATAATAAGGGTGGAAAGATTGCTAAGAAGTATCATCTTACTAGAGATACTGTTAGCAGTAGCGAGTACGAGGATATTATTCAAGAGTGTGAGAACTCTAGTAGGGGACAGTTCTACAACTTTGATGCTGCTGAAATATTCCCGTTTAAGTTAACATCATTGGAGCAAGAAATAGTTGACCTAGTTGTTAATGAACCTGAGATGCTTAAGGACAATGGAACCTTGAACCTTTCAGAGATTAGTAAGGCTATGCATAAGACTTGGAGTGATGTTAGAGACATTGTTGAAGGACTCAACCAGAGGCTACAGAATGAACTTTAAGGACTGTAAGACTAACGAGCAGTATCTTCGCGCCAAGTGGCCTGAGAGGGCAGCTAAGGCTGCGAACGGAAGCCGTAAGGAAGCCATCTACATGATGTGTATCAATTGTATTGGATCGTCACAAGAAGCAAGGAAGTGTACAAGTGTTGAGTGTTTCCTATATCCTTACAGACCTGGAAATAAGAGCGATGAATAAGACTAATACAGGATACCACAGAACTGCTACCCAACGCAACAAGCCAAGCACTCCTGCACTCTGGTTATATAACAACACCGACATACAAGGGCCAGTCCTAGACTATGGTTGTGGGAGAGGGGCTGATGTAAATCATTTTAAGATTGACGGGTATGACCCCAGTG
>Ga0209349_1000411_pt1 | contig 22974 bp, 25 predicted proteins | sample ETNvirnome_2_130_FD_184067 | JGI IMG/M metagenome (GOLD analysis project Ga0209349, IMG submission 184067) | Marine viral communities from the Pacific Ocean - ETNP_2_130 (SPAdes) (version 2) | ecosystem: Environmental > Aquatic > Marine > Oceanic | place: Pacific Ocean | collected 2013-06-22
AGAAGAACATTTCTGCCGCGTGGGCCCAATGTAGATGCTACATTATCCGCTAGTTTGTTAACGCCATTCATGATCTTTTGTTGTAAGTCTTTTTGGCTCGTATAAGCTCTACTCAATTTGCACCTCTATTATTATTATAACCTCTCGACAAGAGTATGTCAAGTTTTTTATTCATCCGGCTGTAGAATTTCTTTGGTACCAATGTTCTTCGCATTTTTAACGGATATATCTGCAAGATTATCATTCTTCAGTCCGCCGGCGAAGAAAGCATTAAGGCTGTCGGAGAGAATTTTAAGGGATTGAAAGATTTCATATACTTCTTCGTTTAACAGATCACGCACTTGATTTAGGGCGTCGGCCACGTGGGCAGTACCTACATTAATCGAACCTAAATACTCTGCGCCTGTGCCACCTTTAATAACCCTAGGCTTCCGCGGGTTGTCGGGATTTTCCTCGGTTCTCGGTTGCCAGTTAGGAGGTTCCGGGTTAGTAGCTTGTGTTTGGTTCAACGAAAAATGTAGAGTCTCTAGATAACCCAAGGTATTGACCAAGGCGATTTTCTGTTGAGGGGCGCTCATTTGCGAATAATACATGGCCGATTCGTGGGCGTCATAGAATTCGTCTCCAGCTAAGAGCGCTCCGATCATTTCTTTGCGCTTGTCTTTCTTTTTGGTGGGCGAATATTTATTGATTAGGTGAGTATTAGCGCCGCGAATCAGAGGCCCAACATCAATCGCTAACCGATGAGCCAGAACTTGCCGTTGTTTGGCGTTGAAACCGTCGTCATCGCGCACATGAAAAAGTTGCTGAAGGTCTATATCATTTTGAAGGGGTGCCGCGTATTGTTTTTGCAACCAGTCTTTTACTACGGCGGCCGGCATTGTCGAACGGCCTCGAATAATACCGCGATCAACCAGTTGTACTTCTTTAGTTTCGGGATCTCTCACCGTGTCTGTCGAAGGGTTAAACAAGTCGTCGTTTTTAGCCCACTTTAGATCGTCAACAAGATTTTTAACAGCAGGCGCGCCCATCCTAACTAACAGCGACTGAGGATTGGCTTGTTGATGGGCGGCGATTTGCTTCTCAAGTTCTGCGATAAATTCTTGTTCCAGTTCTTCAGCGCTCGGGAAAATTTCTTTCTCAGGTAGCCCTAAAACATTCTCTAATCCACTTAACTTGTTTCCTTGGAGCGCGCTGACCACAGCACGTGGAAGACGAATACACTCTTGCGACGTTTTCTTGCTGTTGGTTAGAATAGCCGCCACATTTTCCAAGGTGAAATCGAATTGCCAAAAGTTAATGTGGCCGGCCTGTTCAAGGCCCTCACCTTGTAAGTCTTTGGTGCAGATGACATAGCGCATCTTGTTTCCAAACTGTGTGAATCGAGGATTTACTAAGTCATTTACTAAGTCGGTATAGCTTCCTCCTACTTCCAATTTCTTTTCTTTGTAAAGCTTCAAACTAACAGGAATATCGGTCCCTGTAGCTCGGTCAATGTAGTCAGCAATCGTTCCGGTATTGGCTTCGATTTGTTCACCGTTGACTAAGGTAGCGAGGAAAGACTCAAAGCTAAAGCCGGCGGAAGAAGCATTAAAGTTAGTGATAACTTTGGTCAATGTTTTATAGAAAACAAGATAGGAAATCGCTTTTACAATGCGAGCTTCTCTTGTGGTAGAGCCTTTATCAATTAAGGCTGCTCCATTGTCATAAAAAGCAGAGACATGTTTAATTTTGGCGGCAAAGTCATTACCTTGTACATTAGAAAGATAATCCTCAAGGAGTTTACGTTGGGGCCCGCTAATCTTTTCGGTACCCTCTTCTGTCTCCACGGTTCTGACGTCGGACCAGCCAATTTCTGAGACCGCAATGTCCGGGATCATCTTTAGCAGCATCTCTTGGGGATCGAAATCGGCCATGGCCGGAAGTGGAACCTCTTCCTGTAAAACAGGCTTAATCTCCATTACTTCCTCAATAAGTTGTAGCAATGCCGTAGGGTCCATAACGGACTGTATCGTTTTTTCGTATTCTTCTTTTAAAATCTTGCGCAAGTCTATCATTAGTAAATTCCTTAAATGATGATATCAGCAATACCCAGTTCGACTGCTTCTTCTGCTGATAAATAGACATTAACTTTGCGTTCTAACATTTTTTTCAGTCGAGTTTTTGTCATTTTTGTTTCCTTCACCAAACAATTGGTAAACATTTGTTGGAGTTGTTCAATCGCTTCCATTTCATTGAGCATGTTATGGAGATCTCCTTGATTGCCTCCCATGACTGAATGAATCATAATTCGACAATTTTGTCCGACGCGCCGTTCTCCCTTTGTGCCTGCGGCAAGAAGCAAGACGCCGGCCGACATTACTTTTCCTAGGGCAATCGTATGAATGGGAGTGGTCTCCCGTACAATGCGCATTACATCATATAAAGCAAACATATCGTCAGCTGATCCTCCATAAGTTGAAAGATAAAAGTTAATCGGTTTTATTTCTTCTTCTTTGACTTTATTAACTTCGTTCATATATAACAGTGCATGCGCTAGCTCTGCAATTTTTTCTTCTATTACTTCCGCAAAAAGGCCAAGCATTTGAAATTCGGGCTCAGGTTCGTTGGGGGGAGTTAGTTGCGCAGGATCGATTAAGATTATTTGCTTCCCTCCCTCTGGCTCTTCTTCCGGCGTATTAGTAATGAAGGTACTCACGGCTTTTTTAATGCGATCAATCATGGTTCACTTCCCTTTTATTTGTAAAAATTCTATCATCATATCTTGATGAGTATTAAGATATGTCATTGCAGACTCCCAATCTTCAAATTCTACAAGTAATTTGAAGAAATCAGAATGTGCATAAATCATTTCGTTTATGGCTTTCTCTTTATAATGAGTTATCTCCTCATTAAATCTAATGCAGTGCGCGCGCACATTATGAGTGCTTTCGTTATTATCGCGCATGGCTTGCACCTGATAGGTTTGTGCGTAATGAAAGTTCTCCATTGACTTGGATAGAATGCCCAAGCTTATCAATTGAGAAACTTTAACGAGTTGAAAGCTACTGCGAGCCGCATTTAAGAAATAAATCGACTTGCAAGTTATGTAGCCAAAAATAAAGGTTAGCGCAAATAGTGCCCAATTCATATTTTACCTTATAAATAAAAAACCACCAGGAGCGATGTCGCTGGTGGTTATATTATAACTGCTCGTAGTTATTTTGTCAAATTATTTTCCAGTAAGACGTGAAAAAATGCGTTCGGCGAGTTGTTCTGCCGCCGCTTCCTTCTGCTTCTCTGCCATCAAACGACTGGCAACGCGTCGGGAAACTTCAGCGACGATATCTTCTTCGTTAATGGATTCTTCCATATCGAAACGACCGCCCTTTCGCTGCTTGACATCTTCACGACTAGCGCCGCCCCGCTTTCCACTCTTTGTCTTTTTCTTGCGCGCGCGGGCCGGGTGATCGCCGCGGCCGCCGCCATACTCTTCCTCAAGCTCGTCCTCTTCTTCATTAACGAAGCCCTTGGGAACTTTATTGGCAACATCACTGCGACCTTGATCGCCAGCTTTGCCTTCTTGATACATATCGCCGGCGCCGACAACTTCTTCTTCCTCTTCTTCTCCTTCCCATTCGCCGCCTTCAACATCAACAGCTTCAATGTCTTCAATATCTTCTAAATCTTCCTCACCCCCTTCTTCTTCGCCTTCGATATCTACTTCAACGCCAAGTTCATCGGCGACAGCACGAACGACTCGCGCAAGAAGATCTTCATCTTCTCCGCCTTCGTCTCCCATGTCTCCCATGTCGAGGGGTGGCTCGGGGGCCATTTCGGGTTCTACAACCTCTTCCTCTTCTTCCTCTGCCCATTCCTCTTCCGGTTGTTCTTGAAGGGGGTTATTAGAAAGATAGGTTTCACTTAAAGGACCAAGGTTCGCAAGCTTCATGAACTGGCGAATCTCTCCTTCTGTTAACAGTTTCTTACGAGCCATTTAATATTCTCCTTGAGCATTAATATGCTAACTCAAAAATAAATAGTAATGTCTTTCAATAAAGTCCAAAAAAACACGTTTTTATAAGTCGGGATGCTCTTCAGCGATAATATCAAACAAGTCTACTACTTGTTGTTCAGAAAATCCACAGTCAGTAACTAATTGCTTCCCATGGTCGCGAAGTCGTTTTGACTTCTGCTTTCGAGTTTTCGACTGATCTTTGACTTCATCGATATACTCCACAATTCTTTCGTCACCTTCAATGTAAGCAGTGATTAAATGTCGAAAAAATGCGGCCTGCGTAAGACCATCCTGCTGCAGCCGCAAAAGCAACTGTGCGTGTCGATGGTCGTTTTCTGTAAAAACAACTCTCTTGGTTAAATTACCATAATCAATTTTATTAGACATCTTTTAATCTCGGGTTAAAATATGCGCACGACTCTCGGATAAGCCCGAGATGGTTTGATTAATAAACTCAGCTTTAACCTGCAGTTCTTCAATCGTTCGTGCGCCGCTATAAGATAGGCCTGATCGAATTCCTCTAACAAGGTCTTCGAGAATATTTGCCACTTTTCCTTGATAAGGAATGCGAGTGCTAATCCCTTCGTAAGAGGAATAGCGGCCGCGCCAATCAGCTTGCGCTTCCTTGCTTGCCATACCGCGATAAGCCTTCCATATGCCGCCATGCTTGTCTCGAAAAATTTCGCCAGGGGCTTCGGTGGTCCCTGCAAATAACGAGCCGCACATCACAACGTCAGCCCCTGCGGCCAATGCCTTTACCATGTCACCAGAATTCTTAATTCCTCCATCGGCCACAATGGCAATGTCCCTATCGGTTTGTGCGCATTCAAACAAAGTTTGCAGTCCAGGCATTCCGTGGCCGGTCTGAATTCGCGTCGAGCAAATTGAGCCGCCACCAATGTTGCAGCGCGCGGATGTTGCTCCCCAATCAGATAGCGTATTGATGCCCTCTAAGGTAGCCACATTGCCAGCCATGATGTGCTTGTCATCACCAAACGTTTCACGTAATTTATGCAAAGCTTCTTTCATGAGCACGTGGTGCCCGTGTGCGACGTCGACACAGATAAAGGTTGCGCCGGCTTCATAAGCAGCATGAGCACGCTCAATATAATCGTGAGTTACTCCGATGGCAGCTCCAACGTTAATGTTTCCCGCTCTATCTTTGGCGCTGCGAATGTGGCGCGCTTGGGAAGGAATTGTATTATAACGATGAACAATGGCGCTAGCGCCGGCAGCGCCTAGGGCTGCTGCCATGCCGCCTTCAGATACAGTATCCATCGGGGACGAAAGGATGGGAATTTTTAATGTCAACCCAGCGCCTAAATTTGTGGAAAGATCTATTTCACTGCGTGAAACAATATCAGAGTATTGTGGCTTCAATAATACATCATCATAAGATAAGGTATCGTTATTCTTCATCATTGTTATCATCCGAGTTGGTCCCAACAGGAAGGGCCGCGGGGGGCTTAAGTCGTTGATCGATAGTAGCCAGCCCCTCCATTAAGCTATCCCACCTTTGAGTGGGAGAAGGAGTTTGTTCGTGACCCAACATCTGCTCTTGAAATTGATCTCGCAATAACTGCATCGATGCGTTGGCCAGGGTACATCCATTAATGTGCTTTTCTAATTCATCTAACAAATGAGAGCATTCACTTGCGGTTGTGCTTTCAGTCAATAACTGTCGGGCTATCTCGTAATGCTCCAGCGCTTTGCTTTGTAAACGCAGATATAGGGCTTCATAAAACTTTCTATTCATTTTTGGTTTCCTCAATAAAATTTTTAATATCGTTTGACATATACCACGTAAGCTTATTGGGGGTATCAGGGTCGGCCATAAAACTCGTTGTCGCGCGTGGCGGATCTGTCTTGACCATTGCAATGGTCGGCACTCCATTGAACTTTAACTTAGTTTCTATACCCGGTTCATCCCCCACGTTAAATACAAAAAAATATATGTCGTCATAAGTGTCTGCGATATCGTGGTAATAATCTCGCAAATTGTGGCAATAGTTGCATTGATTGGAATAAAACTTAATCACACAAGTTGATGGCGCTGTGGTATTTCCGTTCCAAATGTTATGGAGAGCGTCTTTAGAGATTCTCGCTACTTTCATTGGTTTCCTCCTGGTTTTGTTGACTCATGTATTCTCGCACAATAGTTTGTGCTTTTTCCCAGCAATCGGGACAGTATAATCTTACAGGCGGGTCTTTGTCTTCTCTTACAATGACGCTCCATGTCTCTACCATCTCGCGATTTTGCTTATCAAATGGTATTGCGCATGCTAAACACTCTTCTTCGAGTTGATTAAAAAGAGAAATTTTTTCCGAAAGATTTTCGGCGGCATCTGCCTTTAATTTCTTTTCTAAAGCGCGGCGCTGTTTTCTATTCATCGTGCGAGGGCGCCCATCGAGGGCGTCGTGGACCATCCCGCTGGCTTCTTCCTAAACACGACTACTGCAGACGGGAATGGCGCACTGTTATTGCTATCGCCAAACTTTAATCGTCCTTTGATAAAGAAAACCATTTCTGCCTTCATTACATAGTCGTGCCAATATTTTGTGTCGGTGCGCGCTGGGATCAACATCACCACCTTGGTATCGGGGTCTTGTGCTTCTTCGTAACCTTTCTTAATCCATGCGTCGATGCCGCGGCCATATGGGGGGTTGACAAAGACAGTGTGTCCTTGCCAACTTTTCTTCAGCCCATCTTCCATGGGTGTATAAAAATTAGCGCATTTAGTATTATGTGACGTAGCACAAGGGTCTAAATCAAAAGGGCCAAATCTCCAATTGAGTTTCTTAAAGAAGTCATCAGGAGTTGACCATTCCCCGCTTTTACTTGAGAACATTACGACTTGTGTTGCTTTGTTCATCCTGTGCTCCCTAGTGCCCCATCCCCTCTATCGCTGATGGTCATTGGATATTCGTTATAGAGCGCCTCTGTGGCTGTCTCTTGCGGTCGAAAATGTACGACGGGGGTAAGTACCAGTTGTGCAATTTTTGTGCCGGGTTCAACATGTTGTGTGTTGGAGCCCACATTGTGGAGGTTAATAAACACCTCCCCTTCATAGCCTGAATCAACCACGCATGCTCCGACTACAAGGCTGCGCTTTGCAGCCATCCCAGATCGGTTCTTTACTTCAAGCATATACCCATGGGGTACTTCAAACTTTAAGCCTGTGGATAAAATCCTGCTGTCTCCTGGTTGGAGACGACATTTATCCTCGGTATTCTCGGGACAAAAGTATACATCGAGCCCGGCATCCGAAGGGTTTGCGCGGGTTGGGGTCGTAACCCCTTCCCGCACTTTTGAATATCGTATAATCATACTTCCCACCATGTTGTATAAAGACTCTGGCGTCGGCCTTTGCCGGTCGAACCCTCGCTTGAAGGGCGACGATATTGCCTTACATTCTCGCCTTCCATATATTTGCAAACGCAATAGAGGAAAAAATCCAGTTGGCGTGGCAATCCAACATCGTCTGTTGAGAGACCATCAGGGAATTGCCTTTTCTCTACATATTCTTCGATGATTTTCGTCATGCCATCAGTGCCGCTCTTGGGAGAAGAAGGCCCTCGCTCCAGAGCTTCGAGTTGGTGCAGGCCGGCTAGCAGACGTTCGTTGGTGACGCCATAAGTTTTTAAAGCCATGAGCGCTGCCGTGATTAAGTGTGTTTTAAAAACCTTGTTACCCCCCTTAAACCCAATAGCGTCCAAAGCTTTTAATTCCTCCTGGAAATATTGCACGACTTCAAACCTGTCTATGGCTGTAACAGGTACCGGGCCGTTCTTGTCGCGTTGTGGGGGAGTGTTCCATCCCGCATATTCCAAAACTTTAACAATTTGGCCGGCCGCAATTTTGCGAGTATCAAACACAAGTCCTAACTGACGATAGTAGCCAGTAATTTTATCTTTGTTCTTCTCGACGGCATCACTGCTATCAATGGTGTAATAAAGTGCTTTAGCTTCTTCTTCATTCTTGACTGAATAAATTGTGATGCTAACGTGACTTGGAATCGGGCCGGTATATGGCTGGTTCCATACGTATACACGAGTATTGCCGTTAATACGCTCTCGGGTTCCATCGGGGTATTCCACTACATCGCCCATCCCATGAGTAGAAAGCCACTTTTTCTTAAGCATCTTCCTTACACGGGGCGCCCGTAGTTCCACATCGCGTTGGCAAGAAATTGCCTTGTAGCCTGAGAACTCTTCCAGGGCAACTGTTTCATTACGGACGTCCGGGTTTTCATTATCGAAGAAATTATCGGGCCTCTCTTCCAGCGGCGGAAAGGATAGCAACTGAGCATTAAGCGTTCCCATTAGTTTTTCCTCCGCTAATCATTTCAAAGTTCTCCACCACTTCATCGATGTTAAACTTCCCTTTGTAAAGACGATAAGCCTTTACTGCTGCTCTAATCTCATCTGTATTGAGCCAGCTATTCTCGCGGTACTCTGCCCGTAAGTCTCGGCGCTGATCCTTATAAGGTTCCATCGCCTCTTCAATTGCTGCCAGGGAGCGAATATACTCCTTGACATACTTCTTTTTTTCTTCGTGTGAATTGGCCACACTTGCCTCCTTTGTTACTTATATAATATAACAAATTCTAGAGGGAATGTCAAGTGTTTATTTGCCTTGGCCTCGATATTTTTTCTTGTATCTCTTGCCGCCGCCATAAGGGCCAGGACTGCCATACTTCGTATTGGTAGATTGTCCATTATGCGTTCTTTTCGGCTTTGTAGTCGCCGTTTTGTTCTTCGTGTGTTTGCTAGATGCCATTTCTTCTCCTATTTAAAATCAAATTTAACTTTAGCTTCAATTCTCAATTCGGGTACATGCAGATGATTGGTAAGATTGTGCTTCAAACATTCGTCGGCTTCTAAAAACCAATCTGCATGCCCCCCTTCATGAATGATGTCTAAAAAATAATCCTCGTGGTGGCCACAATTCTTTGCCATCATTTTATAAACTTTTTGGTTGAGTCTCTCGGTTTCTTCAGCGTTTGCTTTAATCTCTTCAACTTTGCCAATAGACATTGAAGAAACATCGTGAATCATCAAGGTAGCATCTGGGTCCATATAACGCATCCCCTCTTTGCCAAAGCTAAAGAGGAGCGCACCACACGACATAGCCTTCCCTTGTATAATGGTTGCCACCGGAATACGAGAAGCATTAATATCCGAAATCATTGACATCAGACTATAAACCTGACCGCCATAGCTATCAATTATGATTGGCAATACGGGTTGTCCTGTGTTTTGGGCTTTGGATACGGCTGCGGAAAATTCTTTTGCTGCGCCTTCGTCAAACTTTCGTACCCGAATAACAATGGGTAAATCGTCAATAAGCTCTTTGTCTTTAAGAAGAGGGCTAAAGTTTTTGATAACGTTCATATTAGTAACTAGCCCAGCAATCTGAAAGTTCTACCAATTGCATAAGTAGAGAATCCCCATTGCTCATCATACTTTAATCTTGCCATGTAAGGCCGATTCAAGAAGATCGTATCTTTCTCGGGTTTAACGCCCCAACAGCGGATCTTGGTCAATTCATTATTGGAATCAATTGTTTCCACAATCCAATACAATTTTCCATTCTTTGTCTTCTTGGGGATAATCTTGCGCGGAATAAACCAACACACTTCTAAGTCTGTATCAAATTCAGAGATAGGGGGGATAAACTTTTCTTGGAGCTTCTCCACGGTTTCAGTTTTAATGACAAGGTTAATCGGAAAGACACCTGTAAGCTCTGTCTTAAATTGAATGATCTCTTCCTCGGTAAAGTCGCCTTCAGGCCGATAAAGCTCTAAGTTCTCTCCAAACTTCTTGAGATTCTTAGGTCGTTCGACAACGCATGCTGACCAGAAATGCTTCCGACCAGTAAATCTATCATCCATTAAGAGATCGAGCGCTCCTCCGCGACACAAAGCATCCAATGCCTTTTTGTTAAACTTGCTATAAGAGAGTCCCTCGCGAAAAAGTAAATCCTCCGCATTAGTGAAGGGGCGATGTTCTAAGATTTGCTCGATTGCAGCCATCCCCAGTCCCTTAATAGAAGTGAGAGGTTGGATTAGTGTCTTACCATCTTCGCTGATCTCCCACACTGTTCCGGACTTGTTAATGTCTAGGGGAGCGATGTTGAATCCATAGCGTTTAGCGATGTTGATCGCCTTTTCTTTTCGAGTCTCGGGCTCTTTGTCCAAGAAGGCGGCCATCCATTCAGAAGGATAATAGTTCCACAACCATGCACACTGATAAGATATAATGCTATAGCTCACGGCATGTGACTTGTTGAAGCCATACCCGGAGAAATACTCAAACTTGTTCCACAGGTCTTGTGCCTTGTCTCGATCAATTCCTTTGTCTACGCATCCGTTGATAAACTTAGTGTGCAGTCGTCCTTTAACACTATTCTTGCCTGTTCCCTTTTTAGTGAGAACCTTGCGCAACATGTTGCCTTCGTCAAGAGTCAAATCGCCAAGCTTGTGAGCCAAGAGTGCAATTTGTTCTTGAAAGATTAGGAATCCAAAAGTTTCTTCTGTGATCTCTTGGGATTCTTCTGAAAGATAGGAGACATATTGTGGATGGTTCTTTGCTTCTACATAGTCTGCATCCACACCAGCCGATAAGGGCCCGGGCCGGAAGATAGACGTCACAGCAGAAATGTCAATAATGCTGGTGGGCTTTGCTCTCGTACAAAAACCTTGGGCGCCTTGTTCAGTAAATTGAAACACTCCGGCCCATTTTCCTTGATGAAAGATATTCTTATACACCGCTTGATCATCAAAGTCGATTACATCCGGGTGAATAGTCTCATTATAATAATCGAGGACTTGTTCAAAAGTTGGCTCTGCGATACCATGATGGCGGCGCAAGATATGCTCAATGCACCCTTCCATCATCTTTAATGTCGAGAGTCCAAGCAAATCAAACTTAATGAATCCCATGGGCTCTAGGTGTCGGACGTTCTGTCCTTCTGCCCAGGGCGCTTGTCGCACGCCTCCTGAATTAATCAGTGGCATGGACCGGTCAAGATCCTCTGCGATAACAACGCCTCCTGCATGACGAGAGCATGAGCGCACTTGACCCACAAGTCCTTCAACGCGAGCCTTTACTTCTGGATATTTATGTAAGAAACTTTGGAGCGTGACGGAATATTCCATCACCTCTTCCCAAGTGGGTGCGTATACCCCAGCTTTAATGCCGTGCTTCTTTTTAGCCTCGGGCATTGCCTCTCGCATCATCACGCTGGTAACGTTATTAACCTCCGTAAAAGGAATGCCATAGAGCTTTGAGATATCTTTAATAAGGGATCTCAACTGCAAAGTGTTCCAGTTTGAAATAGGAGCTACGCAATCTTCACCCCACATCTCAACGAGCTTCTCTTTTAGGACCATACTATCTGACACATCGTAATCAATATCGGGATAGTCGGTTGCATCTGAACGCAAGAAACGGGAGAATAGGAGGCCGTGTCTAATGGGATCTACTTGTGTAATGCCAAGACAGTATGCGACGAGAGAGCCGGCGGCTGACCCTCGGCCTGGACCAGCAAGCATCTGCTTCGTTGCTTCATCAGCAATCGCTTTCATCGTAAGGAAATACTTGGAGAAGCCTCGATCATCAATGACGTCTAGCTCTCGCTTTAATCTCGCAAGGTATTCTGGATCGTCATTTAATCCTTTCTCACGCAATCCTTCGAGAGCATAGTTAACCAATGCTTGCGTAGCAGTTGTGCCAGCGGGTACCACAAAGTCTGGAAGACGGACAGTTGTGTCCGGAAAGAAGCTTTCGATGCGTTCGTGGGCAATATGGTACGTCTCGGTAATGCTGTCCATTACCAAGGTATCATCATATTCAAAGCCTTGGTTCTTGGAATAGCTCTCGTAGCTCTCCCACATTTGCTCGCCATTCTTGGGATATAGCTCATATCCAATTTCCTCTACACCCGCGGGAAACTCTGCTCCCTCACCCCAGGATGGAGTTCCTTTCCCAAGCCAGCCTAGGCGCTTATATAGCTCTCTATCCTTCCATGCGGTAGGACTCGGGTAATGACTGTCGGCTGTGGAAATCAGCTTCATATTAAACTCTTCAGCAATCTGAATGATGAGGTGGTTAAGTTCGTGCTGCTCTTTAATGTTGTTCCACTGTAGTTCACCATACCAGCGATCTCCAAAGATCGCTTGCATGCGGCGCGTGGTATCGCGCATGGCGACGAGGGCTGCTTCACGGTCAACACCGGTGCGGTTGCCCTCGTCATCATAGGTGCCGTTGTCCCAATAGTTTCCGGCGTAAACGCCACCTAGGCATGCAGATGCGGCGATGATTCCTTCGCCATACTTCTCTAGCAGTGCATAATCCATGCGGGGGTACCGATAGAAATTCTCGCTCTTGTAGCTCTCTGACACCAATTTGAAAAGGTTGTTAAGCCCTGTTTGGTTTTGGGCCAAAAGAATAAGATGGCGACGGCGCCGTAAAAGATTTTGGAGGCGCTTGCTATCAGTTTCATCTTCGACTGTGGCGGCTGACGCTGCGCTCTGTTTTGCGGAACGCGAGCGCTTCTTGTCGGCCATGGCCTTTTCATATTCTTCGTGCCATTCTTCAATGGATGGAATAAAATATGCTTCTACCCCAAAGATGGGCTTAAAGTCTTTGCCCTCTGATTGCATCTTTTTGGCGTGCAATACCTGATATGCTAGACCGTTCATATTTCCATGGTCAGTTAATGCTAAGGCGTCACCCCCATTCTCATATGCAAAGTCCATATGTGCTTGCGGATAGCCAATGGCATCAAACAGCGAGCCCGCTACGCTGTGGGCGTGTAGCCCTACGAATTTAATCGTCATCTAATTCTCCCTCTCTATATGGTAATTTAACATGTTTATGGGCCTTTGTCAAGTTATTTGATGGCTTTTGTATAAAATTTTCAGAACCCATAAATAGCTGATATTGTTGCCATTTTGAGATATCATAATACCAGTCTAGCTCCTCTTTGTGGGCGTTGGCCTCATTAACCTTCGCAAAGATTGTATCAAAGTCGAAGTGGCGTGCTGACCACCTTTCTAAAAGTGGTAATTTTTTTTGTGGGTATTTTTCGTTTGGATCTGGATTCATGTATTCTTTGGTGGTGGTCTTGTTGACATGGCGCCGACACTGTATAAAGTCTTCTCCAAACATTGTAAATGCTAAAGGCTCATTGTTCTTCACGCTTTTGTCTCCATACGTTAAAAAAAAGTTATTTTCAAAATCTGAAATTTTTGCCCGCAATTTTCTTAGCGAATATACATTATAGGCACTCATTGGAAATGTCACGAAATACTTATGGGGCGTTACCCAGTGAGAGATAATATTGGCCACTCTCCATGCTGAATATATTCCGTATAAAGCTGACCAGCCGTAGGAGTCGCGTCGGTCACGGTCTTTGGGATGAATCGGCACATAATAAATAGGGATCTCTTTGCGCTCTTCACTAGGAAACATGCTGTGTCTGCGATAAAAATATACTGGGTCGTAGGTCCAATCCCCTACTATTTTTTTAAGGATGGGAGCTACATCATCATTGGCTATAATCCATATGGTTTGACAGCCCGCGACAGCGCATTCAAACACCGCTTTCTGGATGGCGGTAAATCCTGGGTCGACCGGCATCAGCCATGCCGGAACAGGCAAATTGAAATCAGTTTCCAAGTTAGCTACAGGAATAATCCCAGCCACATGTATGTGTCGTCCATCGCTCATAAATTGTCTAAAAGTCTATGGTATCCCACACAAGCCTGCGGTAAACTTTGGAGTAAATCCTTTTCATTAACCTCTGGAATCTCCACCGTCGCGATGGATGGCTGTGGGCGTAGCGGTTTCTTGCGTCTCTCGCGACCAATGATAGTTGTTCTAAATTTGTAATATTTTGGTGTACCTGTGGGGGAATAGCCATTAAATAATCCTCGCATTCCTCTTTCTCTCATCTCGGCTATCATTTTAAAGCGTGCCATTGTTTGAGAGTAATCAAAATCTAATAACTGTTCTTCCGTAAGAGTCGAAACTATACAAGCATCCTTGACAGCAGTAGCCCCATCAATCCTATCTGAAGGATAAAACCAGACTTCGTTGACAAAATCGTCTTCGGTTTGGATGAGATCGATCTCATGCTTGCCTCCTCGATTAAACTCTATCCAATCATAACATGTATACACAGGGTTGGCAACTGTTTTTTGAATTACAAGGCCTGTGCAGTTGTCATCACCAAAATAATAAGCTTTTTGGAATTTGATCTCGGCTATTTTTGAGTATTCATTAGAACAGACAAGTCTGTCACCACTATAGCGCAGGCTCTCGCATAAGTTTCCTAATGGTGCGAGGCCTTTTAATGACAACAGAAAAAGTAGGCGCCCCCACAACTCCGCTTTGGAATGGCCGAGGTTAATAGGATCGGCATGGGTAAATGCCTTGTGTTCCATCTTTTCCAGGCCCACGCACTTTAAATCAGCACCTTTCGGCAAATAATCAAAGCGAAAGGGGCGCTCCGGGCGTGAATATAAAAGTGGCAGCTCGTAAATAAAAGCAAACAGGACAGCTTCTAAATTGCTGCCAATTACTACCCTTTCATATTCAAGAGTCGGGATCGTCTTCGCAATGTTCGCTGCTGTTGTGGTAGCCGCTGTCATTCTTTACTTCGTTAAGGAGGGTCCGGATGTCCAAGTTGCCGCAATCAATTTTATTTTTGGAGACATGATAATGACTAATGAATCCTTGAAAATCTCCATACTTAACATGCTGTTCATAAACTTTAGAGGTAGTACCGAATTGATTAAGTGGGGCTTCATAGGGGATACCAATTCCTTCATGAATTGCAGTCCACAAAGCCTTAAGCGCCCGGATTTGAACCGGATAAAAATCTAAGAAAGGGTCTAGGTCTTCGCCGTGCACCCGCACACCCTCTACCAAGGGCCGTTCGCCGTGGCCATTATTTATATACCATTCTTGATATTTAGGATAATATGCATTGGAAATCTCGACACCTACCGCAGACCGATTAACGCGTTCGCTTCCGGCATGCCATCCACCATGTTGCGTATCTAAAGTTTGATAAATTGTCCCGTCATTATCAATAAGAAAATGAACTGAAATGCCGCGGCGATTCAACACCACCTGACAGGAATGTGAATTCAAACATACGTCCCAATGATTCACAAAGGTCTTAATCTTGCGGGGTGGGCGTCCTGTATAGTTATAATACGTTCCTTTGTTCGCCTTTAATCCTCCTGTCTGGGACCACAACACTACCTTGTCCCATTTAATGGGGATAAAATTTCCGTTGTGGACAATATAATTGGAATAAGTCGGAGACTGGGGCTTGTGTTCATCAATATTGGCCTCGCGCTCCGTCCAGACCCGACGAAAAGTCATGGGGCCCACTAACCCATCCGCAGTTAAGCCTTTTGCGCGCTGCCATTTTTTAACGGCGCGGACTAATTGATCATCAAAATATTTCTCGCCAAACCACGTGGGATCCCACCCGAGATTGGCAGCAGATGATTCATTATAGAAGTCCTTATCGATGGGCATGACATTATTTTTCCTGGGTTTTACAAAATACCTATGATATAATTATCTTGTACGACGTTAATTGTCTGATTTTTCACGTTAATTTCTTCTACCATCGACGCGTCGACGACTGCCGTTGATTGGTTATCGAGTTGTTCTTGGAACCTTACATCGTCGGCCCACCGTATTATCTTGGCCTCAATATATCGAGGTTGTTCCGGTTTAAAATCGGCCGGTAACATGATGCCGCTTTCAGTAATGTTCTGTGCGGGGGTGGGTAACTCGATCCAGAGATATCTATTCACCGGCTTAAAGTCACACTCATTTTTCATTCTGTCTCCTAAATTGTACAAGTGTCATTGGTACAAAACTTGGTGCCATTTCCTCCCTCGTCGTCGATTACTCGTACTAGAGGGGTGGTGTTGGCTATCATTTCTTTATAAACTTCTTTTGTTATAGGCTCGTAGGGAGCTTGTTCGTATCCAGTTTTCTTATATTTTAAAAAGGAGACGGCCTTGAGACGCGTCTCATACATTTCTAACGCGTCTTTAATTTGATGAGCTTCTTCATCTTGAAAGGTCACCGTTACAGAGACAGAATTATCTGCCCAGTAATGTTGATATTGGGCTGCAATTTCAAGCTGCTCCCACATGCTTACGTCTTGTTTGCTTTTTGTAAAATAAGGTTCGTGGACCGGAAATTCTACCACCTTCGTGCGGGGAGAATATTTATCTTTTTCTATATTGTAGCCTGCTTCTTCTAAAAGATCCAGCAACTTAGAATCTTCTGAAAATCTAATGCGTCTAATATAATATTCATCTTCCGGAAAATGAATTCCGGGGGTTGATCCATTGAGTAATGATACGGTACCAGATGGTTTAATGGAGGTGGTACGTACCGATTTAGGAATACATAACCAGTTGGAATATTCCTCATCAAGTTCTGCTATATATTGATAGGCTTTATCGCACCACTCATACATCTGGCGGCGCCCATGTTTTGTAAAGGCTTGAACAACTCCTGATTGAGAAAGTCCAATTCTCCGGTTCTTTAACATCTTAGCATTTGTTTCAGGCCAATGAGTGTTGGACAGTGTAATCGTCTTGCCATATAAATAGGCAATCTTTAATGTGCGCAGGTAATCTTCAAGATTATCATGCTTGGCGGGGAAAGTTTCAACGAGACAGCAGAGTTCTGCGTCTTCAAGTTGTTGTTCCACGCAAGGATTAAAACCTGCCACATTAACATCATCGAGGCGTATTCCATCTTTGAATCTGCCTCGGGTGCGGGCATTTTGGAGCCAGATATACCCGGGCTCACCATTCTTCTGGCTCTGTGCGGCATGCCATGTATAGTCCATACCGACTACAGCGTTGAATGAATTATTCGAACCCCATCGGTGATGATAAAGCTTTTCATCATCATTTTTCATCTCTAGATAATAACGATCATCATAATGGCCCATAGCTAATGCGGCTGAACGTCGCACATTGCCCGAGACAACGCAGCGGCCAATGAGATTTTCAGTGTCTACAATGTCTACTGACGTAATTGCTTCTCCAATCTTCGGACCAAAGAGGTTAGTTAAATTTTCATGTAATTCTTTGAGGGGTGCATATCCGCTGGAGGTTCCTCCGAAGCCGCGGATGATGGCGCCGGCCGGCCGAATGGCCGAGTAGTCAAACTTGGGCACCTTCCCTCCGAGAAAAAACCCATCCAATAAAAGATGTACGGAGTCTACCCAGCCTTCGCGGGAGTCATCAATAACTAAAGTATCGTTAGTGTATTGGGGTTCGCGGATGGTGAGAGTATTGGCGCCTTCCGTATCGAAGCCCACGCCAATGCCGAGCATCAGTGCGTCCATCATCCACGCAAAAAGGTAGCCCCCTTTGGTGGAGAGATCGCGAGTAGAACGAAAAGCGCAGTTGAATAAACCGGCGGCTGTTTTTTCTTCTACAAATTTGGTGCCCATCATCCATAGGCCGCGGCCCGGTGGGGTCCACTTCAAATTAAAGAGACGGTCATATGCATCCTTGGCGGTGCGTTGAGCTTTCGCATCGTTCCATTCAAGACTCAATAAAAAAACATGCGCTTTCTGCATGTCAAACATTCCCTCAATGACGCGCTTGCACGTCTGCCACCATTCTTCTGACCCTGTGGCTTCACTATCAAATTCGCTTAGGCGGCGGGCATAAGTACGCTTAAATGTAATGTAACCCAAGGGGCCCCACGGTACTTCTTTGGTTTTATAGGGCTCCAAAAAGGTATCTGATAATCTAAATCTACGAATGTTTTCTATTGTTCTCATCTTTTTCTATTTCCTTTTTAATTTTGAGTACTTGTCTCGCAACAATTGTTGTTGCCCTTTTACACCGAGGGCTACGGGGCTTGTGGCCACGCCGTTTATTAATGTGGGCATCACAGCTTTAGGAAGGATTTGAATCTTTACAACAGAGGTGTCCATAAAGATAGGGTAAATAATACCATCCGGACCATTGCGATTCTTGGCGATAAAGATCTTTCCTTTATTGTTTTGCTTGTCTTCAATAGTTCTGGAGACAGAAAAGATAAAGTCGGCTACAAAACATTTGTTGAAGGCTTCTGAAATCTGTTCCATAGTAATGACTTCTGCATTGAGACCGGAACGATTGGTTTGAGAAGCTGTCCAAATGGGACACTGAAACTCCGATGCGAGAGCGCGGAGTTCTTCATAGATAGATTCCAATTCGTTGCGCTTTTCTTTACGCACGATCACTGGCTTAAGCAGGTCTGCATAATCTACAATAATAAGACCGGGTTTAATATCTCGCTTAAGCAGGCGAGATAAATGAGCACGAATAGTATTAGTAGTAGCAGACTTAACAGGATACTCTTTTACAACAAGCGAGCCATCTAATTTTTTAATCTCCTCGTACACTTCATCTTTAAAGGTCCGAATGTCAGAGAGGGGGTACCCCGTAATGCAACTATCATAGCGCGTTCCAATGACTGTATCTTGAAGCTCCAGAGTATAATGTACAACGGTCTTGCCTTCTTTAATGGCATGCGCTCCTAAATGAACTAACGCCATAGACTTGCCCGCGCCAGTGGGGGCAATCACTACGCCCAACTCACTTTTGCCTAGGCCTCCGCCAGTAATGGTGTCAATTTCAGTCCACCCTGTAGTGACAGGGCTGCGATGTTTGATCTTAAAGCGCTCTTCAAAATCAGCAAGATAATCATAGCCAAAGTTATTTTCAGAGCCCAACTTAAGGGCGTCATTAATAACTGTAGAGATTTCATCGAAAGAGCAATTCTGTAGCAGGCCTACCGATTTCATCATGGCTTCTTTAAGGTTTTGTTTACGACAGAAATCGAGGGACGTGTCTTTGATGTACTTTACATCAGATAATTCGCGAGTATGGATGCGCGCAAAATATTCGCGCACTTGATTCTGAATTACTTTATCTTCGTCATCGAGTTCCGTGCGCAAGATTGTAATCATGGTGTCGAGCGCAGGGTGTGTGCTATAACGTGTGCGATAATCTAGTATTTTATGAACAAAAACACGTAAATATTCTAGTTCTAAAAACTCTATGTCCAGCACTTCCGTAATCTGATCCGCAAACGGCCTGTCTTCAAAAATAAGTTGTACGAATCCCTCTTGGAAGGCCTTTCCATACCTTCCAAAATTCACATTTTCAGTGAGCATCTATTCCCTCTCGATGGTGTATTATATATATCACAGACATGACTGTAAAGTCAATCTAAATTTCAAAATAGTTCTTTTGTGTTGTCAAGACATTCCCTACTAATTTTGTTCAGGTTTGTGCGTAGATCTTCCCAGTTTAATTCACCAAAGCCATCGTTGCGCATCATCCCCATAATCTGTGTCTTATTAAATTCACATTCAAAATTTTCAATTGATTCTTTGACGTGCCTTTTAGATTGGAAAGACATTTGCGGGGCATACAATTGCATCATGCGATAGTTATGCTCAATCAATCCTTGGTTCTCAGAGATGTTGGTAAAGAACTTAAGTTTACTTTTAGTATTCTTACAAAATTCTACTACTTCATCAATCGTATATGATTTGCTATCGCTCAAAAAGTTTAATCTTTTGCCTACGGTTCCAAAGCCTGCGCCGCGGATCCCGGGGAGATTGTCTGAAGTATCCCCCACAATCGAGCGAGCCAGTGCCATGTTGGTCGGATGAACGCCAGTTTGTTCTATAATACGTTTTGTGTTTAGTAATTCATTTTTAGTGGGGCGCAATAAAACAGTCTCGTCATCACAGACCTGCATAAAGTCCCGGTCATTAGAGATAATGATCTTTTGCCATCCCTTGTAATATTCCATCTGTGTAATATATGCAATCACATCATCGGCTTCGATCTCTGGGATCATAAACTGGATGATGGGCATGTTGTTCATGTATTCAATGACGCGACTTTGTTGCCACATTTTGTTGTGCAACTCTTCGTCGTCAGTAAGGTTGTGGAATGCTCGATTTAATCGGATCGGCTTTCTTCCTGCCTTATAATTTTTGTCCATGCTCTTGCGCTTTCGAGAGCCATTGGGACCATCCCATACGACCACGATCTGATCCGGTTTAGTCTCTCGGACGTGTCGTTGAAGAATCTTAATGAACCCTTTCAACCCTCCAATGGGATCTCCATTGGAGGAAATGGATGGGTCTACAATATAGGCCCTAAGATACGCATTCAACGCATCTACAATTAATACTCTCTTCATAGCAAAAGCCCCGCCTGTTATATATAATATAGCATGCGGGGCTCTAATTGTCAAGCAGTTTTTTAACGATATCTGCGGGCGGGCGGGTGCGGTCTTCCGCGCCCTCGTACATGGCGCACGTAGGTGTGCGGATGTCGATTAATCATATGCCGTGGCACTGTACGCAGATCCCAATACCCATGCACCCAGCCGTACCGGGTTTGGTGTCCCTTAACCCAAACCCATGCTTTAACCTTAACTGGCTGGGGGTGTGCTTGGGGTGCGGGTCGCGGCGGCGGTGGCCGGTGGACTGCCGCGGGGGGTGGTGTTGGATGGGGGTGCGCATGTACTGTGCAAGCGCTGCTCATTAATGCAATAGTCGCAATAATAATCTTGTTCATTTTTCTCTCCTAAACTGGGTGGTGGGCAACTGTAAGGGGAAGCTCTTCGGAATCTTCATAGAAGTCTTCGGCCTTTCCATCGCGCTGATCAAACCTCATAATAACCTCTTCGTCCATTAGACGTATGACCTGCTCTCTAAATTCATCATCAGTTTGAATAAGTTCTGTCCACTTTGAAGGCTGAAACTTTTTACTATATCCTTCGGAAGTTTCCAGAGTATACCATGCGCCCTTGGACGTGAGGTATTCTGACGTTTTAATAGCGTCGAACCAACTTTCTTCATCGCGGATGCCAACCTCGTCGGTACCCCACATGATACGGAAGGCGCAGTTTCTTCCTTGTGTTCCAAACCTAGACTTCTCAAGTCTAATCTTAACTTCGGATCCAATACGAAAACCTTTATCATCCAAGACAAACGCACTCTTAGCCTTGCGTCCTGTTAACCAGATGCGCAGTGAATAAGAATAGTGCATAGCCTTTCCGCCGGGTGTCATGTAAGGTGTAGTCATCGCTGTGATGTGGGCCATGGGCCCGCTGGTGATGTTGGTCTTAAGCTGATTAAGAACCAAGAACGTTGCTTGCTTGTCTGCGATAGGCAGCGTAAGCTTTGACATTCCCTTCGCAAGAATGCGCGCCTTCATTGCCATCGATGATTGAGGATTAAAGTCACCTTCAACATCTGATACAGCCGGGGTGAATGCGAGCGAGTCCCAAATCAACAGCAGCTTTTCATCTGTTGCTGCCAGAAGTTCCTCGATAGTCTCCAACACAAACTCGACAGACGATGCCTGGATGTACATTAAGCGCTCTAGGTCGCATCCTGCGGCCTCCAAAAAAGCAGGGTCGATGGCTGACTCGGAATCAAAATATACCACCAGCTTATCCTGTTTCTGGGCGTTGGCTGCAATCTGTGCTGCCATGTAAGATTTGCCTGTAGATGTTAGTCCTGCAATCTCTGTAGTTTTACCGACAGGAATGCCTCCCATCTGGCCTTTACATATAATACTGTCAAGCCAACGAGATCCAGTGGGGATCCATTCTTTGACTTCGGTGGGGTTGGCGCCTGTTAAATCGTGCGCGACATTGCGTCCCGCTTTTTTGTTTACCAGGGTCATGAGATCTTGCATAGATACACGACCAGCCTTAGTTTGTTTTGCCTTTCTCGGCATTTTGCCTTCCTTTGTTTCTAATTAATGGGGCAGACTATTCCCGGTCTGCCAGCGGATATGGTTACTTACTTCTTCTGAACGAATTGATAAAGCTTCTCGGCTTCAGTAATTATATCTTCAGTCGTGTATGGAGTGACAGCAGTGCGCTGCCCTTCGGGCTTAAGATGTTCATTGTCAAATTGACGATCAACCTTGTCCGAGACGATACCAATTGCCATTCCTAGCAAATCAGCGCGGAGTTCATATCCGCTTTTATTTGAATCACTCATTTTTTTCTCCTGTGTGTGTGTGATGTAGCAGACTTATTCCGGTCTGCTAGCGGTCAGTTGATAACTAAACCAACTATTTAAAAGGGTGGCAGACTATTCCCGGTCTGCCAGCGGGGCGAGCCTAGCCTGCTACCAGTTCATTGAACGCACGGTCTACATCAGTAGTTTCAGTGCTCTTGTACTTAGTAGTCTCGCGTGAGCGCGACTCAGCGGATCCGTCTCCGGCAAGCTGCTCGTCGAGAATAGCGTCTACCTGCTCAGGAGTTAGACGGTCAAATAGTCCGTCAAAATCTGGCATGCCATCAAGGAGGGCGGGGATGGCCTCGGTATCCTCAAGCAAAGTTGAGGTATTACGACGCATTTTCAGGCTCGTCTGGGGGTATGCCCCCGGCTTGGTGGGTTTCGTATACGTGAGAGTAATATCAGTACCCTCGGTCGCATCCGTAACATCACCGTACTCGGGGTCAAGGATATAGCCAAGAAGAAGTTCGTATGCGGTCTTACCATAGCCGTACACCTTAATTCCCTCATCTTCTCGACCACGAACAACCACGGGGCTGAAGTATCGAGTGCGCACAAAGAGTGACTTTGCAAGCTTCTTACTTTCCTCGTCGTTCTTCTCGCTTCCTTCTCGCCAAAGCGAAGAAGCGAATTCGCAGATGGGACAATGTTCCCCAAAGTTTCGTTTGGGACACAGGACACCACCTCGGTGATCTCCTACGTTATAATGAAAGAACATTTCCTTCAATGGATCTCCGTCGTTAGTTGGAATGATCCGGATGTCGGTGTCTCCCTCGTCTGGTTTGAACCAAACAGAGTTAGAATCACCCTTGTTTTCACCGCGCAAAGTTGCGAGCTTGCGGCGCATAAGCTCCATATCAATTGA
>Ga0209349_1000413_pt1 | contig 22943 bp, 30 predicted proteins | sample ETNvirnome_2_130_FD_184067 | JGI IMG/M metagenome (GOLD analysis project Ga0209349, IMG submission 184067) | Marine viral communities from the Pacific Ocean - ETNP_2_130 (SPAdes) (version 2) | ecosystem: Environmental > Aquatic > Marine > Oceanic | place: Pacific Ocean | collected 2013-06-22
GCTTAGTGTGTTGGTATTGTGGGGTGCTTCCCTCATCTATCTCTTCCATTGCCATGGAAGGTTTTGCGAAAGTAATATCAATATTACCGCCTGTATCTGTCGTCATTGGGTCTGCAAAGAACTGCATAACTGGAAGGTCTGTGACCTTGTAATCCAGAATAGCGTCTTTGTAATCAATGAGGACTCGCTCACCTGTTCCGCCAGTTGTGGCGTAGGAACCTGTGTTCAGGCTAGTTAATAAACCGGGAGTTGCGTCGACCATCTAAATCACCTGCCTCCGACCCACATACACTTTACCAGACCCTCTGCCGTTGTGGCGCGAGTCTCTAAAGCTATTGCTACTGCTGTACCTGCTGCTGCGAGTGTTGCTGCATCAGCAGTAAAAATCAATACTCCATCAGCGTTGACAGCGCCCAAATCACCAACAGCAACTGCGCCAGTAGCGGAAATGTTTAAAATTACGCCGTGGCCAGTTATAATATTGGCTGGTCCGTTGTCAGCTGCATCAGTTAGCGATACACCACAAGTTGTTACTGAATTAACAATCGCTGGTCGTACATCGTTTGCAGTTCCTGAGAGCTCAATATCCACCACTTCTCCACCTGTAATAGCGCCGTTCGCTGTGAACGGTAAGATACGTGCTGGTGCTCCTCCATCGTTTAGTAAAATTTCTGTTGCCATACTTATTCACCTCTATAGTATTCTGGGTCTATCTTAATATTCCCATCCACTATCTTCATACCGAACTTCCTCTCGGACTCTGGTACTTCACCCTCATCGGCTGATTTACCTTTTCCGAAAGACCTCTCGGCCTCTTGCGTGGGCTCTGGCATTGCTGCTAAAGCCTCACTAAACCCAGTCAGTCTGGGTTCATCCCATGCAGTTAGTTCCTCTACACGCATATCCTTCTTATCTTCTTCGAGTGTCCCGAACAAGACTTCGCGGGATATAATCGCTTCTACAGCTGCACCCTTTCGAGTTAATTCTTCCTTAGCGATTCTCGTTTCCTCAGCAAGCTTAAATGCTTCAATTTCTTTCAAAGCATCTGCGTACTTGGATTCGATATCCGTTTTGGAAGCCTCAACTTCATTAAGTTGTGCGCGTAGAGAAGCGAACTCGCGTTCGACAATGCTCTCTGCATCGGATTTAACATTTGTTTCCTTAACTTCTTCAGTCATAGTTACCTCTGTTTTCCCGTCTTCACATTCACATGCTCCTTCTTTACCACCACAACCACAGTCGTGGTCGTTTTCCGGCGCATGTAATCCACATTCCTTTTCAATAGTACATTCTTTACAGACGGGTTCCATCGTTTCATTGTCAATGAAACTTACCTCTGTAGGACGAATCTTGGTGGCAAATGTGTCACCCATCACGTCGATATCGTTGGAAAACCAGTCGATACTAACGTGAGTCATGTCCCCGTCCTTGACCTTGTTCATCACTTCTTGACCACGACCATATTTATTAGACACCGTTGCCAGCATCTTGATTGCGGTCTTTCCATTATCCATCTTGACCAACTCAGGATTAGTTGCCATGCCGATTAAATCCTCAGTCGTTCGCTGATGGTCAATATACATTGGAAGCTCCTTAAAAGCTTCTATATTATCTTTTAAAGTACCTCCCTCTATATAAACCTTATGTTGCTTTCCGTCTTCCTCATACTCATGAGGCCCGGAAGTAATAGCGGTTACCGGAAATGATACAGAATCAATTCCCTCATCGCTAGTAAATGTCATGTCGTCACCTTCTCCTAAAGAAAGCGCAAATGACCTTTGAACCGGCTCAATGGTTTTGCCCTCTGCAAATTCCCGCTCTACGCCATTCTCTTGCGCCCACATGTTACACATGCCAGCTGCAATCTCCTCGGAGTTATCAAAACCCCTCTTCTTAAGTGTAGCTTTAACTGATGTCATACATTTCTGATACGTCATGTTCTATCACCTGTTGCGTTTGCGGAGGGCTTATTGCCCCTGTTCTGTGCTCTGGCAGATTCCTCTTTCTTATCTGTCTTCTTACCGCCAGAAATGTTGGCATTCTTGCTTCCCGGTCCACCTTCGAGTGGGCTAGACTTTACATCTTCCGAAGTTTCCATCATTAGTTCTGTAACTCCTTCAGGGTCAAGACCACGCTCCTCTCTGACTTCACCGGGCGATAATACTCCTTCGGACAGATATATCATATCCGTCTTAGCTTTAGTGAATGCGTCTTCAACATTAATTTGCCTAAACTTAAACTTAGCTTCGCCCTTCTCCAATTGAGGCATCAGCTGTGCATTGAGTGCTCCTTCTACTAATGATTGTAGATAGCGCACATAGGGTTCAAAAATGGGTCGCGCCTTTTCGGGGTCCGACCACATTGTCATGGGTACTTTAAGAGCCATATGAATCTTGGCAAGTATATCATCAGTATATTTACCATATTCAAAAGCTCGTTGTGTGCCCTGTAATTCTTTAATTATTATGTCGTTTCCATGGATAATATCTTCACCGGGAGCCAGTGAATTAAATGCATCTACTATTTCGTTTATCTTATCAGGACCATAGGGCATATCAGGTAATCCAGCACTTACATCGAAGCGACTGGACGCATATTTGTTTAATGCTGCCCCTATATCCCTCTCAGCGTAATCCTTTAAATCCACGAGATATAAAATAGGATGAATGTCGGAAAGTCCGTATGCGTAATCATCGAAGGTATTATTCTTGAGTTCTATTATCTCATCTTCTTCAAAACGCACATTCTCTTCATCGTCTCCTACTTTCTGATAGTAGTATTCTATCTGACCGTGCTCATTTCTCTTTACAAACATATTTTGGCTTGACCTTAAGACCAGATTATCTCCGGTCCACTCAAGGTAACCTGTTCCAAAAATACGAGCATTCCTAAGCCACCCATATAGAATATTCTCTATATTGATGTCTCTAAACATTTCTTCGACTTCTTCGCGTACGTCATCTTCATCTGTTACTATATCAAAATTATCTTTAACAGCATATAGGCACGGTAAATCAACGAGAGTGCGTATAATAGGGTCTGATAGATATACATTCATATAAGTTCTATTCTTCCCTAAGTGGGGCTCATAGTCCTTAATCTGATTAAATCCACCAAATCCTTTATTGATTTTTAATCGTTTTATCACACCCGCACCGAAACTGCGAGGGTCGTCTTCTTTGTACGGAGGATTGCTGCCAGTGACAGCAAAACGGCGTCTAATATTGTCTACGAACGACATGGCTTTAAATAACTAATCATAATGAGTATATAAAGTTTTTGTTACATTCCCCTTAGTGGTTCCTTGTTTAATGGCATTTTTCGGCGTGTAGTAGCAAATAATGGAGTCGGTCCAGAATATTGAGGGCGACCCATACCCGAAGTTTTGTTAATAGGGGTAGATACTATACTTTTACCGAAATTACCAGTCATGGGTAACATACTAAGCGTAGCATGTAGAGCCATAGCTGCACTATCACAATAATCGTCATGTCTTCCACTGGGCGCTGATATCTTCTCTGTCTTGTTGGCTATATCCATAGTATATTCTAAATCCATATGTTCTCGTGTCCATTTATGCATCATCTTAGCCTCATCCCCTACTAAGCCTTGGGGATTAGGCACTCTTACTCTTCCTTGTTGTATGAAGGATTGATAATCCCTATACATCTGAGTCTTAGTTCCTTTGGGACCACCTGTAAAGACAAAAGCTACAAAATGAACCCCAACTTCTAGTGATGCTAAGCGTAAGTCGTGTTCTACAGCTCCTCCGATACCCGTACAGTCGACAATAAGCCTATTAGCTCCTAATCTCTCAACCACATCCATAATACGTCGCCGTTGGTAGGGTATATCATGGCCGCCAGTCCTAGCATTGATTTCTTCAATGTAAATTAGGCGTGCAATGTTCTCCTTGTCGGTCTTCTCAAGAGACCAAGCACTAATAACCGTAGAATTAACGGATTTACCGATATCTACTCCAACTGTAATGTTGCTTCCTGATACAACCCCGTCAAGAGTATTGAGTAAGTAGTCATCGTAGCAGTTCTTTATTTTTTCTGGAGTAAATACATTCGACACCGATTCTACGAACTCGCATTCGTATTCAGTTCTCCAGTAGATAGAATCTTCTCCCCATTCAGTCATCTTCTCCAGCATTTCTTGTTCATCATAAGGAGCTGAATAAGCGTCTCCCTGCTTTATAGCATCCCTCCATGTAAAATGCATTCTTTGGAAAGTATCGGCATAAGCGTCATCATACAAGTAACGATACATATGATTGTCTTTTGATTTGGGAGTACCTAAGTTTATAAATGGTGCCTTATTAGAAACTATGGCTGGTTCTACATTGTCAATAAATAGTTTATCGTCAATGAGAGGAGACTCATCGACTACTAGGAATGTAGGGTGTTGTCCCCGTATAGCCTGTCCTTGATTAGTAGGCGCCAATGGAGCCCTTCGCATTATAGTGCCCCCTTTAAGTGTTATGTTGGGCTTATTATGAAATCTATAATTAGCTACCAGTCCATTAAGAAAGGCATTATCAGCGAAATGCCTGTAAACGTAATTAAATATAAGAGCTGCTTGGTCCTCCGTAGGAGCAAGGATAAAAACTAAATCCCTGAAACGATTAAAGAACATATAGATAGTTACAGCTACGGAAAGAGCGTAAGATTTCCCACTACCTCGTGGAGCTAATATAGCCAACTTAGTTTGCCTACCGTCTTTCCTTTCTATTAAGGCTTCGAGTATAATTGACTCCTGTAAAGGTCTCAATTTAAGAGGACGTTGATTTGCATCCAAAAGATACGCAGAACAGAAAGCGCGTACCAATTTACGCATCTTGCTCTTTTTCTGTCTACACTGTTTGAATATATTCTCTAAGTGTCTTGAATCTAGTCCGCCTTTACCTGTTAAAAGGCCCTTTAGGTGCTTCTCTTCCTTCATCATCAGTTAAATCCTCCAAAAACGTTTCAAACATTTCTGTGCTTTTCTCTGCTACTGTGGGAACTTCGATATTCAACGCTCGGAACTCAGTATGTATGTCTTTAACGATTGTATTTCTTTGTCGCAAGAGCTCTGTTCGCGCGTTAACATCCCGAATACATATAAGAATTTCTTCCCACAATATATCTTCAAGAGCAAGATTGCGCGCCAGAAGACGGACAAGCTCTTTATGACGACCATATTCTGCTTCTCCGACTCTCTGACGTAATCGCTGCTCGTATTTCTCTACGTTCAAAGTGCTTTGCCTTCGGCAAGGGCTGACTTGACTTCACTCTTAACCAGTGCGGCTAATTTGTCGTCATGCTCGTCCCATGCGGTTAGCAATACATTTCGAACTAAAGAGTCCTTTACGTGCTTTTGAGCTGCTTCATCCAGCTTCTCGTATGCTTTCATCTGGGTCTCAGTTAGATTCTTATCCAATAGAGTCATCAGTTCTGCTTCATTATTCTTTAAGTATTTAAAGACTAACGCTTTAACTGCTGGTACGGTGTATGCTATATAAGCACCAAGTCCTAATACTAAAGCAGCTAGTGCTAGAAGCACTGGGTCATCCATCAGACTATCTAAGAGTCCTGATTCTTCCACACTCTCGAGAAGTTCGGTTACATTACCGCCCGTCTCGTTGTTTTCATTTGTTGTGTTGTTCGGCATTGTTGTCTCCTATTTCGTGTTCGTGTCCATTCCTAAACGTTCCTTTCCTTGTCTGTTCTATCTGACTGTTCTGTTGAGCAGTCCATAATTCTAATATTTTATATATAATAACGAGCGCAGGTGAACCTATAATCAGAAGAATTGACTTATAAGATTCTATATCTTCTACTATTGATGGCTCTCTAAAAGCCATAGCAACTAAGAATATAGATAAACCTACCCAAGCCATTACAACTGGGGCTGCTACTAGCATCATCATGAAATTAGCGAAATTCCCATCAGGGGATGTTGCGTCTTTCTTATGATTACTCATTTCTTCTCCTGTAATAATAACTTAATTTCTGCGAGAGCTATTTTTACCACATTCATATCCTCTGCATTTTTTTCATGCCGAGCTCCAAATTCGTTCTTCACTTCATATAGTGAAAAAACCATAAAGCGATATAAGGCATAAATTGCTCCAAGAAGGAGTATTAACGGTAGTCCATAATCTTCGATTGCGACTAAAACATCTTCCATTATTCTTTTTACACAACGCGCCTATATAAAGATTACCCTAATCAAAGTCAGGAAACTGAGACTGGCTCTCTACATCCAAGTCTAATTTGGTTGAAGAAGGAATATCAGAATAATTCTCCTTGGGTCTCTTTTTATATTTGGGTTCCCACTTGGGTATCTCTACATCACAGGGTCCACCATTATGTTGCTTATTAAACGAACACCACTTACATAGATTCTGGGGCACCTGCTCGTATCGGTCCTCATATTCTTCTTTCTGCTTTATACAGTCGTGTACCATCTTAATTAAGTCACGAGCCTCATCAAGCTCACTTTGCGTTATCTTGACGAAGAAGGTATCGTCGAAGCGAAGATAGTTAACGCCCACGAAATTGGGCATCTCTCCCATCTCTAATGTGTACAGAAAGGCGTAAATGATTAATTGTCGATAGTACTCCTCAGGGAGGTATGGTCCGTAGCGCTTACTGGTCTTATAGTCCAGCAATGTAGTACCACCGTCGAAATCATTACATACAACATCTACGACTCCTACTATTGCATACTCTACTGACTTAACCCATTTCTCAGCGTACTTGGGTGCCACAGCATTCCATGCCTGTTGCTTGTTCCTGTATATCTTCCACTGTACCATCTCAGTTAATTTCTTATTGACGGAGTCAACAAAATTCTGGAGAATAGCTTCTGTCTCCTTGTACATGGCATCCATTTCTTCATTGGTGTGAACTTCCCATAGCCACTTATGCTTCGCTATCTTCTCTTCCCAACCTTTCTCAAACTCTCCCTGTACCCATAACTTGGGCACTCCTTTCTCCCATTGGCTCAACGTCTTGAACTGCTGCTTGAAGAGTCTTTCGAGTACCTTATGTACCAACGTTCCACGGAAGAGATGTATAGTCTTCTTCTCGGGCAACTTGGCTATGTACTTGTAATAAAATTCGCGGGGACATTTCAGATACGTATTTATCTTCGATGGAGACAAGCGCATGTGGCTGGGCTCCCAGAAGTGCTTATCCTTTATCTTTTCCGTGGCCATTTTGGATAAGCCCGACTTAGCCTTTTTTGTCATGATTCCATTCTCCTGCTATCCCGTTCATTGTAAATCGAGTCTTCATTTCGTATGGCTTGCCACACGTTATACATACCATTCCATAGGTCTTGACTTCTTTACATTCGCACTTTTCCGTGGCTGCTACGAAGTCGCTATAAGACTTACCGTGGAAGCCATCAGGGTCTTCAGTAAGCTCTACTGTGCTCATGTTTTTTGCGTTCTTTTTCGACATGGTTATTTTTCCTATAGAAACTTAAAGCACCTCACTATTTAAAGCTTTCGCGAGGGGTCTCAGTTCGGCCCCCACGGTCCTGAACTGAGGATGCTTAGTAGAGCTTATTATTGTTGTTAATAGTGATACTCTACTATCTTTAATATAGCTGTATAAAGAAGGTTCAAAATATGGCTCGATTTGTTTAAGGGGGTAGTCAGAGAATATGTAGGGGGGGCCTGACTGAGTTTAGACGGGAGTAACCACAATAAAATAAACCATAAGCAGAACTAAAAAAGAGCTATAAATTAAAGTGCTAAGCACGAATAGACCTAAAACCTTTATATACTACATGCTACTGATAGCTTGTGAGTGAATACCCAAACAGGTTGGAAAGTGTCGATATAGAGCGACACATGGAAGCAAAGAATAGGATAGTCTGTATATCCTGTTCGGAGTCAGTCCCCGAGGACGGCAACTGGCATTTTATAGTTTCGGAGACATGGTGCCACCAATGCGTTATTGACGCTGATTTGATAGGTCACACTTATGGATAAATTTTACATCTATAAGTTAGCCCGTCAGGCAGAAAAGACAAACTACAATTTTGTAGACATCCAGATGGATAAAGCCCCCGATAAGGGGGCCATATACTATGGCTTAACACAGAATCCACAAAAGCGATTAAGCCAACACAGACCAATAAAGGGTCATGATGTCAGCATGTGCATAATAGCAGAGTTTGACTCTGTGTGGTTTGCTTTAGAGCATGAAGCCAAAATAATAGCAGACCATGTCAGGACCTATGGAAAGGCCCCTGAAATGCAAGGAAAAGCCAATTCTGGAGTAAAGGCCACCCCTAAGGGGGGTGGTCAGCAATGAATAAAGAATTTAATAATATTTGGAAGTTCATTAAATCAGGTCAACCAGATACAGCAAGCATGGCTATAAGCATGGCTAACGGCCTTAATGAAATGGATAATACAAATTATGAAAATTCAGAAAATGAAAATAGCTTCCTTGAATTAAAAACATTAATCTATAAGAAAGTCGCTTTCTGTAATGATAATATACCTGATACCCTATGCCCAGAATTACAATTAAAACAATGGTTCTGGTTTTACGTCAGTGCCCTAATACAGGGTCGTTATGATGACGCAAGCTATAACTTAACCATATGGGAATCATACCGTAAAGAGGTTAAATAATGGCTTTAAGATTTAATAGAAGATGGCGACAAATAGCAAAAGACATTAAACCTAAAGAGGACGCTTGGAAAGGCTTTAAGCCTATACAAAAGGGGTCTTATGGTGGTGGCTTAGGTCACTGTGATAAATGTAAAAATCCAAGGATGACATTCGTTCACTGTGTAAAAGGACTTAAGACTTATTGTAATAAACATAAAGGGGGTGAATAAATGGAATATCAAGATTGGTTGGTATGGCACATGATTATTGCGTCATCACGACACAGCATTAATTAAGCTGAGTAAAAGAGGACTTAGGGTTAATATCCCTAAGTCCAAAATACGCCCTTGTCTGAGCGTAAGCTTTATTTTTTTTTATTTTTATTATCAAAGTTCCATCCGCGTGGAAAAATCTTTTAATTAATTTAATCCCGCGCTGTACGTGAGCCTAGGCCCGGGTGAGATACGCCATAACGCGTAGGTGAGAAAGAGAAACCCAGCGTCCCTTTTTTGCGGCCTTTGGCGGGGGTGAGATACGCCATAACGCGTAGGTGAGAAAGAGAAACTGTAGCACCACTTTTCCACAATTTTTGGACCCTTTATATACCCCCCTGTAGCTCTACATTTTCCTTTATATACCCCCTTCTATCTCATAAGGTTTAGGGCTCCCTAAATCCTATATTAGGGTATATAAGGCTTTGCGTAGTCTTTATATAGCCACACTCAATGTGTATGTATGCCTAAAATGAGTGAAACAACCGAAGCCAAATTCTATATCTATGCTTTAGTGTCAACTTCAGAAAAAGCACGTGGTGAAAATTCACTACGAGTGGACATGGGAACATTTGAAGGACTCGGTAAAAATATAGAATATATAGGAATCTCGAGACAAAACCCAACTAAGAGATTGAGCCAACATCAATCTAAGCCATTGTTTGAAAAAGCTATTGGAAAGAAAGTTAAAAATCTGGGAATGTTCATAATAGATTCTGGAATAAAATCCGAATGGCACGCACTTCGAGACGAAGCGAAACTCGTGTCTGATTACTTCGACCAATTTGGCGAAGCACCAAGACTGCAAGGAGCAGCAAACTCGGGAAAATACTAAGGAGGTAAAAAATGGATATCGACGCATGGATAGAAATTGAAATCGAAAGAATAAAACTCGGGGAATAATCCCCGACCTTTCGAGCATACGCAAACCGGAGCCGCAAGGCTCCTTTTCCATTCGTGGGGATTTTCAAAAAAAAGGCGAGCGGGATTTGTCCCCTTATATACCCCCTTATAGGATTTGCCTTACGTCGTCGTGAGAGACCACCCATAACTATATAACACTGGTAGCTACTGTCATATATGGACAAATATCAGGACTGGCTGACATGGCACGTTATTATTGCGTCGTCACGTCACAGTATAGCATAAGCAAAACAAACACTTAAGGCTGGGTTTCAGGGGCCGAATCCCGACCCAGCCCATAAGCTTAAATAGGGACTCCCTATTGTATGATTAATGAGGTAGCACCTTGTTAAGTGGTGGCTGAATAAAGAGACCCAATCTCTTAAGGCACTATTGACCAGAAACGAGAGCCGACTGGCGGAGTGACTGGTAATAGGTAGGACGCGATTAAAAACTACTCATGTAGTTGGGCGCGGACTTGGAGGTAAACACGAGACCTCCCCACACCTTACGATTCTCTATAGAGCACGCTGTGTTATAAGACGTATTCTTATAGCTGCAAAGTGCGAATCGGTTTGGCCGCAGCGAGCTCTTTATATACCCCAATGGCTAGGCGACGGGGTATATATAGTTTTTCCCCTCATGTGGAAATTTCAAAATTTCGAGCTTGAGCACAAAAACGTTCAAAAAAACGTAAGCGGGATTTTTCCCTTTATATACCCCCTTTCAGAAAAATGAGACTTGAGCACAAACGACCACCGAAAGACATATAAGCTCGTAGCCTACTGTCATGTAAGGAGTAAAAGACATGAGTGACCATAACCATGATACGTTTGGCGAGTGCGATAACTGCCAGCTTGAAAGTCGATTATACGGCGGAATATGTGAAAACTGCGATAATGAATATTTCGCAGAATTTTGGACGGGAGAAGATTATTAAATATGAGACACTCTAAAAAAATGGTTGGCGACTATCGTTACAGCTGTAAAGTATTAACGCACGTCGTTAGATTAAATGATGGCCATGTTATGCCTGACTGGATTGACTGCAAACCATCACAGGCTAAAGAAATAAGCCGAAGGTTAAGAAACCGTGAATATGACACGGACCATTATGCGGTAAGGATTCGCAGAAGTCCTAAAAGCCGCCACGCTAAAGACGTGGAACTTTGGACCGATGAAAAGGTATTTTGGTAGTATATATAGGCAGTCCGCTAGCCAAGGGGGTATATAAACCCCCTAGTGCAACCTTCCATCCCTGTGGAAAACATTTTCTAAAAATAGTGAGCGGGATTTTCCCCCTTATATACCCCCTTTTAGGAAAATGAGATTTGAGCACAAACGACCACCCAAAGGCATATAAGGGCATAGACTACTGTAGTATAAGGAGTAAAAGATGAGTGACCAGAGATGTGATAACTGTGACTTGGAAGATGTCGAATTATTCGGCGGTATATGTGAAAAGTGCGATGATGAATTTTTCGCAGAATTTTGGACAGGAGAAGATTATTAAATATGTTATTAGAAATATTTATAGCAATCATATCTATATCAGCATGGATAATCACATTCTGTGAAGCTTTCGAGGTTTGGGAATAACCTTATATAGGGGTTCCCTATTGGGTATACAGGAGTAAAAAATGGCATTGAAATTCAACAGAAGATGGAAAAAAATAGCAAAAGAAATAAGAGGTAAAAAATGAGACATAATAAAAAATGTAATTGTGATGCGTGCTTTGATAAAGGTGTTGGTGCAATTGAATATTGGATGGAGGATTAAATGAAATCAATACTTGATATCCTCGCAGACATGGAAATAATTATAGAGGATGCAGAGGGGGACCTTTGCATATTAAAACGTAAAGATGAGTGAAGAGTGGACCGACCATTTAACAATGGAAGAGTTGAATTTTAAAAAGCCCGAAAGTTGGGACGCCAAAGATTTTATTTTTAGTAATAAATATTATTGCCCTATATGTGCCACGCCCGAAGATGGCACCTGTCAAGTTTTAGTTGATTGGGAAATTGAAAAATGGGGCTCATGTAAAGTGCTCGAAGAGTAGGGTATATAAAGGGCTGTGATGTGAAGGCTGAGCCCGCAGTTTTCCACACGAGTGGGGGCGCCTCGCCCCCGCACCGCAACGCTTATATAGCGGTCCCCTATTCCCATATAATGAGCTTTGAGAATATAGTAAGGAACGCCTACCGGTTCAGGAGAGCCCCCTCACGCCCTCGTGTGAGTAACAAAAATAGCCACACCCTCGAGATATACGAGGCAATAGAGGCCCATAAATTGGGACTCGATGAGAAACACGCAACGCCCCTAAAGGAGAAGCCTTAAATAGGGGCTTGCGTTTGGTGTAGTATGTTAATGCATAAGTTTGATAGTCTGAAAGAAGCAGAAAATACAATAGGGGGTTTAAGTTCCCCCTCTAAAATGCCGTCTTATGGATGGAGTATTTCAGCCCGTCGGTGTGATGTAGGGAGTAAATTAGCTAAAAAAGAGGGAACCGTTTGTTATAACTGTTATGCTCTTAAAGGCCGTTATATGTTTCCCATGACCCAGAACGCTTTAGAAAGGCGCTTTAACGCTTGGAGTGGTGACCGTGAAAAATTTGTAGACGCTATGATTTTTATAATGCATAATAAAAAGCACATTGTAGATACTGGCGTTTTCCGTTGGTTTGATAGTGGTGACCTTCAAGGTATAAAAATGTTAGAGGATATTAATAATATAGCTTGGGCAAGTCCCCACGTTAAATTTTGGTTGCCTACAAAAGAATATACTTTAATAAAGGACCACTCTTTAGATATAGCACCTAATCTAATTATTAGAGTTAGCAACCCTAATAAAAATAAGAGCTTTAAAGATAGCTTCGATTATGTTAGCGCTGTATTTGATAAAGACAGACTCCCTAAAGATTCCCATAAATGCCCATCTTCTAAACAGGGTAATAAGTGCGGAAGCTGTCGGGCTTGCTGGTCGGATAAAATTAACGAGGTTGTTTATTTAGCCCATTAGAAGCCCCTATATAAAGGCGGGGGGTTTCCCCACGTGTGGACGCGCAGCGGGCTGCGGGACTGGACCGCTTTATATACCCCCTTCTTCTCAGTTCGGTCCTCAGTCGACATGAGATACCACAAAGCTTATAAGGAGTTCCACTACTGTATAGGTATGAGTAAAGGACACTGCGGAAGAATAACCGCTAAGGAATATGCAAAAGGAAGGGGTAAAAACCCTTGCGGCAAAACGGTATCAGTGGATGAGCCGTATGAGATTTACAAAGATGAGCGTTCAGGCTTTGAATGGAGAGTTTTAAAGAAGTATCAGACTCCTGAGAACGAAGCGAAAAATACTTTTGCTCGCTGGTTCTGTGCTGTTAAAAGTCCTATGACTTATGGCTCATGGGAAATGGGCGACGTCTACGCCAGAGACGTAAAGACATATGGGGAAAGGGTTAAATAGCCCTCCCATACTGGTATATTACAGTTACTTAAGTAACACGTGACCTGAAGTAATGACAACAAATTGAACCATACGCACCTTTGACACGACAAACTTGAAACCGCACGACCCATCCCTCAACGGTTACCTTAAGGGAGAGTAGCGCTTTAACTGATTCGAAATGCTGTATCTCGGTCCCTCACTTTGTATAGTTCAAAGAAAGCTATGATGTGAATTTACGATGTGGTTGCTGTCTCCCTCGCCTGACTGGAAACGGTTTGCCTTGGAGCAGGTCACCCCCCTAGATGGACCCCCTGCGTTCAACAAAGAACGGTCAGGTCCACGGGCAACCGCTCCCAACGTTAGACTTTTTGAATTGTTAACAGACTTTGGTGAAGTTGCCTAAACACTCCTATATAAAGGCGCGTCCACGCATGTGGAAAAACGCAGCGGAAACAGGGCGCTTTAAATACCCCCCTCGACCAAAACGACTCTATCGTCGTGAGAAAGCACCGAAAGACTTAAGACGCCCCCTGACTATACTATATCATGAGCTTAGAGACTAAGAGAGGACTGCCATGGCGGTCCGGTAGAGCTTCGACTGTCGACTACTTTGTAGAAGTCGGCACGACTCCATACGGCAAGTATGGTTTATATAAGGAAATGATTCCTATCGGCACTGGCCGAAGAGGAAAGCATTTGGAAATGGCAACTGAGATTCAGCTGTCTAATCCAGAGATTTTCGAGAATCTCACGCTAAGGCAAATAGTCAGCAGGGGATAAGCTTAAATAGGCTCCCCCTATTCTGAACTATGAGTAAAGCAAAGATGGATTACCTGTGGGCTCCAAAAGACGAGAAGCTTGTTAGTGGGCTTCTCGAACTTCTGGGAGTTGAAAAGGTCGGTAAGTCAGCACGTTACCCTACTGGGGTAAAGTATGATTGTCTGGTAGCTATTTGCGAAGTCGTTTCTTCTAACGAAAAGACTGCTTCAATGATTGCGTCAAGGACACACGACCTACAAAGTCACAGGAAAGCTGTCGGAAAGGCTCCAAGCATTGACTCTGTGGTTAACGCTCTCCAATCTGGAAAGATGTCGGAAGCAGACCTTAAAGAGGCGATGAAAAAGGCCGGACTGGTATAAGCAAGTAAAACGTAACGGGGTAAACGAAATTACCCCACCTTACAGTATTCGCCCTGTGATGAACAGGGCCTTACATTAAAGAGGTAAATAAGGCAAAACCGAACGGGAGACGCAAACAACATAATTCCTTTACGTTGAGGATTAAATGTCACACTTGGCAAAGTGAAGTCATGGTAGGGGCGCTTAAAGCCGTCATACTTCAACGACAGCGTAAAAGTGATGAAGGTTTAAACTCAAAAGGTTTAAATCGTAAAACCAAGGGGCGTTGTTTGGGTCTCGGCCTCTTATTCACAGTTATGCCCCCTTGACTTATCGTTAACGTATAATTAAATATCGAGATAAGAAACGCATTGGCGGGCCCGCTATATAAGGCGGGGGGCTAACAAAATTTTTCCACGGGAGAGGACGTTCTCAGCTCAGCTCTATTAATCTCTCAGTTTAAAATGCTTAGTCGGGCTTAGGCCCAAGTGAGAAAGGTTCTCAGTTCGCGTTTCAACATCTCAGTGTATCATCGCTCAGTCCGCATGAGAAAGCGCTACAAAGCAACAGTAAGGGGCCCTGAGAAGCCCGTCTCAGTTGGGCTTTGGGCTCTACTGAGCCAGTCGGTAGGCCTAAAAGAGAAAATGGAGGGCTTAGTAGGGCTTAAAACCCAAACTAAAACCAGTTTATGCTCAACCAAACCAGTTCAGTGTGTGAACAGAGAAAGAGTAAGGTAAATATCTGTCTTCACTATATTATAAGCTCTATTAAGAGCCCTATTAAGCAAAGCTTTATAAACCAAGCTCTACTAAGAGAGCTATACTAAGATAACTAAGCACTATTACTTACAGCAATATATAGCTTAACTGAGCCATGCTATAATATAGTTAATATAGTGCCCGATTTCTCAGCCCAAGCACAGGCACCACCGAAAAGCTTATAAAGGCACTCCCTTCTCTAAGGGCATGCACAAAACCGATGCAATGACGACTGATGTGATAGCTCAAATGCTGTCTCAGTTGAACAGTAAGCAACTACAAAAGTTGCTCAGCTCAACCCCGAACCGTAAAGGGTCGGAGATACGTGGAAAGAGAAATGCCCGAACTGAGGTATATTTCCAAAGAGTAAAGGACGAGGGATTATACCCTCACAATTATCCTACCTTCCCTCAGTTCAGAGAGGTATTGCTGTGAGAATGACATTAGCTGAATGGTGCCTTATGACTTGTGAATGTCCTGAGCCTAAACTGGCTGAGGACATAAACGATGTGTGCGAGGATTGTGGCTATTATTTGCCTCAGTCCAGCGAGGTAGCAGGATGATTAAACACGACGCAGTAAAGAAGTTCAATTCTTACATGACTCAGCACACGGACAGGTTGCCCCTGCTCAGTGTTGAGACGATTGAAGATAAACGCTTTATTGGCCTGAGAAGAACATTGGAAGGTGTCTACGGAGACATTGAGAACAATGCGTGGTCTGTGAGCCAGCACTTAGCTCGGCTCGTTGATGACCTCAGCTCAATGGAGCTTGATGATAAGAAAAGGTTGACAGGTATACTGAGTAAATACCAAGTGAAAGGTGAAGTAAGACCTGTTAGTGGAACTAAGACCTATGGCTACGACTTCAGCCGAGTTGATGGTAGTATGTATAAGAGAAGGAGGTCGAACTGATGGGTAAAAGAGATGATAGACCTTCCCCGACTGAATCCGCAACTAAGTTCATCGTAGGGTCAACTAAGATAGGTGGAGACGGACATAGGTGGATAGTAAGGGATTATCCAAAATCAGGGACTCGGAGATGGGTCAGATACTACCCGTATATGGAATCCGAACTGAAAGGAATTGCCCACGATGGTGAGGGACTCTACGATGATGGATATACCACCGTAGTTGAACACCTCAGGACGAGAGCTGACCCAAGTTACGACACAGGGAAAGATGTCTCAGTTGAGGACACCGATACATTTATAAAGGAGCATGCAGATGCAGATACGATGACTACAACCGACGTAGAACATGAGGGCTTAGGCGCACTTTTTGGTGATGCCGAAAGCCCCGAGCCAGTTGAGGAACCTACCCCCGAAGAAGTGGTAGAAATAGAGAAAGAAACAGTGATGTCTAAGCTGAGAGGCTCAGTCAATGTGCCTGAGGAGTTTAAGTTCGCAGACCACCTCACGTTCTTCACCATGCTAAGAAATATATTTCGTGGTAAGAACATACTGGTCACCGGACCCTCAGGATGTGGTAAGTCAAGTCTCGGTAAGATATTATCTGATATAACCGGAAAGAGTTACTATTCTTTTAACTTTGGTGATACTATGAATCCCTCAGCTAAGCTGTTGGGTGATACTAAGTATAACAAGGAAGAGGGAACATGGTTCAAACCTTCTCGGTTCGTTAAAGCCATCCAACAGGATTCATTTATCATGCTGGATGAGGTGACAAGGGACCGAACAGGTGACTTAGCTAATATTCTGATGCCTGTCCTTGATGGACAGAAGTATCTCGCTTTAGATGAGTCTGAGGATGCTGACTCAGTTACCGTTAGCCCCCAAGCCTTCTTCTATGCTACTGCCAACATAGGTAGAGAGTATCTCGGAGCAAGTCACGACTTGGACCGAGCTTGGAAGGACAGATTCACAGGTGGGATATATGAATTGGACTACCTTCCTCCAGACAAAGAGAAGGAATTGTTGAAGATACGAAGTCCTCAGTTGATGGACGACACCGCAGATAAGATAGTTGACTTTGCGAAGAGGGTTCGTGACCTATACAAGTCGGATGAGCTGGCTACGGCTGTCTCAACCCGTATGTGCTTGGCTGTGGCCGACCTCGTTGTAGACGGAATGAGCCTGATTGATGCATTGAAGCATACCTGTCTCCCTTTCTACCCTGTTCAGGGTGGAGATGACACTGAGAGGGTAAGGATTGTGCAAGTCATTCAGTCTATGGGGGATTAATGCCTAAGTTCGTAATAGAGCTGGACATGGAAGAATATGACATACTCCGAGACTACTATAATGAGTTCAAATATGATTCCGACCTTGCTTCGATTGAAGGGAGCATAGTTCATGGCATCGTATCTCAGCTCTTTGCATCATTTGAAATGGAGCCTGAACTATACCATGATACTACCCACTTCACGGGAACTGAGGAGGATTAAGATGGTTAGAAAGAAAGTATTACGAAGAAAGCATTGTTACTGGCATCAGGTTGCTAAGTCCATGCTTGAGCTTGGACTGAAGCCAACCATTGTTGGACACATAATCAGAGATGTCTTTCCTGAGACCGAGATAAATGGTCGCCATATTGGTGCGTTCAAGCGTAGATTGATAAAGGATGGTGAACTGAAGATTCCCGATAAGGTAACCATGAAAAGAAATGAAGCATCTCAGTTAGCGAAAGGACTTGTCTCAACTGAAGATTTATTCATATACAAATGTATGGTAGGCTCAACTAAGAGGACTCTCAAGTGTTTTGAGTTCAAATTCAAAGGCGAAGAGAAGGATGTATTGATGGAGGTAGACAAATGGTTATTGAACATGGACCACACAGAACTGAAAGCATAGACGATTGGGCTGAGGAGGAGGATGACCCATACTGCTACGGGTGTGATGCATGGACTACGGTTGATGACCACGATAACTGTGCAACGTGTGGTCTCTCAATTAAGACCATAGACCCTTATACTTCACCCATTACTGCCAAAGTTTACAGTTCCTCAGCCCCTAAGGTCTCATCTCATGGTGACATGTGGGGCAGAGGTAGAAGTAGTGGCTACACTTGGGGTAGTGGTGGAGGCTGGTGGCAAGGAAACTCAAGCTCTTCTTACACCTCTCAGTGGGGTGGTGGGTGGTCTTCATCCAATACAGACCGAGACGCACGTTTGCTGAAACATAAGAGGCATCTGGATTCTCTTTGTAAGGTTGTGTCACCAACTGTAAAACACACACTAAGCTATTCTACTGGTAAAAAGAACTATTCCAATATGGAAAGAGGGAGTATCTTTGTTGATGGCTCCTTACTCTATGATAATGATGATAAGCTGGATGTGGTGGCAGGTCTCTCAATTCACGAGAAGCTACACTTAGTTCATACTGCGCCATTATTGGCTTGGGAAAAGAAATATGGTTATGATAATGACCTGTCCATGACTAAGAAAAAACTATTACATAACATTGGTAATATCATCGAAGATGAGTTCATCGAGTCTCAGTTAGCTAAGACCCACGCTGGTTTCGTTAGCTACATAGAAAAGGTGAAACGTCATTATTTTGAGAAGCATGGCAAGAAGATTGAGGACTGTGATGATGCCTTCGCTGACGTAGTAAACACATTACTGGCCTTAGTTCGTTATCCTGAGGTGATTGATGCAGAGCGTAGAAAGAAACACGCTAAGCACCTTCAATACTTTGCACGAGCCCTGAAGACGGCAACTGAGAGTAGGGAAGAGTCCCTTAAAGCAGTTCAATCCTGTTATGAGTATCTCGTTCAGCTTGCTGAAGAGATGGCCGAAGCGAGCAAAGATGGTGACGAAGAAAGTATCATGAAACGAGCTGAGGATAAGATGGCTGACGTAATGAAAGCGTGGGCTAAGGCTGGAATGGAAGATAAGCTCAGCCCAGAGGAAAAGGAAGATATGCTCGAAAAGATGATAGAAGATGAGAGGGCGACGGATGAGAGGCATGGTCGCACAGGAGCAGAGCGTATTATAGAAGATGCTGACCCTAAGCTGGCGAAGAAGCTGGTAGCCTACGAAGAAGATTTAAAGAGCATCAGTGATGAACTCGCTAAGAGGATTGCCGACTTAGAGGATAGTGACTATTCTGAGGAAACTTATGGTAAGGACAAGGCTCTCGGCCTGAAAACAGGACTGAAAGTAACTTGGCGTAACCAGAAATCGTCGGGTGAAGAACGCTTTGGTCGAAGTAAGATTGCAGTATATGATGATGGTGTGGCTGAAATGAAGTCAGCTATATCTGGACTGAGGCGTAAGATAGACCTCTACGGTGATACTAAGATGTATACTATTCGTAACCAAAAGAGAGGAAGGCTTGATAAAAAGATGCTACATAAGATACCTCTCGGTAGAGATGACCTCTTTAAGAACATAGTCGTTGATGAGGATAAACCTCTGGATGTATGTCTCTTAATTGATGAATCGGGTAGTATGGGAAGTCATAAGATGAAGCATGCCCGTGAATGTGCTATTGCTCTACGTGAAGCACTAAAGGACAATCCTGCTCTCAGCTTATGGGTCTTTGGGCACACGGCTGATGGTTATTCATGGGATGATAAGGGTGCTACTAACATGTCCGTCTACTGGTCTCCTCAGTATCAAACTGATTTGAAGGCGATGGGTGGACTTCAAGCAAGGTCCGAGAACAGGGATGGCATGGCTATCCTCAGTTCAGCCGAGCGTGTTAGGAATGAATCCGACTCACCATCAAGCAACAAGCTGATGATAGTTATCTCAGATGGAGAGCCGTCTGCGGCTAAGTATAGAGGACACACCGCTATACAGCACACCCGTAAGGTAGTGAAGCACATTGAGTCTCAGGGCTGGAGTGTGATTCAGGTGGGTATAAGTGGAGCGAGAGAGCATACAATGAAGGATATGTTTAAGAACTGGCTTTACATTGACGATTCATCTCAGCTCGCCAACAAGGTGAGCCGAATCATCAGGAAGGTGATAAAGGTATGAACAATTACGAAAAGATATTCGAGATGTTAATTGAGGCCATCATAGAAGATGCTATGAACGGAGGCGTTCAGATAGACATGGATGAAGTAGAGAAAGCAGAAGCTATGTATGAACCTTAAAGCCCCTCCTCATCTCGAGGAAGCTGGTTGGTATCTACTCGTAGCTTTCTTCATAATAATTTGGATGTGGATATTTATATTCGCATCCCCTTAGGTGATAGGACATAAGTTGAGCAACCCTTACTTAGTCGGTTTTGCTCATACTCCGCTCAGCTTGTGTCCCACCAAATTCAGCTGGGGTTTTCCCCACTGAGAAGCATACGCAACAAAGACTTGGATTTTGAAACTTAGACAGGATGATTTTATGCGCTCAAGGAGTAAGTTATACTGCCGAATACCCAATCAACGATGGTAGGTGGTCCCTGAACGATAAACAAGGAAGCCGGAAAATCATTAGGCTGGGAAGAGAGAGTAGACTATACATTCCTAATCATAATGGAATACACAGCCAACTCGGATGAGGCACGGCCTCATTTTCTCAGCTCAGTGTGTAAGTCTGGACCGATTCTGGTTCGTGAGAAGCACAGCAACACTGAGGTAGGGTGGATGAAAGGTAGGGTAGTAATATCTGAGAAACACTCGGAAGCCTTATCACTGTTGAATCCCTACCAAACTAAGAGGAGAACGGGTGCTGGTCCGTTCTTAAACCTGAACCGATGAAGCAAGGACATCCTCTCCTAAGAGTCGCTGGTGAGGATGTATGAATGCCTTTCCCTCATATAGAGGAGATTGATGTATCTATACTCAGACCGGACTCTACTAAGAAGTCATCCTCTCTTTGTTGCACCACAACCTTTATATAGGTATTTCAATTATAATGAAATGTCGTATAGGAGAAATGAAATATGATGAGAAGAATAATGGTATGGTTAGATACTAAATTTGGATTTAGTGAGAGAAAATTGACCTTAAGGCCGAGGAGATATAAAAAATGAAAGAAAAGAAAGGAATAGAAATGATGTCCGGTGTAATGACCGAACTGAATGAGATAGCCAGTCTGATATTTTATCAGGCTAAAGACAGCGAGTTGGATGGCTGGTTGAGAAAGGTCATCAAAGACGGCTGGTGGGAACCTGCACACGATACTAAAGCACGAAGTGAATTGATTAATTCAATCTCTCGACGTAGCCACCTAAAGGAGTGGGACACCCCTCGTAAATGAGACATGACAACAGACAGAAGTGAAGCGATAAGATTTATGAAAATCGTATTGGATTGGTGTAGCCCTCAGGTGGCACGAAGCATGATGGATGACATGCAGTTCTACATAGGTGACGTAACGGACAATGAATCCATCAGGGATTCAATTAAGATGGTCCGTAAGGCAATCTATGACCGAGCTGAGGAAAATCTAATGTTGGGAGACACTGACGAATACATCTCAGAACATGGTGCATGTTGCAGAAATGGCTGTGAGAAGTGTGAGCGTTGATGTTAGCTGATAAACGTTGCAGAGATTGTGGGAGACATATCTCTATCGCTGAGGAGAGTTTAGGGCGTGGAGGGAGATGTATCCTATGCTCTACAAAGATGATATAAGCTCTACACAGCAAGCTTTATATAGACATAAGGAGAGATATAATATAGCAAGCATAGTATATACTAACCACTATACTTGCTTAATGGAGCTATGAATGGGGAGACCATCACCACAGAAGTCGGGAAAGAACTTTGAGAATGAAATCAGGAGAAGTCTCAAGTCAAGCCGTCACATCTGGTGGTTCAGAATACAGGACACAAATGATATCACTCGAACTATTAAAGTCAAAGTTAAAGCCGTCGAGAAAGACTACGGCAAAGAGGGGTGGGCTCATGGCTACAAAGGACTCGTTGGCAAATCGCCAGCTGATTTCTTCACGGTGTTCAAAGGACGACCAGTTATGCTCGAGGCTAAAACTTCTCGGAATCTTACTTCTTTCCCTCTTTGGTATGGTAGTAATCGTGCTATCCCTAAGCACCAAGTGAGCTATGGAGAAGGCTTAGTGAGAGCTGGCGGAATTGCGCTCATCCTAATACGAAGAGAGGAGTATCGCAACAAGAAGTGCTACGCAATCACCCCGTCTCAGGCCAAGTATCTCTATTCAAAGGCGTTCAAGAGAAAGTCTGCGAAGTGGGAGTGGTTTGAGGAACACGCCTACAAGGTGGATAGATTGAAAGCACCCCTGAGATGGAACCTGCATAAGCTTTATGAACAAATAATATGATATTAGATTGTATATTCTGTCGGAGAGTGAGTCTCAACAGCAAGCACTTCCAGACTTATGTTTGTGATGATTGCTATGACAATCAACAAGCTGAGAAGAAAGCACTACTGGAAGCAGAAGAAAGGAGTTATGAATTAGATGAGTAAAGAAGAGTTTTGTTATGGGTGGCTTCAGTTGTTTATCCTGCTGAGTATTTGGGGGATATAATGAAACCTACCTACTACAAAGCCTTATGGCATAACTGCGGCAAATGTAAGCTACACTTTATGAGTGAAGCCCCTCATCTCAAGGCGTATCTCTGTGACGAGTGCTGGAATAAGATGCCCCATTACAGGACAACAAACGTGCAGAAGGTAAAGAAAGGCCCTACCCATAACTTACCCCATATTCTAAGAGACATATCGTCAACGGAGATAATGTTATATACAATAGGCAACCTAATATGTTTAGCCATAGTAGGCTATTATCTATGGTTTAAATAGGGAGAATATGTCAACAACAAGATGTGAGAGGTGCAACGGCAGAGCCATCGTCATAAATGAACATGGTGATTGGAGATGTGTCAGGTGCGACCCAAAGAAATATGATTAAGTGTTACAAGTGTGGTAAAGC
>Ga0209349_1000418_pt1 | contig 22779 bp, 35 predicted proteins | sample ETNvirnome_2_130_FD_184067 | JGI IMG/M metagenome (GOLD analysis project Ga0209349, IMG submission 184067) | Marine viral communities from the Pacific Ocean - ETNP_2_130 (SPAdes) (version 2) | ecosystem: Environmental > Aquatic > Marine > Oceanic | place: Pacific Ocean | collected 2013-06-22
ACATCACAGGCGGTGAGTCTTTCGTTCTCCCCGAAGTCGGCCCTTAGAAGATGCTGCTTGGTTCGAAGATCTACAAATCTTTGTTTTTGAATCAATCCGGGATTACAAAGTACTTGTACCGAGATACCGAATGTCTCCAAATTGTTGCGCACGTTCAAACACATACCATCTCTTACTTCGGTATGGGTGTGTCTTACTATAGGTACCGGTGCTTCCGGGCAAAGCCGGTCAATCGACCCATAGTGATATATATCTTCACAGGCATCCCCGATTAATAAGACATTAAACATCTTCTCTCTCTTCTAATGCTTTACTGGTTGAATAGCCTTCAACAAAATTAAATATTTCCACGGACGCCAAGTCGTACCCTACGACGTCCTCCTTTTTATAATCCCCTCCTTTTACTACTATATCAGGAGCTAAAGCCTTTATGAGTTTATATGGGGTCTCCTCTTCAAAAATAATCACAGAGTCCACATATTTACAGCACTCAAGTGCAAACCTCCTGTCCTCCTCGTTGTAGAAAGGTCTAGAGGGACCCTTTAGAGATCTCACACTGTCATCACTGTTCAGTCCTACAATAACGACGCCCAATGTACTACAATATTTTAGAAGCTCAAAGTGGCCTCGGTGGAGTATATCAAAGCACCCGTTGGTAAAAATCACTTTTGACATTTAAGCCCCTATCCATTCCTCGTACTTGTCATAAATGTACTGAGGAGATGCTTGCCATCCCTGCTCATTAAGATACAAGACGGGGGTGCTGAATGGGTTCCAGTTTTCAGTATATCTAATATTGTCTTTTACGGACCATACAATGTGAGGGATGCCACATAAGCTAGTCAAATGCATGGGCCCCGATGATGGTCCAAAAACAGCGCGGACTCCTTTAATAAAGTTGCAAGTCTTTTCAAGCGAGATATCCCGGAGATCGTCAGTTCCTTCAATAATCCCTGATTGGCTTGTGGTGCCTATACATCCAATCTTTTTGTCGTCGCCCAATAAATTTTTTAATTCAGTCCAATTCTCAATTTGCCAATTATCCTCCTCGCGCAATTTGCGATCGCGGATGTGAAAAAGATAATCATAAGTTGAGATGTTTCTTTTGTCCCCATACATATGGTACTCTGGTACCAACGAAAATTTTCCTACTTCTATTGGTAAGGTGTAAGGAGTATACGGGGGATTGCCTAGGCGGCGTGGGACGAACAACGTAGTGTCCGGGCCCATGGATAACTTATGATCCTGGACGATCTTTCTTAAAGAAGCACTGATGTCAAGCCCATGCATGAAAAATGCATCTGGTGCACCGCCCGCGGGAACAAATGGAATGAAGTTGTCGACAAAATCTGCGTACAAATATTGTGAGTTTGGTCGCGAAATAACTGTGGTTTTAACGAAATTGCGAGAGAGAGCGCGGACATAAGCCTGCCACGCAAATAGTTCCCATCCAAATTCGCCAACCCATGGTCCAGCTATTAAGTGTCCATTAGTCATCAAAAAAATCTATATCCTTGCAGCCTTTGTCGTCAATGTAAATATCCCCGGACGGCTTGCCCAAAAATAACTGATGAAATCTGACACCCCAGCCAGTCAATTGGTTAAAAGTAAAATCATACAGTTCCGCGATTGAGGCCAATTGATCATTCTTGTTGCGGCACATTCCTCGTGCAGTCAAAAATAGAACTGTGTGTCCCTCATCATACAGCCCGTTAACTACCTCAATCCGCTTCATTATGGGCTGCGAATTATCATAATCACTTCCCTCGGTGTGACAGATGGTTTCATCAATATCAAATACGTATGCTATTTTATCCATGCCGCAAAATCCTTTAGGAATCCATTCACTGATTCATCGGTTTTAAGATGAGACACAGACTTCTTGATAACTGGCAGCCCGGCTGTGACAATATCACATCCAGCGTCCCAACAGTCTTCTAGGTCGTAAGCATTACGAATACTGCCGGCAATTATTTCACAATCGAGCTCGTTGAAATCAATAAAATTACGTGTACGTTGTAAAATATCTAGGCCGTTGAGCTGGGCGTCGAGTGCTCGATTATAGAACAACGAAACATAGCGCGCTCCTGCAAGTGCAGCTAGCTGTAGCTGCGTAGCTGTGAAACAGCATGTACAATTAACTTCAATACCTAGCTCTTTTAGCTCGCTAATTACACGCAATTCATCATAACCTACTGGCACCTTAATATTTAAGTTAGAGTAGGTCACCGTCTCCATAATTTCTTGAGCTTGCTTAATCATATCGTCTGGCTTTTCTGCGAACACCTCCACAGACAAGGGGATGCCTGGGGCTAGTTCGGTGCAAATATCGGCGATCTCCTGAATATGCGAATAAAAGTCCGCCTGAGGTTCTTTCGCCAGGAGGGACGGATTGGTGGTCACTCCTTGAACAACCCCGCGCTCCAGGACGTCTCTAATTTCTTCTAAATTTGCTGTATCTATAAATAATTTCATTTTAAATCTCTTCCTCTATATGAGTATATGTTCTACCATCCTCGACTATCTGGGAATCTCCATCGTCATCGAGGGTAGAAAATTCTATTATCACGGTATCTTCAAGCGCAATGCGCATGTGCATGAACCCTAGAGGAATATGAAACACATCTCCCTGGTTCAAAATCAAAGATGTGTTCTTGGCTCTTCCAATTCGAGTGCCCACCTTCAATTTACCAGATTCAATGTAATATGATTCCTCTTTCTTTACGTGATATTCCATGCTGCTTTGTGTACCTTTTCGCATAAAAATTCGCTTCACAGAATACTGATCGTTTTCGAAAAGGGTTTTCATGTGGCCCCAGTACTTCTCGACCTCCTTGACTACCGTTGTGACGGCCGGTAGTTCTTGTCGGCCATATTTTATCTCATTGTCCATAGTAGCTTGTTTGTCCATGTTTGCGTGCGAAGTGTTTCTCGGCTACAAAATCAGCCAATTGGCTAAACGGCTCCAATACCAAGGTTTTATATGCCATTTCTGCCACCAATTCTAATACATAGGCTGTTTCTATAGCCTTATTACCTGTTTCTCCCCACACAAAAACGCCATGGCCCTGGACTAAGCAGGCCGAAACGTGATTATAGTTTAGCCCATTTTCGTTAAAATATTCACCTATTATTCGCCCTGTGGATACTTCATAGTTTTCGCCTACCCCTTTTTGGTCGGGATGTGGGATACAGGGTACCTCTCCGGCAAAATAATCGGCATGGGTGGTGCCCAAACAAGGAATGGCCCGATTGGCTTGTGCAAATATAGTACCATACTTAGAATGGGTGTGTACAACACATCCAATTCCCGGGAATCGATTATACAACTCTAGATGTGTGGGAGTGTCAACGGAAGGCTTTTTGCCCTCCAATAATTTTCCATCCATTGAAACCACGGACATGTCATCAGTCGCAGCTTCATCGAGAGATATGCCGGATGGTTTGATAATGACGGCTGTCTTATCGTCATTGAGGGCGCTTACATTGCCCCAAGTTAGTTTAACAAGACCTTCAGCTACAATCCACCGGTTAGCCGCTAATACTTCCTCTTTCATTGCCATAGCAAAACCTCCTCCAAGTTGGGAGTGTTAGTTCCTATCTCCAGAGTAGACGCGGCAGCCCATTTGTTGCTAAAAGCGAGGTCTTCTCCAGAGGCCACCAGGGCGGCCAGGAAGCTATCTCCTGCTCCACAGGTGTCGATGGCCTCAACCTTGTGTCCGGGCGCTGTGACTGTACCTGAGGGGCCGCTGAGAGTGCTTCCGTCGGGCCCGAGCGTCACGCACGCTCTAGCGCCCAATTCACGGGTCAGCTGGGTGAGCTTTTCGTCGGTGGGTTCAAAATCAGCGACGACTGCGGATGCTTCTTCCCGGTTTAAGCAAACAAGGCCGCAGCCTTCAAAAAGATTATACTGACTTTCTCTATCGGAAACCTGAGATGCTGCATATGTCTTTATGTGCCAGGCATGGAGGGCGGCCAGGATCTCCCCAACTTGTTCTTTTTGTTCAAAGAGGCCGCCCCGGTAATCTACCAGAATGGCCTTATCGTATTTGTTGGATAATAGAAGAGTTTTTAGAGTGTCTAATACCAAAGACGCATTTTGGAATTTGGTGCCTTGGTTAATTTGTAAATATTTGTAGGATCGATCTCCCTTAGAAATCCAATACCTGGACTTAACCACATTTTTTCCCTCGAATGAGAGCGGCCTTAAAGTCAAATTTAAAGAAGACCAATTAAAATAATGATGGGCGTGAGAGTCGTCGGCCAACGGAGTCACAAATGTTACATGGGCGCCCAGAAGCAATAGATTATTTACAACGTTCGAGGCGCCCCCAAAAGAATATTCCTCTTTTCCCAATCGCGCCTTAAGGGTAGGAGTTTCCAGCGACAGGCCGATGGCCTCACAAAAGACTTTATGGTCGAGGATAGAATCTCCTATAACTAAAACATTTTGAGCTGGAAATATCACGATGGGAGTTCCTCATCGGTTTGGGATATCTGATTGATAATATTGGTGGTGGAGTACTTTCCAACCAGGGGAAAGACCTTTATATCTATCTCCAGCGGAATATTGTCTCTTTCACGGATTTCGTTAACAGTGTGCTCGCCCCCCTTGACAATGACGCTTGGAGCAACATCTGTTATTAATTCAGTTGGACTGTCTTCTTCGAAAATTACAACTTCATCAACCTCAACCAATGCTTCAAGGAGAGCCTTTCTATCTTCTTGCATAGTGATAGGTCTGTGAGGGCCCTTAATGTTGCGAACACTCGTGTCTGAGTTAAGTCCTACAATAAGTCTGTCGCCTAATGATTTGGCAAAACGTAACAACTCAATGTGGCCCGCATGCAGGATATCAAATACGCCGCTTGTAAACACAAGGTTGTCGCGATGAGTCGACAGCTTTTCAACACGCTTGACGTGCCTCCCTTCCTCAAAGTTTGTTTCTAGCCATAAGTCTAAAATTTCAAAGTTCTCTTCTTCGGAGGTGGTCCAAGCGCCTAGACACAAAACATTTGAATTATTGTGCTCGCGGCATTTGGGTGCCGTCATGACGTTATGGACGAGAGCTGCTCGAACCTTTTCAAAACGATTGGCTGCAATGCTCATGCCCACCCCCGTACCGCAGATTAATATCGCGCGGTCGAGATCTCCATTACTCACCATTTGAGATAGCTGACTTGCATAGTCCACATAATCTACCTTTTTAGCAGTCGTAAATGGGCCGATATCTACAACCTGAAAATTGGGACTCTCTCGAAGATAGATGGCCATCTTGGTTTTTAGCTCAACGCCATTATGATCCGATGAAAGTCCTACAATCACTGTGTCACCAATCTATAAAAATGTTCTAAGGCAGCTTCTACCTGATGCTCAAGGGTTTCAACAAGCTCAGCGCCAGACTGCGCACAATATGGCTCGCTCATAAATCCAATTAAACTTTTTTTTGTTTGAACATTACAATTGAGCATTTTTGCTTCTGTTACTAAGCGACAAAATGTTTCTAGTACTTGTGGAATAAATAACAGTGTCCTATACTCACTCAAAATCTGTAGAAATTCATACTGATCGGGGGAGCTGATCAAATCCGGGGTCATGCCATTGGTTTTACAAAATTCGACTGCGGGTTGTGTGCCTTTAGTGGGATTGGCCGAGTTTAATACTGCGAGGCCCTTCGTTTTCGTTGCTGTTTTGGCTAGCTGCTTAATAAACTTAAGCTTTTTAGCCGACCAAAGACTGGTACCAATACTGTGTATATTATCGATGCCCAGATTTTCTTCCATCACTGCTTTGCAGACGCGGCTCAACACAATGACTTGAATTGCATTGGTGTATAAACCAGCATTAATAATATGTTCAGGTGGTGCTTTAAACCCCACAAACTTGGAAGGGTCGCGGGTGCTTACATATTTGTGATCATGCTCATATATCACATATCGACAATTATTAGTTAAATGAGATTTTGCTTCCTCGCTTAGAAGGATAAAATTAGATAAGATAGTATAGGCATGTACGTCTATCTCATCAGGAGTAATGTCCTTGGTGGAGCGGCACTCCACGTGGACGCCTTTGTCCCGCAGATGTTGAATGAGCACCGCATCGTTGTTTTCAGCGCCTCCGTTAATCTGGTCACTATAAAGGTCAGACAAAAAGAGACAGGACATTACAATATCTCAATCTCCCCCAGCGTGTTCATCCATTCAACTTCCTCTTCGGTGGGGTTATAAATATGTGAAACAAATTCTTCATACATCTTTTCAGCCGTGAAGTTCTTTAAAATATGCTTTTGAAGAGCTGTCGCCACTTGTTTATTGTGTGTCTCTTTCTCCAGAGCCTCTTTGAGGCCGCGCTTGTAAGAAGCTTCGCGGGCAAAGGCCCACATCGAATCGGCTTGAATAACGCCGGGCCAGACGGCCTCTTGTTGAACAGGGCGAAGATCATAGTCTACGCTGATAACACGCGGGAAGTTCTTGCCCTTCTTATTCGGCTTGCAAATAAAGTCCATATGGCCGCTCCAGGTTACAGTTACCAATGGTAGACCGTTATAAGCAGCCTCAAATAATGGGAGCCCATAACCCTCTCCGTGGCCAATATTAATCAAAGCCTTCATCGTAGGGTGCTGATACAGCCACGTAAGTTCTGTAGACGTCAGGCCGCCGTGAACCAAATACACCTTGCATTTTCTGTCTTTATAAGAACTTAAGAGTGCTTCGAGACGAGCTTCACAGTGTATTTTATCAACCGTAGCATCACTCGCCGTGTTGGTTTTTAGAACCAGCCCTACTGTCTCGTCATCCTTAAAGGTTTCAACGAACCAGCGGATCGTGTTATCTAAGTTTTTTCGAGGGCCCCACTGTGAAACTGCCAAAAAATTGTTGGTGGTAGAAAAATCTATATTTACCGGGGATGCTTCTGTGCTGCGTACGGGATAATTGACTACTCCTACTGGCACAGTGAGGCCCCAATTGGGATGACTATTACCAGCTGGGTCATTAACCGTATATTTGGTGTTTTCAAAGACTTTCTTTGAATGATTAGAAACAACAATTAGGCGGTCTACAAACTGATTTGATTTATCAATCCACTCCGGGGCGACCTTTGTCGTCTCGATGCCGGCGGTATAACCTATGTTAAGGGGTGCAATTGTTTCAAACTCATTCGGCACAGTCACCTGAAGGGATATATCAAAGGGCCCCTTGTTTTGAACATAAGCCGCCGTCTTAGCCATAGCTTCTTTAATGAAGGTTGTTTCTTCGGTGTCCTCTGTTATCTGACCGGTCTTCCCCCATGAAATATTAACAATGTATATGTCAAACAAATCTTCTCTAGAGCGGAGTGCGCGTAGCGCGAATCGAGATTGCTCACCATAGCCAGATCTTGAAAGGATGGGAGCCTTAATTAAAATTTTCTTTTGCATCTTAAAATTCCTTTACAGTGTACGGACTATAGTTTTTTCGGTCTTCCCAAGAGCCCATTTCCTCATAAACCCGAGTAAACAGTTCATCCCAGCGTCGCGTGAATGTCTCAAAATTAAATTTTGTTTCAGCCCACTTGCGGCCGGCTAGTCCAAGTTCATTTCTTTCAGCGGGAGTCATTTCATACAATTTCGTTAATGCATCTAAAAATTCTTCTTTGTTAATTCTATCTTCATAAATATAGGGTACATCTTGCGATCCAATAATCGCTTTTGAAGTCGGCTCCAAACCAATTCCAAAGCAGGTTTCTCCGTCAGTAATTTGATCTTGAAGGCCTCCTGTCATATTAATAAGAATTGGGGTACCGCTCGATAATGATTCAAGGGTTGCAAGACCAAAACCCTCTGCATCTGCAATATTGATTGTTAGATCTGCCACATTATATATCATGGCTAAATCCTGTGGTTGTACCTTTTCGCGAGAAAACAACACTTCTCCGTTTGTTAAGTCTAAGGAATGGATAATAGCCTCAAGATCCTGGCCGTGAACATCCTTGGGGTCGGTGTGCATAATAAGTGTAGCTTTGTCGTGGCCAACCTTGTCTAAAAATTCTTTGAACCAAAAGATCAAAGTTCCTGATTGCTTTCGGCGCGCATTTCGGTTGTTCCAAAAACACACAAATCGATCATTGAGCCCACGCTGTTGCTTAAACTTTTGAATCTCTGCTGGGGCTATTGGTTTGAATATCTCTCCATCGACTGCGTGCGGTATATAACTACTGTCTACTTCCGGAACGACTGTTTGTACAATGTCGTGAGTAAGCTTGGAAATACATGCGATATGATCGTTGCTAGAATACCATGGCCTGTTAAACTTAGGATATGGATAGTTATCCCATACATGATAATAAATCATGGGAATATGAGTTCGAATTTCGTTATCCATAGACCACAACCATGTATAAAACCTCGGATCAGTCATAAACCACAAAATATCCGGTTTGTTTTGATGAATCATGGCCCGGACCATGTCCTGATTACCATATCCATCGACTGGCCAAATGATCCAGTCCTCTCCATATTCCTCAGTATGCTGTGGGTTATGATCTGGATGTTTAATAGCTCCCCCAAAAGAGAGAAACTGATACTTACCAGTTTTCAGCATCCCTTCAATAATATATTTGGTTTGAGATCCTACCCCCGAAGGTGATAGTGGATGATCGCTGATCGTAAAGATCTTAATTTTATCTGACATTTTTGTTCCTAACGACAATGGTCGGTATTATACAGTGCACACCGGTAGGGTTTAAGACAACTTAATCGATTTTTAATCGAAACCCCTTTGGTGATATTATAAATTGCTTGATATAGAAGTTTAAGAGCGTTCTCTGTTTTTCTGACACCGCTCGACACTCTAAATATTTCTACTCTATCTTTTTTGGCTGTTCTTTTTAGCAAAGCAAAGTGAGTTTCTACCTTGTCGGGGTCAATATTGTGTTTTTGACAAAAGAAGTGCTTATATAATGTTAGCTGATATGTCACTATCTTTTCAGCCTTCCGCCGAGAGTCCCAGCCCCAAGAGCAAGTCTTCCAATCAAAAAGATGATATGTGTCGCCCACTTTCACCACCGCGTCAACAAAACCCTTAAAATATATATTGAAGCTCTCAATGGGAACGTAGAGTTTTTCCTCGGACGAGAAAACTTCATACTCACCAAAATATTGCTTCAAGGCCTCTTCAACCTCGGCTAGGATTTGTGGGCCAGCTGATCGCATCTGCTCCACATTTTCCTCATTTATTGCGATGTTTTTTTTCAAAAGCTCTTGGATATTCTTATTGAACCCAATTTGAAAGACTTCGGCATCATCAACCTGTTCTTTAAGAAGTTTCTTCTCACAGACATCGTGGATAGCTGTTCCAAAGGCTGTATACTCATTGCCCTCAAAAGGGGCTACCTTTTCAATCCACGATTTTTTATGATAATAGGGGCAATTTGCCCAGTCCTTTAGTTCGGAATAAGAAATGTGTTCACGCTTGGTCATGTACCACCGTATCAATCTTTTCATACAATACCGGGCTGATTATCCGGACTCGTCGTGGGTCTTCTAAGAAATACTTCTCAAACCCGTTAGCAAAATATTCTTGAATTGAAGTTGCCCCATACGGAGAAACAAACAATCCCATTGTAAGACTTAACAAAGTGGGATATCCCACCTCATCGGCCAAAAAATTATCAAACTTTTGATTATATTCAGTAAATCCATATAATTGAGGGTTAATGTGGTAGCCGGCTGCACTTAACAAGTGAGAAAGCCGGGTGCGCTTCCCTTTAAATTCATCAATCAGATCGTCCTCATAGATTAGGGCGCCATAGGTTCCTTCTAGAGAGTGTGCCACTTCGTGCACAAAATTCTCCAGCATATCGTTTACCGTCGGCTCTTGATTAGTCATATAAATAGCGCCATTAGAATAAGCGGCATTTCTTCCCGCTAGTTGGCGCTGATCACCAACATAAACTACATCCACGTTTGTTAGCAAAGAAGAATAAAGAACTTCTTCGGCTTCTACACAAAACTCAGGCATGCTGCACTCAGGAGGGTCTCCCATCACAAAAACTGGTATATGGTGGATATAATACTCCATTAGTCCAGTAGTGCTTCAGCCTCAGCGGCGGTCGAGTCAGCATTCTCAATATCTGTTAGGGCCTGCTCATAACCGCGGAGAAAATTCTCCTCGGCAACTGCCATCAGGAATTCTGGGAATTCCGCAGCAAACACTTGCACTGCCATATCCACAGTGATCATTTCTTCTGCTTCTAGGCGTTCGCCAATGTAATTGACCACTAGTTCTTGTAATCCGGTAGTGGTACCAACCGGTGCTTCTAAATCAGGGTTTTCATTTTCCATTTTAATCTCACAAATTCTGTGCGGCGAAGGTTGCAACCTTTGATCTCTCACCTTTAGTTAAAGTGACATGAGATGCAAGGTCAAAAATTTTAAATTTTTCGACTGCATGTGTTAAACCATTAGATACTGCATCAATGTAAACATTATCAATCTGTTCTACGTCACCGGTAAGCACAATTTTGGTTCCTTCCCCTACTCTTGTTATTATAGTCTTTAATTCGTGGATTGTCAAGTTTTGAGCCTCATCAATTATAATAAAGGCGTTTGAGATTGAGCGACCACGAATATAAGTCAATGCTTCTATCTCTATTGTACCCTTTTGAATGTAAATGTCAAGAGTTAGTTTGTCATTTCCCATTAAAAATTGCAGATTATCCTGAATTGGCATGAGCCACGGGGTCATCTTCTCTTCTAAGCTACCGGGGAGGAACCCGATGTCCTTTCCAAGGGGCTGTACGGGTCGTGAGACGATTACGCGCGTGTATTCTTGGCTAGTCTCATCTATGGTCTGTTCAAGTCCTGCAGCGATCGCACAGATCGTCTTACCGCTACCTGCTTTGCCAATGACTGTAACAATTTGTATCGCTGGGTCCATTAAAGCATCCATTAAAAACTGTTGCTCTTTATTGCGAGGCTTAATCCCCCATATTTTCTGGCTTTTTAACAGCTGCCGTAGAGGCATTGTTGAGTTAATATATCTCCCTAGCGCTGTTTTTTTCTCGTTAGCATTTGAAACCAACATAACATACTGATTAGGAAAAAGATCAGGGTTGTCTAAATAAACGCTTTGTTTTTCATAGAACCGATCAATCACCTGATCATCAACTAATATTGGAAGACACCCAGTAAAAATGTTTTCACTTGTATCTACTACTTGATTGTTTTGAAAATCTTCCGATTCTAGGCCGACCGCATCAGCTATAACCCGCATGTTAATATCGCGGGATACTAAAATTACTTTTCGAGTGCTTTCTCTTTGCGCTTTAAGCGCGGTTGCAATAATTAAATGATCTGGTATTTTTATATCTAAATCAGTTGGAAGATCCTGTGGTTTAATTCCAGAAGCACTAATAGACTTGATTATCCCTAGTCCTTTACGGATGAGGACGCCTTTATCTAGGGAGCCGCCAACTCGAAGGTCGTCCCATATACGAATAATCTTTCGGGCCTGGGCGCCGACAGCATCTTGACGCTTTTTGTGTTTATCAATTTCCTCGAACACTTTAAGCGGTACGTGGATATCATTATTTTCAAAAGCATATATACATTCAGCATTGGTTAGATAAACGCTGGTGTCTAATACATAAGTTTTCTTACGACTCATAGAAGTCCTTTATTTTAAATAAATAGGCAACTCTCGTTAATAATCGCCCTTCTTTGAAACATCGCCGGCGGAGAGGATTTCTACTCTAGATGGAATTATATCAACACCATCTATATGTGTGGGGGTCTCATTAACGATGCCAGAATCGTCGACGAGAGTTGATGAGCTTTGAATTTTTGCGCCCCCCATATTCCAGAGCAAGCCAATTCCTTCTTCTTCACAAACATCCATTTCGGGGGTGTTATCATCCTTGCGATCGCCCCCGTTTGCGAAATAGGTTGGCTTAATCCGACGCAAAGCCTCACAAACAGTATTGTCTTCGTCTTCTACTGCCACAGTTTCTTTGACTCCAACAAATCCCCTCAGGATTTCACATCTTTCCGCAAAAGGCATAAAAATATAGCCCTTTTTTCTCATCAACCAAGCATCCGAGTTCACGATTACTATTACTTCGCCATGTTGGGCGGCTTCTTGGATCATTCTCAAGTGCCCTATGTGGGCCGGGTCAAACCCTCCCGACACACAAACTGTGTCATAGGGTGTTTGGGGTAATTTGGTCATGGTTTTTCCTTCTTCTGTAAGTATACAACATTTCCTTCTTGTTTGAAAGCTTTTATTTTATGGTGCCGGTACCACGAATCGAACGCGGGACCTGCGGGTTACAAAACCGCTGCTCTACCATCTGAGCTATACCGGCTCGATTAAGACAACTTAGGGTCATAAAGCGCCTCTTGTGTAAAATTGGGGTCGTCGTGGTATAGGACAACCACATACAACTTTTTCCAGTGCGCGGGAGCGACCTTGCGAATTCGGGAAGCCTCAGCCTTATTTGGAGCTTCGATATATAGGGTTATTCCCATTGTGCCATTTCTAATATCATAGAAATAGTCTGGGCCAAATTCTATGGCGGCTTCGAGGATGAGAGTGTCTCTCTCTGTCAATGTCACTAATTTTTCTTTCTGCGCGTTTTTTTATGAAGCTTCTCGAAAAGTAATTTTTTCCACAAGGTACCTTCAACTTCCTCTGCGGGCATCTTAAGGGAATAGAGGCCGGCCAAAATCAAACGAATCTCGCGGTTTGAAAGATAAACCGTTTTTAAAAACGCAGGAATCTTTTTTTCATTATGGTCCGACATCTGTAGGTATCCTCTTCAAATGTAAGTAGTCAGCGCTGGTATCTATTTACTCCCGTCCGTCATATTGTTTCACGGCTTCGTATAATAATAAATTTGCTGTCTGCGCTGTGTTGAGGCAATATCCTACTCCGGGCATCTCTACATATAATACAACAGAATTAGAAATTATTTCAGTGGGAACTCCGCACCGCTCGTTACCCACCACCAAAGCAATAGGGCGCCTAAAATCGAAATTGTAAGAAGCCAAAGGTCTTGCACCTTCCACCAGCTCAGCAGCAACGATTTGAATTCCTTCACTTTTCGCATGGTCCAAGAAATCTCGTGGTGTCGCAAACGATACAATTTCCACATAATCAACTAAACTACCAGAAGAGGCCTTTATACTGCTGCGCTCAGGAACGTGTCCAACCACATAAAGCCGCTCTGCGCCAAAGCAAGCAGCACTCCTAACCAAATACCCAAGATTATCGTCAACGCGGAAATTGATAGCGCAGAGACTAATCGGATACTTTTTGGCAGTCTTAAGTTTTTTATCATAGCGTTGTCTTCGAGTTTCTTCTCGATGCATATTAACATTATATTGGATAATCTTTAATCTGTCAATAAAAAACCCCTCCGGAGAGGGGGCAAAATATAGAATATTTTATTTAACAACTGTTAACCAAAAACAACTCCGCCAGCTGCGTCGCAGTTGCCAGCTACCATCCAGTCATCATCGTTATAGCACACCAGTTTCACCCAGTCGCCTGCTGCTGCTCCACCGGTCTGATCGAAGATAATCTTCGTATCGCTGCCGGCAGCGGTGTCCGAAGTTCCGGCGCCGTCGACGACGGTACCAACAAAGTCTTCGGTGGCAGCGGCCTGGACGACGTCTACATCTGCGGTTGCATCAACAAGAATGAAATGATAATTCAAGCCGGTCGCTGCACTTGGCAACGTGACATCATGCGTGGTCGATCCGTCCAGAAAGATTACCTTTCCAGAATCAGCGGCCGTCAATGTCGTATTTGCCGTAGTTGTCATTACACCGACAAAGCCGTAATTTGGGTTATTCCCATCTCTCTTCATCGGCACTGCCATATTTCTCAGTAAATTTACTGCTCTTTTACTCATTTTTGTTTCCTCCTATAGGTTTTTAAATTGAAAAGCTTTAACAAATACTCCGGAGTTTCGTCCGTGATTCACCTATACATAGTGAGAAAAGTACAAAGAGTCATTTCTTGCGGCGCTTCTTATTAAGCTTCGCTTTACGGCGCTTCTTTTCAGCACGTTTGTCACTAAGAGCCTCTTCAAGAGCCACCGCAGGGTCAACACGCGATTTTACCGCATAATAACGGTTGCTTATATCTCCCTGCCAATGTACCTTTACTTGAAGGTTTTCTTCGCCAATAAGCTCATTACGCTTCTCGTTGGCTTTTTCAAAAGTTGGAAATCTTCCAACAATCTTCCACGGTGGCCCCTCTTGGTGACCAGTTTCTACTTCTTCAGTACTCATTTTGTTTCCTTCCATAGATAAGTTGCTGACTCGGGCCAGTAGAGTTCTTTACCACTGTCCACTACTTGTATTCTATAGACTGTAATAGATTTGTCAAGCACTAATCCAATAAATCTTCGATTATGTCCGTTAATGTCTTTTTTAGCCACATCAACACACACTACGAGATCTCCTACCGATGCTTGTTTTCGAGCCCTTCCTTGTCCCAACCACCCATCGTCCACTTTTCATTCATTAAATGATTTATTTGATTAAAATGCAGGAAACCTAGCGCATGGCCAAGTTCATGCTCTAAAACTGTCGCTCGTATATCGTCGCGCATATAAATTATGGACCATTCAATTTTATTTGTATTGTTATCGACATAAAAATGGGTCTGTGCCAAAGAAGACTCGGGCAGTTTAATCCCTTGTGTTACTAAATGAATAACAATATAGCCCTTTGGACTCTCACTCTGGCACTTGTTAAGGGGATCGTTCTTATACTGCGTGGTGTAAAATTTATAGCCTAGGTTTTTCCAGAAGGTTACAGCGCTGTTAACCTGTATTTGACTAACTGGAGCGTCCTCACACACAATTACTGTTGGTGTCATAACCCAATCACCCACTTGAGGGGGCCTATTTTCTATCAGAGGCATGCGCTCAAAGTTGCCCACATAATCACTAGCAGCTGCTGGTTCTGCCAACATACAGACAGACCATCCAAATAAAAACGCATATGCAACCGAGCATATGACTAACCGTAGAATATCACTCATGTAATATTTAGTTAAAATATCCAGTTTTGTAGTAAACAGAGCCTAAAACTAGTGGAGAATCCTTTTTTTCTGGTACAAATAAGGTTAAAACCTTGTCTGGTTCATCTTCAGGTCGCCAGATAAGCTGAAGAGTATTGGTAGGATCATCCCATATCCAATCAAACTCATTTCCAAGATTTCTTTCGTATGCCTCATAGCAATTATAAGTATATTGAGTCATTGAAGCAATGAGAGTATCATGAAGCGCATGACCCGAATTAAGAACGATATCTCGCCCACAAATAGAAAAGAATTGTTCACCATCAAGATCTTGCTCGATAGCTAGGCTGACATACCCACTTATAAGCTCAGTTTCTAGATTTTCTGTACACCAGAACAATGCTGGAGATATCAGTTCTTGGCTGCTCCACCAGCAATCCATGGTTGCATATAACTCGCCGTATTCTTGCTGTCTTATATCTTCTTCAGTTAAATTATTAGAGCAAGAACATAGTAATATTAAGAGAACTATTATCTTATACATCTAAAGTAATTATAATAGTATATAATATATTTGTAGGTGTCAACTAAATTTTATATTTGGTCCAGCCCCAAAAACGACGCAATGCTAGTGCATCTTCAAGGTCATCTAGGTCATATGCCTGTTGCTCGAAGGGGTTTTGTTGATAGGCTATAGCTCCGTCGCGATACTTAGCATAGCCAATAAGCCAACAAATTCCATAACATATCCATTGCCCTATAAATAACATTTCCAGTTGCTGCTGATAGTGAATGGCTTCATGGCGTTTGGTTCTATCGGATAGTTCGCCGCGACAAAATACCAAGAAAGCAAAGCTAAATGCCCACACGTCGATCGGGGCGATCTTCGAAAGCCAAACTGGTAGCTTGCTATTTTCAATATATATTGGTTCCCATAATTTAATGTTTTTCATCTTTTTCTTCCTTTGTAATATTTTGGTGGAGGTGCGCGGAGTCGAACCGCGGTCCTGAGAATACCATTGCAGGTCTTAATCTCAGTCGAATTCCCAAACCACCCCCTTTTTTTCTTGACAGGTTAAGTAGAATAGTATATTATAAATCATCTATGTATTCTTCTCTTATCTTATACTTCCTTTTTAGCGTGTTGAAAGTGTCATCACTAATTCCTAGGATCCTGGTAGCTTCTTTGTTGGTCTTGGATATGCTTATGACCGCGTGGTATAGTGCTTCCTTGGTTATACTCACAATACTAGACCAAAGATTAAAACCATATAGCTTTCCAGCAGTTAGCCGGCTAGCGGTTTCGAGTTTTAATCCAATTAATTCTTCGAGGGTAAGCGCAGACAACATTATCTCAAATTGTTCCGAAGATTTGTCTTCGCGTCTTAATTTGTATGATAACGATAAGTCTTCGCAAAAACCCTTATTTGTGGGTTTTGTCATAAAGTCTTATAATATATTTTTGATGATATCGTCTAAATCAAAGAATCTTGCAACTTCTTGCAATTCAAACTCAGGCATCTCTGTTTCCGGCTCGCCGCCTTCTTCGTCGGGGAGACCTTCTTCTTCGCCACCAGTAGTATCCAGGGGCTCATCAGGTTCAGCGTCAGCCGCTGCAGCCGGTGCTTCAACTTTATCGGCAAGCTCGACTTCCCACTTCTCAAAATATAGAGCTAAATTCTTAATAAGATATTCTTCAAAAAGCGAGATATCTTCCGGGTTATCTAAATCATCGAAGGACGTCAAAACATTTTTTTCTATATCTTGGAAGTCAGTAAAGGCTCTATTACGACCGGTCTTGTCTTCTCCATTGATTCCAAACTCTTCTCTTGGATCCTCTTCTACCTCTTCTTTTTCTTCTACATCAATAAAATCCGGATCATCGGTGGGATCATCAGTGATGCTGATGTCGACTTCTTCAGTAATTTCAACATCTTCCCCAGCGCCTTTACGAGATTCTTCTGGAGCTAATGATTTTTCGACTGCGTTAAGAATATGGTTCTCGTACGACAGGCGCTGTTTCGTTTGTCCCTCTGCAGGGTCGTCCTCCGTCCTAGTGGTCAGGGATTTATATCCAGTTTCCAATACCGAGAGTAGATTGGAATTTTTTAGAAGATCCTCTAGAGTGTTGATGCCGGTGCTATCGTGCTTCGCTACGTCGGCTACTGCAGATTGTGTCTCTTTTAGAAGGCCTTGTACAATATTTCGTAACTTCTCTTCGTTATATTGTTCTGCAAGGCGATTTTTGGTTCTCTTTTTTGTGACAAGGTTAATAGCCTTGCGCACATTTTCGCGAAGCATTACTTCTTCAGCTAATTCTTTACGATCAATCATTGCTAGCCCACCGATATACCTAATAAATAGTTCATTACTTCATTAACTAGCTTATCATTTTCCTCATCGCCGCGTCTTACTGCAGAAGAGCCCGCAACAGAGCCACCGCCACCACTGGACAGCTCCTGTAGTTTTCCTTGCAGAAGATCATAGACCTCTTGATTGAACCATCCCATAAGGGCTTCAAATTCCTCTGGGGTTGCATTTTTAAGCACTTGTCGCAGTACTGTTCCGGACATTTCCCCAAATCCCGGGACATCGATCTTTACATGAGGGGCTACCCCCACATAGCTGTGTTCGTTGAATCCTAATAACTCTTCATCATCCCGTAGGGTTTTAAGATGCGCTGGGTTGCCATCTTTTTTAACGCCATCTAAATTTTGAAATCGTGGATTTTCTGCCATATCTTTGGCGCCCACTAGATAAACAGCAGCCGTATCTTCAGGATTAAAGGATTTTAAAAGTTCGGCGGCCGCGTAAGGGTTTTTAGTTTGCACAATTTGGCTTTCTGGAATTCCGTGCATCACCATTATATCCTTCTTCTCTTTAAAACTTAAAGGGGAATCTTTCCCAGTTTTATCCGAGGTAGTAATAAAAGTGTTCTGTAGTCCATATTTTACAGCAATTTTTTGAAATGTTTGAAAATGATGGCGCCCCATGGGCTGAAATCGTCCTGGATAAATGGCAACAACTTGTTTTTCTTCTTGTTCGTTGAGAGCCCAATTTACAGCTTCAGCCAAGGATTTTTTCACTTTACTGCCATCTAAAATAAGAGAAGTGATGGGGGTTCCATGATTTAGCTTCATGAAGAGATCTTTGTTGATATTTGTCGTTGCAGGAAGATCAATGGCCCACTCTTGCAAAGATTTCTTTGCTGAGTATCCGCGAGTGCCCCAAAAGACCTCAAACATCCTCGATTCATTAACGTCTTTTTTAAATCCTTTATCCATGGCAAAATTGGCCCTACTGAATTCTAGTCTATCCACAAATTTAACGCCATTGCCCAAGTGATCGACTGCAACATACCCTTCTGGATTTGTTACTTTTAGATCCCCAGAGCCGTCGTCCACAAAATGCTTAGTATTGTACACAGCATTGTTATATTTGCTTATGAAGATATTCTTGGCCTCGAATAATAGACGTGATACGGTAAAGAGATTCATGATATCTTCTTTTTTAGAATCAAACAACCTAAGCTTCTCTTCTCCCTGCTCAAAGGCACGCAATTTCCCTTTTTCGGTTTTAAGGCCATCGACCCTTTTTTCAACTTTCGCTTGATACCAAAGCTTAAAGTTTTCAAATGAATTTTCAGGATTATCTAAAAATTGTCCAGATCGAACTTCGCTGTTAATGTAGATATTTAAAAACTCCGATGGGAGTTCGTCATAATTAATACTGCCGTTAATCGCATCGGCCTGCTGAACTAAGTCTGTAACTTTTGCTGCTTCATCTTCCGTGAGTGTGACATGTCCTGTATCATCTGTAAAGAAGGCATCATCAAACCAAACGCCCGGGGGCCTTTTTAGGTTGCTTACATCAGCGCCATAGCTAGCACCACCATCAAGACTATCATAACTTGTATGAAAAACTATTCCAAATTTAGAGCTTCCTATTTCTTTTCCTAATTTGGAGTTAACTGGAACAGCATATACAATGGTGTTCGGTTTAAAACGATAATGCGGCTCTCCATTGATGTCTGTAACTTCCAGCATCTCATCATCAAACATAAAATCACCTTGTAGGATTTTATTAATGCCCAATGATGGTAAATAATCTAATGCCTTTTTTAGTTTATCAACGAGGCCCGGGGCATGCCCATGATTTCGATCCACATCTTCTTTGGTATAATTTATCTTTGGTACTTTGTTAAATATAGATTTCGTACCAACAAAAAACTTACCGTTTTCTGGGTTAATACCAGCAAATATTGCTGGCGCGCCGTCCCATTTAACCGAGGTGTTAACTTTTGCGTTCGAGTGTCCTTTTAAAGTTTTTATCAACTCTAATAAGAAGGATCGAGCTAACTGATATCCTTCATCACCTTTAGTTAAGACTAATTCTTCCAAGTGAGTCAGGTGTGTATTAGCTTTCGCTTCAACTACCAGCGACTTTCGATTGCCCGGCATGAGTTTACTCCTTAGACTCTTCTAATACTTGTACTTGTTCTTCAAGAACCATAACGTGCTCTTGCAACCGTCGTACATGGCGTCTTACTTCTTTTAAGTTAGCTCTTGCAACTTCAATTCTCAAAGAATCAGTTTTAGTCCTCGGCCTTATAGCTTCGAGAACTTCCGATATCGATTGGATATAACTTGCAAGACTTGGAGCTTTCGCTTCGCCAAGCAAAAACTCGCGAGTCATGCGGCGAAGGTCCATATGTTACTCTTCCTTAGCAGTTTTTCGTCGACGCCTCTTCGGCGCAGTCTTGACTTCTGGAGCCTCTTCTACAACGAGTGCCTCTGCTTCGGCCTGTGCCTCAGCCGCGGCGACGGCAGTTGCCTCCGCTAGCGCCGTTGCTTCAGCTGCAGCGGTCTCTCTTGCTGCTGCAGCCTCCTTCAGTGAGGCTTCAGCATTCCTTCTTCGTCTTTTAATCCATGGTGCAACCATTTTATTTACCTTCCTTTCTAATACGCTCGATAATTCGTCGAGTGATTTGTTTTGCTTCTCTAACAGAGATCTTGCGGGGCATTTCCTGATTCTCTCTAGGTGCCCCTCGAACGAGGGCGGCAGATCTCGATCCGGGCCTGGGCTTAACTTTCTTGCCGGCATACTCTGGGGTTTCGGGTCGTCCTTCGGGATCCCGCTTGCCACCGGCCATTCCTCGCCCGAGAGCGGGTCCAACATAGGTGTCTGGGTCGTCCCCTAGATGACGCGCTTCTACACCACCCGGAGCTGGCCGACCGCGACCGCCCTCATCGAGGTCCTCTTCATCATCGTCGTCGGGAAGCTCTTGGCCTACCGCTGCAGCTGCAGCTTTTCGTGCCATCTGCATCCCCGGAACATGCTTATTAATTCGATCCATCATGTCCTCTTCAAGCTCTGCACCCTCTTCAAGTTCGTCTTCGCGTTCTTTCTTATCAAACTGGTAGTGTTCATCGCCAGAGCCACCCTCTTCGAGTGATTTACTTTCCTTAAGAAATCCCCACTTCTTCATCAACTTTGTGTTGATTTCATTATTTTTCCACTCTTTTAGTGACATTTTTGGTTCTCCTGAGTCCGAGAAATCTATCTCGATGTTAATTTTTCCTGTCTTAATTAGGTCTTCAAAGTCTCTAAAGATCAAATTACCTTTAGTATATGCTTCACGCTCCATCTTGCGCAAGTGCGGATCTTTCTGGGCGTATCCAGCCCCGGTGTCGTTTTGCGCTCCAAAGTCACCACGACAATTTTGCGCGTGGTGCACCAATTCATGAGACAGCGATCTCATTACATCCTTGGGGTGCCGGTTGTCTGTATATAAAACAACCTCCAATGTACTCGGGTCATAGTATGCAGTTTTACCAAGCATTTTTGAAGCATTTTCATCATCACTTTGAAAAGTAATAGTTACGGGCTGATCAAAACCAAGCTGTTCCTGGGAATATGGAAAAAACCGATCCACCATCTGCTCAAGATGATAAACGTTCCCAACAGATTTGTTTTGACATTTGTGCATTAGTATTAATTAGTTGCCAGCAAAAGAAAGAGCAATCCCCACAAATGATAGACAAATATAGAAATATACACCAGATTTAAACCCAAAAGAACTTTAAAAATTGTTGCAGTAAACCTCTTTCGAAAAAAATAAAGTATCCAAATTCCAACTGCGCTTAATCCAAGTTTTGTTAATACAAAAAGAAGGGGTGATATCCCCAAAAAAAAAGCCATAATTGGATTAGCCTCATGACCTAAGTCATTTGCCACCCAATATATCGTAGCAGTTAAATCTATAAGTATAAGGACGGTCAGTATATAAGCTAGCCTGACAATCCCTCTCATCTATCTCACTCTCTAAGTTCTTCTAGTCCTTCACATAGTTTGCAGGCTACTACGTCGCGCTGCAGCGACCGAGGCTGTTGCCAAAAAGGTACCAACAGGTGAAGAACCATCGCCGCCCCGGATAAAAGCAGAAGAAGTGCCAGCTTAGCTGAGCGCTTGGTATGTGATACCCAACCTTCTTCTTTAAAGTGTGCCCAATCCCACATTATCGTCCCTCCGGATGTTCTTTATCGTAAGTAAAGGTTTTAAAAACTTTCTCTAAGGCCGCAGCAGCATTCTGGATCAGGTCAATAAACCCATCCTCTAGGTCTACATCTTCTTGGATCAGATCATGAAGCTGTTGTGCCTGTGTGGACATATGATATAGAGCCTTTCTCGCGGAATCTACACCGTATTCATCGGGCTCCTTAGTATAGTCTCCTGTTTGCTCTTGTCCTACAATCGGATGCTCTGGCATCTCTAAAAGAAGAGAATTTCGGGAATTTATTTCTTCTAGAATTAGAGATTTTAGTTGATGTCTTGTAATTTTCATGTGTCTGATTTTCCTGTTACTCCCGGGAATTGGGGGCTTCCAATAAGATAGTTACTAATTGCGGTAATCTCATCCGGATCTTTTATACCTTGAAGCGCCTGAACTGCTTTCTGGCCGCCTGGCCCGATTCCCACTGGCAACTCAACCTCTATTTCTTCGAGTCCCATCGCAAAGTTGGTACCAATCGCGGCTCCACCGGCATAATCGCCTGCAGTTCCCCGCGCACCGCCATTATATTTTTGTTGGTCGGGAGTGGGCGCCACCACGTGTTGCATTGGCATAGGGTGAGCACCAGACCCTTCAATACTATTAAGGGTACGCCGCAAACAAGCCGATGCTTTGAAGGCTTGCTCATAAGCATCATCGAAAATCGGCTCATCGAGTGCTTCAACCAATTTTTCAGTTGCTTCTCGTGCAACGAGCGCAAGCTCATATAATTCATTGGCTTTAGGATCTCCCATGTCTTGCTGTTTGTCCGCTCCATCTGCTGCGGGCATGCGATGAGGGATTCCCACCGGTGCTGATGGCTCATTAATGCCGCCGCCGGTAAACATGGCCTCTTTAACCAGGGTCTTAAGTTGGTTGTAATCAATACTCATTTATTTATCCTGGCCCATGTGGGTTTTTGCCTTTTTTAAGATTGGCCTTATGAATATCGCCGCTCTTGAATCGTTTGGCTAGATTGTATTGAGGAGATCCCTCTGGACACTCTGGGGTTCCCATGGGGGTACATCGACCCTTTTTGAGATCTGCTCCCTGAATCCATTTGTCTTCTTTCTCGTCGAGGTCTTGCTCATTCACTCCACCTCTCGCAGCTGCCATTCGCTTTTGGAATTCGGCTTGGTTAGAAGCTTTCTTTGCTTGATCGATATTGCCTTTTCCTTGCGCAGCTGCCATTCGCTTTTGGAATTCGGCTTGGTTAGA
>Ga0209349_1000421_pt1 | contig 22669 bp, 28 predicted proteins | sample ETNvirnome_2_130_FD_184067 | JGI IMG/M metagenome (GOLD analysis project Ga0209349, IMG submission 184067) | Marine viral communities from the Pacific Ocean - ETNP_2_130 (SPAdes) (version 2) | ecosystem: Environmental > Aquatic > Marine > Oceanic | place: Pacific Ocean | collected 2013-06-22
CTTTTATTTGGTTCTCTTTTTTTATTCTTTTCATAACATCTTAGTAATTCAATATCCCAATCTCTGGCTACATAAGTATCTGCTTGCAAAAAGTTAATGTATTTAGTTTTAACTTTATCTGCACAGAAATTCATACCACCACCAATACCACTTCTTACAATATTATCTGATTCAATATAAACCTCTAAATTATATTTTTCTTTATTAGATTCTAACCATTCATTAGTACCATCTGTACAATTCTCAGCATAAACAACAAAAGGTGAGTCCTTAAAATAAGAATTTAATCTAACCGACTTTACTGCCAATGGTAAATAATTAACATTATTATAAACTGAAACACAAAATGTCATTTCACTCATAACTCTATTCTCTCTATACTTTTATCTGCTGGGTTTCTATCTGAACATATCTTCAAATCAATTCCTTTTGTTCCTAACCACTTTTTAACAAATGGTACTGCATTTATAACCATTCCCACTTCCTCATATAACATTGGTGTTTTTGCATACTGAATTTTATCGCTTCCTTCATAAAAATGATCTTGCCACTGTTCTTCTCTATTTTCTTTACCACTAAACTTACTCAAGTCTCCTATGTCCCAACCAACTGTAACTATTTCTTTTACTCCTAAGTGTATAGCTATAGGTAATGCCATCTCATACATCAATCCAGGACCCCAAGCTCTATTTAAAGTTTTATCCAAAGTAAAATCATCAAAATCAAATTTAGCTGCTTGAGTATTCTCAAAACCTCCGTGATTTCTAACAACTGGTAACATCAAATCAACATTAAAATTATTTTCTAATATCATTTGTGGATGGTAAGCTTCAAAAACTTCCCACGCGACAATAGTTTTATCATTAGTACCATAATCATATGGTTGAAAGTTTGTAAAATTTACAATATGAAAATCACAAACATCCTCTAATATAAAATATGATTGTTTTATTGTAAATACCAAATTATTTTTTAATCTTTCCCTCAACCATTCTTTTTCAAAGTTTTTAAGTGAAGGGCCAGCCGTAACAATATAACAAGTTTCATCTTTATACCAATCTTTCATAAGATTTACTCTATCTGAAATTTCTTCTAATTCCCACATCTGTCTTTTTAAAGAAACTGTTTTTTCTTTAATCATTATACTTTCCTTCCACCAGATGGTGTTTCAAATTGATAATCAAAAACTTCTATATCTTTTGCAAACATAGTACCAACAAAATCTCTCAAATCATCATCGTAATATTTTGAATAATGTATATGTCCAGAATAATTTTTTCTCGGAAGTTGAGGTATAGGATTAATCTTTAAATCTTTAAACATTTTATTCCAATCATTATATAAATTCTCAAATCTTAATATCTTATCAACTAAAAAATTATCATCTAAATCTGTAATTATATCTAATTGATTTATAAAATCAATATGTTCTCTTAAAAATCCCTCTGTTTTTTTATTCTTAGTTGGTTTTTTACCTCTTGCTAAATCAAATAAAACTTTATTATGTTCAACAGCCTTGACCTCAGAACTTAAAATCCACTTTTTAAATCCCCATATTTCACCATCTGGTCCATAAACCTTTCCAGCAGACATATTATGCATAAATAAATCATTTTCTTTTTTTCTAAAATGATACAAAGAAACCATTCTATCCCAAGGATTTCTTACAACTGTAAATTTATAATAGTTCTTAAAAATTTCAGGGTCAGTATATTTTTTTATATCAATCCCAAGATTTGTTGTTCTAGAAAAATTAAAGGGATGCATCTTAGTATCTATCTCTAAGATTCTCCTTATACTTACTCCTGCATTTTTAGGAATATGAAAAAAGATTAACGGATATAATGTACTCTCATTCATTCAAGATACCTTCTACTGTTTTAACATCTTCTGGAATATCTACTGCGTGTGTATTACCATAAACTTCAACCATTTTTACTGAGTAACCCATCTCCAAAAATCTTAATATTTCTATATCCTCTTCCCACTCTAATTTAGATTTTCCATTTTTAAAACCATACTCTAAGTAATCTTCTAATTCGTTTTTATTAAAAGCATAAATACAAACTTGCCTATATCCTTTATTAGAATTTGCATATTTTGTTCCTGGAATTGCACTTCGAGACATGTACAATAAATTGTTATCATCACCATATACTACTTTTGGAATATTTCTATCTTCTATATATTGAAATGAATCCAATCTAGACATACAATTTATAATAGAATCTGGATACATTTTCTTCTTTTCAATTACTTCCAGAATATCTTTAGGATTCAATAGTGGTTCATCTCCTTGAACATTAATAATAATATCACTGTCTATCTCCATAGCTGCTTCTGCAACTCTATCTGTTCCTGTCAAACAAGAATCAGAGGTTAGAATTACTTTGTAATCATAAGCATCCACAACCTTTGCTATTCTATCATCTTCAGTAGCAATATAAACATTCTCTTTTCCTACTGCACCTTTAGCAATATCTGCAACTCTAATCACCATCGGAATACCATCTATTTCAATTATAGGTTTTCCAGGAAACCGACTAGATTTATACCTAGCAGGAATAACTACCGAAACCTTTTTCTTATCCTTTCCTTTTATCTCTGACATATCAAAAGAATCCTTTTTAGTAATACCTTTTAATATATCTTGTATTTGTAAATCAGTTAAGTCCTTAGATTCTAAAATTTGACAATAAGTTGGATGTATTTCCTTTAAACCTGTAAGCATGTAATTATGATTCCATCCCCAACCATAATCATTTTTCATTTTAGCAAATTTTCTATCTATTAAATCAATTAACTTATTATAACTAGTCCCAAAACACATAAGTAATTGTTCTAATCTAACATTACCAGCTCCTCTACCCATACCAGTTATAGTACCATCAATATAATCTAAACCCATATCTATAGCCATAATAGAATTAGGAAATGCCAGACCCATATTATTATGTGAGTGAAATCCAAACTGCTTTTCTGAAAAATCCTTATAAACTTTAATATAATTATATAATTTATCTGCTGTCAAAGAACCAAAGGAATCAGCTAAGTATAAAACGTCAGCTTTACTCTTATTCATCTTTTTCACACACTCTTTTAAAGTTTCCAAATCTAATAAACTAGCTCTCATTAAATTTATAGTAGTAACATAATCATTTGAATTTAAAAACTTAACCATTTTAATAGCATCATCTAATGTATCAATTGTACAAGCAACCCTACACATATCAAAAATAGATTCATTAGATGGTTTTATTACATCCTTTATTATTTTATAATTTAAACTACCATTAAAAACAAAATCCTTTACATCAACCATAAATGCTAACTTAGCTTTTGGTTTAAATCCTAAAACATTTTGAATAAAATGATCATTACACTTTCTATACTTACCACCTTTTAATGGTGATTTATATCCTATCTCTATAACATCTATATTTGCTTCTTCCAAAGCATACACTGTCTCTCTAACTAACTTATCATCGTATTCCCAATTAGTATAATAACCACCATCTCTTAATGTACAATCTAATATCTTCATCTTCTTATTTTAAAATACCTTTGTAAATTCTTCTGCACTAACTAAATGTAACAATTCTTCTCTATTCTTTTCTAAATATTTATATTCTATACACTCTTCTACTGGATCTTTATCCCAAATTTTTTGTTCACCTCTATGTATCACCCCACATCCATCATTTTCATCAACCACATACATTTTTAAATCTTCACGTGTGCATCTTAACTTAACCCATGATTTCCATACAGTACCATTCCAAGCGGGAAACGATCCATCCACTTCATACTTTTCTCTTTGCCTAAATTCATTAGGTGGACTACAATCATGCATAACTATAAATCCATAATCAACTAAATGTTTTAAAGAATTTACTATATCCTTATCAACCTGCTCCATCAAATGTAACCCATCTATAAAAATTATATCAAACTTAACCTCTTTATCATCCTTTATCATATCAAAAAATTTATCTGAAGTACAAGGAAAAGTAACTTCTTTCCCCAAAGGTTCTGGATCTACTCCATTCTTATATCTACATCTTACTTTATTAAAAGTCGCATCTGGATCCCTAACTCCTATTTCTAAATAGTTCCTTAATTGATACTTTTCTACTAAATAATTAATAACATCTCTTCTAAGAATTTTAGTACCATCTTTTCCCCCAGTAGGTATGATTTTAAATCCCGTAAAATTCCTCATAATCTATGTACCAATTTTTGAAATTCTGAATCATAATATTTAGCAGCATTATCTCTATACTTTTGTTTGAAAGCATCACTATTTGTTAAATCTGAAATATATTTTACATAAGGATTTAAATCTCTGTACCTTCTATTCTCACATACCAACATATTGTCTAATATGTATTGGTTAATATCATACCCTTTCCTCTTCATCACTCTCGCACCTTCAAAAACAAAGGTATCATCTAAACCATAAGAACTAAGTGAATCTGGAATATCTATTAACTTTAACAAATTTGCACTAAACAAATTAAACCAACCACCACCAAATTTAAAATCTTCTAATTTTCTAACTTTAACCTTATCCAAATATTGGTATACTTCAGAATCTAATTTAAATGGATCATACTTCAACCAAATTTTAGAATCATATCCCATCGGAATATATCTTTCATTTGAAATTATATTCCAACCTTCATCCCACAACCTAAGAATTTGAGAATTTAAAATATAATACTCTTCTTTAATCTGATCTAAAGCTCTAAACATATAAGCTAAATTAAATTGTGAAAAGAATACATCTGTATCTAAATACATAAAGTTATCCGTTTCATTTTCTCGAATACTATTTCTTCGTTTATCATTTATTCCCAAGCATCTATTATCCTCATTTATCTCAAATATATTTTTATATGTCCAATCACATTTCTTCTCTAATATTCTATATTTATCTGCGAAAAAATCTTTTGGTAATTTACTTGTAGACCAATCTGTTAATACTTCTGATAAATTTAATGTAAAATCCAATATAACCTTATCATCATTTTCAATAAAATGACTAGAGCGTTTCAAATGATTTACTATTCTTTCTAAATCATCTATTTCTCTAGGTAAACAATGTAATATTATATGTATTTGACTCATACTAAATCTATAACTTTACCTTCTTCTTTATAAGAACTAATAATTCTCTTTTCTATATCAATATTGTGATCTTTTCTAGGCCCATGCCATCTTTCTGTTAATCTACTTTCATCTCCCCTATCATAATAATGAATATATTTATACCTTTTACTCTTTCCATCAAAACCATAAATAAATATCTTACCAAAGTTCGAAAGTAAAAAATTTATTGATATCAAACCCGTTGTTGGCCAATATGGATTAAACTTTTCAATTTTATTTAATTCATCTTCGTGTTCTATTGGAACTAACTGTATGGTTTCACTTAAAACATCCTTGCAATCATTTGATTCACCAGACATAAATTTAAATTTAGGAGCTACAATATAAACATACTTAAAATTATTAAAAGTTACAGAACCTTCTACCTCTTCTGTTGGTTTTCTCAACCATTGTACTCCCGTATCTGCTAAAAACCACCCATCTACTTTTGTGCCTACATGCTTCTCATAACCATCTATTTTAAATCTATTAATTCTAAAAACATAATCAAATTCTTTATCTATCTTGTCTCCTAATTCAACATCTAAAACAGAAGATCCATTGCCCATCAGTAAAACTTTACTATTATTCATCTTTTACAAAGCACCATCTTTCAAAGTTATCTAAAGAATCATAGTTCTCAAAATGACCTACCTTATCTACAAAGAATTCATCTACTGCATCTCTAGCACCAGGATACTTTAATGAAAAATATTCATCAAAAATTACACATCCACCTTCTACAATATTTTCATAAAGGTTATTCAAACAATCTAAATAACTCTGATATAAATCACAATCAATATGTAAGATTTCTATACTCTTATTAAATGTTGGTAACGATTCTACAAATGTCCCACTTATCAATTCTAAATTTTTAAATTGAGATTCTATATCAAAAATACCAGCTACATCAGAAAAGTATTCTTTCTCCAAATGCCCAACTCCTATAAAATTGCTAGTTCTTTTTTTAGCTTTTTCGTAATGTTCACTAGTAATTAAACCATTTTTATACTGATATTTAAAATGTGCTGGATTATCTTTAGGATTGCTTTCTACTGCAGGAAACCCTTCAAAAGTATCAAAACCATAAAACTGAATATTTAAATTATTTTCTTTTGAATAAACCAATGAAGGTAATAATGTTTTTCCTTCAAATACCCCACATTCAACAAAACAACCTTTTCCTTTATAATTTCTAAGTTTTTCTAGAATTAAAAGATTATTGTTCTTAACACCCAATCCATAATTTAAACATTTTTTATGTAAGTTATTAAATAATTCAATAACCTCATTACTGATTTGAAATTGTTGTATATAACTCATTTTGTTTTTCTTGTTTTTCAATTGTTTTAGGATGATATAAACCCAACTCCTCAACTGGAGGAAGATGTGAATATTTCTTAGCACCCTCTATAATCTCATGCACAGATCTAACCCATCTAATTTCAGGACTATTTTTAAAAATTCGTGCTTGGTAATCTGGATAATTTATCCAACCTTTTTCTGTGATTCTCCATCCCCACTTTACACAATGTTCATCAGTAAGTCCTTCTACTGTATTTACTCGTGGGACCCAGATTAAATCTACTTCATTCATTTCTAATACTTGTTTTATCTGTGATAATAATGTCTCATGTGGATACTCATCAGCATCTAAATGAAATATATAATCACCTTCCGATGCTTTTATAACCGAATTCTTTTGAGCTGCAAAATCATTCTCAAATTTTCTCTGATACACCTTGATGACTTTCATATCATCATGTCCATATTGTTGAACCCAACTTGTTATAACCTCTTGTGTTTTCTCATCAGAGTAATCATCACAAATAACAATCTCATCTTCTTTATCTGTCTTGTGGATTAATATTTCTAATAACCTATTTAGTTCATCAGCCTCATTGTGGACTGTGATACCATAACTAATCTTCATCAGTTTCCTTTATTATTTCACTTTCTTCTTTTGGTAAAACTTCTGGACCAAAATCATATTCTGCTGCTCTTACTTGTGTAATTCCTTCTAATTTATAAGTTCTATAAGCATCAACCATTTTTCCAAATTTCCGTATTCTTTGCATATAAAATTGTCTTGCTAATCTTGGACTTGGTGGAATACTAACTCTTCTAAAAAACATATCTTCATCTTTTACAGTACTCGGTTGTTTTAAAAATAATAAAAATCTTCTTAAATCAGGAAAAGTTATTTCTGCTAAATCTAAAGCATGTAAATATCTACCTTTTTTTCCACCACCTACTGGCCATATATTCAAAGCTAAAACTATTTTTAAACCAGTTTCCCCCTTTTTAGATTTATATCTGAAAAATAAAATATCACCATTTTCAACCTGAAGTACATTTACTACTGTAGTTTTTTTTATCTTTCTTCTATGTGTACTATAATAACTCATAACTAATTCTTAATTGCAGGAATGTAAGATTTCACTACCTGTTCTGATTGAAATTTTTCTGAAATATCTTCTGTTATACCCATATCTTTACATGCTTTTAAAAATTCATACTGACCATAAACTTTTGCATTTTCTACATCCAACCTCTTATCATAATCATTATACTTCTTTCTCATAGATTTAGGTATATCTACAACTTCAGCATATCTCCACTTCCAACTTTTAACATCTCCTTCAGGATAAATTATACCTTTAGGTCCCATATTTACAACCGAAGGAAACCACACTATATTTCTCTCTTCATCTTTATACTGTAAGTCTTGAACCAACTGAGGTGCTTTTAAAATATATTCTTTAAATTCTTTTCTATCTAATGTATATCTAGAATCACTCATAAACCCACAATGAAAACACATATAGCTTTTAAAATTTTCCTGAATATCTTCAAAACATTGATGATCATCAAAACATACGGGACAATCTATTACTCGTTCCATATTAATCCTTAGTTAATTTTGGTAACTTTATTCCACTTTCTTGTGTCTTATTTAATCCTGGCAAATTTAACTTTACTTCTTCACTAAATTCAGGAAGATACTTATCTAATATACTCTCAAATCCTTTAGTCATAGCATCCAATGAAAATTTACCCCGATTAACCATAGCTTGTTTTCTAGCATTAAATCTATAATTTTTATAATTTTTTCTTACATCCTTCAAAATTTTAGAAGAGTACTGATAATTAACTGTACTCCATTGTGATCCTTCAACATAAATCTCCTCTGGAAATGCAGCTGAATTAACATCAGTAAGATCTGCTGGCAACAAAACAGATAATTTATCACTCAAAAAATCTAATGGGCCACTCCAAGAAGTTGTGATAACTGGTTTCTGTGATATTGATGCTTCCAACAATGGTCTTCCAAATCCTTCACCGTGTGTAAAAGAAATGTGTGCTTTTACTTTTCCATGATTATATAATTCATTCATTTGGTTATCAGTTAAATCTCCATGTAATAAATATACATTTGGTAAATCTCCTTTAACTGTACTTTTCATATGATTAATTTTATTAAAAAGTTCTTCTCTATCTAAAATACAAGGAGTTGCAGAACTTGTTTTCATAATTAATGCTGGTTTATTTTTTTGATTTTTAAAAGTTTCTAAAAATGTTTTAACCAACATATAACAATCTTTTCTATCCTCTCCTATATTTCCCTGTAACCAATGTCCTACAAATAGAAAACAAAAACTTTCTTCAATTTTTTTAAATTCTTCCTTTATATCTATATCTGAAGTTTGTACTTTCTTAAAAATATTAGTATCCGCTCCTTCAAATAAAACTTCTATAGGTTTTGTTGATCTTACTTCACCTACTCTTTTTTTAGTTTTTTCATCAATTTGATCATACACTACTTGCTCTAAAACTTCTTTTGAAAAAGTAGAAGGAACTATATTTAAATCCATTCTATTCAACCCTTCAATCCAAGAATGAGGACAAGCACTTGTTTCTATTCCAGCAGTTATTCCTATATTATATTTACCCATAGCAGCAAATTCATTTGGAACTACAATATGAATATGAACATCAGGTTGTCTCTCAAGGTTTGGAGTTTTTAATAATCTTTCTAAAATAGGTTTATCATTTTCATCATTTTCATTTAACGCATTCCACGGAGTACTCCCCCACCTTACAGGATAAATTCTAACATCAAATCTATCCATAGCAATTAATGAACGAACTATATCCCTCGCGTGCGCACCATATCCACTTCGTGTTACTACTGGTGCTGTTACTAATATTATTGGTTTCATATATCTATCCTTCTATACTTTATAAATACTAAATTGTTTTCTTGGTTTCCATTTATCAAACATTGTATTCATATGATCAGTAAAGTTTTGACCCATCATTTTAGCAGTCATCATAGATTCTTTACTTTTTACAAAATCTGTTCCTAACTCTCCACACCTTCTTCTTTCATCATCACCAACATCATACCATTCTTTTATTTTATAAGCAACTTCTTCCCATCTACATCTATCATCAAAAATATAAGGTGTAGGTGGTGAACCAACTAAAGCTCGAGTTCTAGGCCAAACTAGTTTTACCCATTCACCATAAGTTAAATCTATATTATCTTCCCATTTTTCATAATCATGTAAAGAATGTATCCAACTATAATCTTTATCTGTTATATGCTTTCCCTTATATTTAAATCCACACTGATCTTGTAATCCACCTGTAACATTCACAATAATAGGAGTTCCTGCCATAAGTGATTCACAAGTACCTAAACCAAATCCCTCATTAGATGCAATATTAATTGTTACATCTGCAATATTATTTAAATGATTCATTCTTTGATTATCTAATTTGTCAACTGAAAAATGATAATTATATTCTGAAGCTAAAGCGTTTATTACTGCAGGCAAATCTGTTCCATTTTCATCAACGGGTTGTGTATGTAATAAAAATGCACACTTTTCTGCTTCTTCTTTAGATAACATATCACAAAAACTTTTAAATGCTATTATAAGATCTCCAGGCATTTTTCTACGAATGTTTCTATTATTATAAAATAAAATAAAATCATAATCATTACCCTCAAGAACATGCTTTTTAAAAGTTAACATATCATTATATTCTGTATGTAGTTCATCTACAGGATAAAAATGCTCCTCATTTATACCATGAGGAACATATGTATTATCCCAATCTGTTCGGGGTTTTTTTACTGCTGCTTCTTTCACCATCGCAACTGTCTGTTTAGATATGTTCATAATTAAATCTGATGATTCATAGAAAAATTGATTATATTGTGGTGTAGGTCTATCATCCCAAATATTATAATAGAAAATAGGAATTTTAGTTCTAATCTCATGTTCCATTTGATATAACCATACCCAAAATCTTGGATCTGTATAATGTAAAATAGCATCTGGCTTTTCCATTTCCATTATTTCACGTAATAACTCTTGATTTCCATAACCATTAGTAGGATAAATTTTCAAACTAGCATCAGGTACTCCAGTTTCTTCTCGAACTGAATCATTCATATCAACTATTTTTCCATGTTCTGGATGTGTTATTGCTCCAGCAAGTTGTACCCAATCGAAATTTTCTAAAGTTCCAAGAACTATTTCTCTAGACATAGTTCCAACACCAGAAGACATTCGTAAATCATCTGATAATAATAATATCTTTTTCTTTTCTCTTTTAGGTGTTGTTTTTTTTAATTTCGGTAATTTAATTTCACTATCCATATAACCCCTTTAATGTTTATTCTTGCAATAACTGCTTACTGGTATCCTTATACCACTTATTATCCTTATATACTTGATCATTTTTAATACTATCTTCTATAATTTTTAATCTTTGATCCATCTTAACCAAAGTATCATAAATTTTAACAAGTATTCTCTCACTTACCTTACTTCCTATTTCACTCATCTACAAGTTACTCCCACTCGGTTTTAAATCCCTATGTTCCTCTATTAACTTTTTAAATTTTTTATCAGAAACATAAAGATCCATAGATCTATTTACTAGTTTTTGTAAAGTAAACTCTTTTTCAAAGCTAATAGTTTTGAATTCCTTATACAATTCTTCTAATAATTTTACTGTTGTTAATTTTAAAGCCATAATAATTCTCTATACATATATATCAATTCAATTGATAATAACAATTTTTTTATTCAACCTCTCAGCTTGTCCTAAAGTATTCATAGCTCCACTAGATTCAATATCTTTTGGTATAAAAGCTATAATACAATCACTATATTCTGCTATTTGTTTATTTCTTTTAAAATAGTTAGAAACTTTATATTTCTTACCATAATTAAATCTCTCTGAAATACAATGTTGGTTATAAGGATAATGTTCAGGTGGAAATTCTACATACTTCATATCAAACTCCAAGGCAAACTTTTTAGCATATCCATCAGCTCCATATTTCTGCCCTCCACTAATTACTTCAACATCATCTCCAAATCTCTCTTTCAATTTAAATACAAAATTCTTTATTTTAGTTTTATTTTCATATTTTCTACTTCCAACTATAGCTATTTTATTCATCTTCGTAGTCATTCCTCTTTTGCCTTTTAGGTTTAGGTTTCAAACAAAAAAACAAAATTTTCTCAAAATGTTCTAATCCTTCTAAAATTTGTTCACTTCTATTATAAATATATCTAAATCTGTAATTAGATTTTATTTTATCATTATCCTTGTCCTTAAACGATACTATATCAAACCAAGCAAACTCACTAACATTTATACTTTCAAGTGGTTTTATAATTGTTTTATATGGTAATACACCCAACTTTTCTTTTACAAATTCTTTTAATTTTTCGTGACTTACTATTTCATCATCATTAAACCAAAGATATAATTTAAAAGGATAATTTATTTTTTTATGAGTATCATTAATCTTTTCTATTATTTTACTTTCCAATTCTGTATTAATAAAACTATTTAATTTTATTCTTAAATTTACTCTTAAAAAATTCATTAGTTTTTCCTATCACACAAATCTGGTTTATCTCTAAATTCACACCACTTACAGTTTTTTGTAGTAGCTATTTTCTTATAATTATATAATTTATTATGTTGTCCATCTATAAAACATTCATCTATAAAACTTTTCAATTCAGAAGTAACTTTATTAATACTTGGCGTACCATTTGCTGGTATAAATGTTTGAACTCTTCTTTGTGGAAAATCTACTTTTTCATATAACTTTCTTTTAACAATAAAATACTCAACATCAATTTTATCTAATGGTATATCATTTTGTTTACTATAAAATTGTTTATACAATAGTAACTGATTAGTTTTATTTTTATCAGCTTTCATCCACTTATTCCAACCCATAGTTGAAGTTTTAATATCTATAATTTTATATCTATCTCTAACTAAATCTTTTATTAATACATCAATATATCCAATAAATTTAATTTTATTTGGCAATTCGTATTCAATTGGAACTTCAATACCAACTAACTCATAACCATTTTTACTAAAATACATCCCTCTTTTTTTCTTAAACCATTCTAGTATAATCAACCCATGTTGATAAAACTCATTCATCTCTTCTTTTGTACAAAATTCAACACCACCATTTTCTTTAATGATTTTCAAAAAGTTATTTTTCATTATATCTAATAACATATTATCCAACGATAACTCATCAGCTGTTTTTATAGTATCAGTATACATTGTTGTAAGATATGTTTGTAAAACTTCATGCATACTTGTGCCAAATAGAGTATGTATATTATCAGTAAATTGACGATATCCATCTATATAATTTAATTTCCAACGAAATGGACATTGTGCCCACATCGAAAATTGACTATAACTTATTGTTTTTGCTTTTTCCATGAATTTTATAATTCGGTATTTCTTCAGAATACTCTTTAAATTTATTTTTTATTTTTAAAAGCTTTTCTCTATAGTAATTTTGAATCCATCCATCATTATGTGCACTCTCTGCTTCTATCTTCCATTTAGTTATATTCCAAGACAGATTGTCTAAATCTTCCATAATAATCTCCTACACTAAATTTAACTTTTCAACTTCTACAGAATCTGCTCCATATTTTAGTAATATTTCTCTTAACTCAATCTTACCACCCTCTGACATCATATAAGTATCTACATAAGATTTAGCTTCTAAAAGACTTATCTGATAATCTCTACTAACTATTTCTAAAACCCATTGTGGATATTCCATTTGTTTTCTCCTCTTTATATATTTAAGCCAAACTTTACTTTTTGGTAAAATATTAGTATAAAGTTTGTACAAATCTTTTGGTTGCAAGTTATACTTTTGCAACTCATTTACCAATTCTATCCATTCCTTCTTCATAGATAAAAATCTATGAGTCATGTAATTAGACCAAGACTTCTTATCTTCATCCGATATCTCTTCCCAATAATTAGGATTCTGAACCGCTGTTACTTGACTTATGTGATCGAACAGGCTTTTTCTTTTTAGTACGGAAGATCGCTTCCCACCTTTTACCCCACTCATCTATAGATATACCTCTTCTAATTTTATCACCTTTACCAGCTTCAGATCTTTTAGTAAGTACTGATTTCTTTTCTTTATTTTTCTCACTCATAAATCCGATCTAAATAACGAATCTTCCTTTGGTTTTTCTTCTTCTATACCACTACCTTCTAAAAATCCCTCTGCAACAGCACCACAATTACCACAACTATATACCTGAACTGGAATCATAGCTTCTTGTCCTGTAGGTGAAAGTATGGCGGATAATCTTTTTAATACGAATGATGTAATAAATAAATAATTACTACATTTACTACATTTAATAGTTTCTGCTTCTTTTAAATCAACCGTACTCTGTGCTTTTGGTAACGGTTTACGTGCCTTCATATTCATTTTATAACTCCTAATAATTCTATTATCATCGCCATAGCATTTATTTCTTTATCTATAACTTGACCATCTGATAGTTCATACTTTGCAATAACTAAGATACATTCTGCTATATGACCTTTACCATAAGTATCAACTTCATCATAAAGTAATCTAAATAAATCTGCGAAATCCCTCACCTGATTATCAGCTAGAAGTTGCCTAATATTTTTAAATGCATTCTTTTTATCTTCTATTTTTAATATTTCCAATAACTTCAGTTTATAATCATTTTGAATGATACTAATCGTATCTAATTTTAATTGTAAATCAACCACATTTCTTTGAGCTGAATTAATTGTTCTACGAATATCAGGATAGTTAGAATCTATTAATATTTTTAAATCTTGCAATTCATAACTAATTTCTTCCTCTTCCAAAATTTCATTTAATCTTTGAGCTACCTCTGTTTTAGATGGTGGTATTATTTCGAATAACTGACACCTACTTTGAATTGGATCAATAATTCTCTCGACGAAATTACAAGTTAGAATAAACCTACAATGTCTACTAAAGGTTTCCATTAAATTCCGCAATGCCGCTTGTGCATTAGGAGTTATATAATCACATTCATCGAGAATAATTATTTTAAAATCTTTAAAACCAATAGTTGAAGCAAAGTTCTTAACTTTAGTTCTAACTGTATCTACATTATTTTCATCTGATGCGTTAATATATAAATGATCACATTCTATATTATTAATAAGTAATTTAGCGAGAGTGGTCTTACCTGTACCAGCCTTACCGTACAGTAAAAGATGAGGTAAGTCGCCACTCTCTAAGTAAACCCTGACCTTACTTTTGAGATGATCATTCCCAATATAAGTATCAAGTGTGGTAGGCCGATACTTTTCTACCCATAAACTATTATTCATCAAAAATCCCTTTTGTAACTTCAACCTTTGTAATTTCTGCTTTATAATTTGTATCCTTTGGATACGGAAATAATTTATGCTTTATGTTACTCATAAATAGTTTCTTTTCTTTCTTACTTCCAAGAAAATATATATACCTATGTTTTTCTGCTTCTTTCTTTAACCAAAAAGTATGACCTATCTTCTTTTTAAGATGTTCAACATTACTACTTCCCCATCTACCATAAACATTTCTAGAGTGCATCCACTCATCTTCTTCATTTAATTTTAAAGAAAAGGTTGGCGCCATTTGAAATGCTCCACTTCCTTGATATAACCAATTAGTAGCTTGATAAACAAATCCAGAATGATTTTGATCTGGATCTGCATAAGAAACTAATACTTTTATTTTAGGTGCGTGTTTCTTTAACCATTTAAACGATTGAGATATAACATACGATTCAATATTTTTTCCATATCCTTCTTTTATACACAATCTAGTCAACTCTAAAATATTTTTATTTCCTATGAGATCATCTTTAAAAATAGATCCTACTACTCTTCTACCTTTTGGAAAACCATAAGTTATTGTACCTATCAATTCTTCTTCAGTGTCATCAAAGAATTTGTGCTCTTTATTTGTTTTATAAAAAACACCCAAAGAATATCTACAAGCAGATAATTTACCACTATAATGATATTTCTCTACTAATCTACTAGCTAATAGCTTTGGAATTTTTTCTATCCAAACACGAGAAGCTTCAACATACTTCTCTTCTTTTTCCATTAATCGGCTTTTGAATCTGATACTAAGTAATAAGTAACATTATAGTCATCCACCTGAAAATTAATCCTGCCTAAACCTTGAGAACTAACTTCTAGTGTTGCTGACTCACATTCCTTATTTGCTACTAGTACATCTTTAAAAAGATTAGCGTTAAAAGATATGTTATCCATATTCTCATATGTTTCAGTTTCCACAGGAATTGTAACACGATTAGTATTAATTGTAGCATAACCTATAACAATTTTAACACTATCTTTATCAGTAATAACTGTAAATGTATCCGTTTCTACCAATGCACTTTTTCCCGCAATAAATTTTTTAATAAAAGTTGAATCAACTTTCAACTTCAATTCAAATTTAGGAACATTTTTTAATTGTGGTGGTTTATTGATAACTGATAAATCAGACAGCATATAATTTACTGACGCATCAGCATCACTAATTTTTAAAGCTACTGCTTTATCTCCGCTAGATACTAACTCCAACATAATATCATCACTTAATACACCAAGTAACTTAACCAACTGTTCTGTATCATAAACTCCTATCTCAGATTCCTTGAAACTCCAATTTTTCATTACCAACTCTCCAAGAAGAGACTTATCTCCAGACATAAATCTAGTACTCAAAGTATTTTCTTTGGTTGCTAATGCAACTGAATTTACATTTCCGCTAAGGTGATACTTTTCAACAAAACGATTTAACTTAACTTTATTCATTATAACTTTCTCCTATAACTATAACCATTAATAACTATTGTTTAATTGACTCAAAATCAAAACTTTTTTTAGCTTTCCTATTCAAAAAATAAACATAAATATATTTCTGTTTAGTATGTTTCCAATATATATTTGGATCTTTAGCATCATACCTTTTCCTAATTTCCCTACTATATGGTTTGATTGGTTGATTTAAAGATCTTGCGTGGTATTCTTCCCCATCAACAATTAATGTCCTTCCAGGAGCTGTTTTACCACAATATTCAAAATTAGTTGCTTTATAAATTACTCCCGTATGCCCATATTCCGCATCAGCAAAAGAAACAACTACTTTATAATTTGTTAACTTTTTCAATAATTTAAATGTTTGCCCTATAAAATAACTTTCTGTATTTGTTGGCGTATCATCTATACAAACCAACCTTCTTAACTCTATACATTTAGATGGATCTGGTGGATAATATTTCTTAGCAGTATTTGGCATTGAAGGTATTGCGTACATCATAGCACCTATCATTTTAGGTAATCCAAAACTACCTTCTTTAAATAATCCAAAACAAATAAGATGTTGGATTCCATTTACATTATGAGAATAATGATGTTTCTCAATAAAGTTCTTAACTGATTTTCTCGGAACCTCTTCCACTGTAAAATCCTTTACACTCAAAAGAATTTCTCCATAGATTTTTCTTTATCTACAATATCATCCCAATTCAATGCTCCATAAAACATATCAAGTTTCTTTTTCAATGCAGTGTTAAATATTTTATCATAATTTATATACTGTTTTATAAAATCTATAATTTCTGGAGGATCTTCATGTCCCCTATAAGCAACTACATCTAGTCCAAGAGGATTCTGTTTTAGATATACCCACTTGATTTTATCTCCCGCTGAAATAAATTGATACTTTTTCTGTTTCTTATAGTATCTAATTAAATCATTATAAAAAATAGCAGCCTTAACATGAACAGGAGTTCCCTTATTATATTGTGTTAAGATGGAAGTATAGTCTCCTTTTTTAATAAATTTCTTAATATTCTTTACTCCCGTTGGCATTGATATTTGATTATAATCAGCGGCTTTCATTTTATTTTTAAATGCAATAATCTTTTCATCAATTTTTTCTTTTGGTACTTCCATTAAAATATCATCTAATATCATTCCTAAAAACTTCCTCATAGCTATCGGAAAATTAGATCTAACTGTATCTATTCCTTTCACTAACATCTTATTAACTTTAACACCATTATCATTAATAATTTTCATACCGTATCTTTTTTTAGTAATAAACAATCCTGATTTAGCAATCACTTCTTGCTTAATCTCAAAGCAATGATTATCTATATTACAAAACTTTTTAGCAAAATAATTATAAGATCCATTTAAATAACTCTGAACTTCTGATGCTATTTCTAAAATTCTCTGAGTCATCATTACATCACTTAACTTTTCATTTGGAAATCTTTTTTTAACTATTGGAATAGCAGAATAAAAAACCGAATCAGTATCAATATAAATACAATAATCTTCTTCATCTTCTAATTGTTTATTATAAAAATTATTTGCTATAGTTCTGGTAAATTTAATTAATGATTGACCAGTCAAAGTAGTAGCCTCAGCGTTATCTACATCATAAAATCTAAATACTGGCAACCCTAATACTCCATACATAGAATTTAATAGAATTTTTTGTAGATGTTGTCTACGATTAAAATAACCATACTTATCATCATCTCCTTCTTCAGCAAATTTCTTAGCTAACTTTCTATATTCTACCCTCTCATCAAACCATTTTGTCAATAAAGAAGGTATCAAACCTACTTTATCCGTTCTATATAAAACTCCATTAGATGATATAGAAGAGTTTGCTTTATTCAAAAAATCTTTTAATTCTGTTTCAGTAAACTTCCCAATTTCTTTTCCTTTACTCTCTACAGTATAAGTTTTTTTATTCCCTTTAATAAATTCTTTTGCATTCCAACCAATAACCTTACCAACCTTAGTTTCTGGAGATATATTTAAAGAACGAATAGCGGATGGATACATAGATGTAATATCTAAATCATATACCCACTTATGTTTACCCTTTTGTGGTTCTTGAACATAAGCTCCTGCAAACTTATCATCCTTACCAAATAACTTTTTACCTTTAGGATTTTTATTAGGTGCTACGATATTAAGTTTTCTCAAATAAGTAAGAATAGCACCTTCTAAATATCTTGAAGACATAAATACATCTCCATATGGACAATGACCCATATGACATATACCACGAGCAATATCAATATGATCTAATTTTTTATCTAATTTATCTATTAACTTAACATCCTGTAAGTTATATTCTACAAATCTATTGATATCATTATCATATAAATCATTCAATGTTCCTTCGTAACTAATTTTCTTTTCACCTACTTCATACTCAGCAATATCATCCAATCTATAAGAAGACCGTTGACTAAAAGTAAAAGTTTTATACAAGTGAAGATAATCTAAAACAGACACTCCTGCGATTTCATATCCCCTCTTAAAGTTACTCCATCTAACAACTTGAATAGGTGATAATAACTCTGCTATATTTTTTCCAATTGTATTAACAGTTCTATTAAACAAATACGGAATATCAAAATTATCAATATTCCATCCACTTAGTATTGTAGGTTTTATTTCAATGTACTTTACAAAAAAACGATTTAATAAATCATACTCTGAATTAAAAACTTCTATAGTTTCATTACCATTTGTAGAATTTGTAATTCTATTTCTCTCATCTAATACATAGCAATAGTACTCATCCATAATTTGATCATAAAACGCTATCGAAGTTATTTTATTTTCAGCTTTTTCTATAGAAGGAAACCCATCAGTAACTTCAACTTCTATATCAAAATAAAATCTTTTATGACCATCAGATACTTCATCCGAATCTGAATACAAGTCTACTAATGTTCTAATTTCAGGATTTACATCACTTTCAAATAAACCAGGATGTTCATCATCCCATCTATATATTTTTTTTAATTTATCCCCATATAAAGAAACATACTGACCATAAGAATCTTTAACATAAGCATATTTCTTATATGGTAGTTTTCTATAACCTATCTTATCATCCCATAAATGTACTTTTTTTCCAAATGGATCCCAAAATATATTTTGATACATTAAAAAATAGAACCAGTATTTGCCGTATCTATTTGTCCTGTAGAATAAAATTCGTGATACATCCTACTATGATATTTTTTCATCACATTAACTATTCTAGTAATATGCTGAGTATTAGAACTTGTCATTTCACGAATAAGAATATACAAAGCCTTCTTATTAAAATTTTCTATATTTTTCCTTCTACGAAAGATTTCCAATACTGCATCAGCTACGTGAATATCCTTCTGCCTTCTAAATATATTTGTAAGATTGTTTTCCCAATATTCTAACATTTGTTCTATGAACTCTTCTTCAAAAAGTGGATCAGGGTTAACAGATTTTTTAGGTTTTTTATGCTCTAACACATCAATAGTATCCTGAGACTTCATTTTCTTATAGTTATTATTATTATGAAGAATTAAATAATTCTTTGCCACAATACTAAAATAGGAAAACGCTTTTCCCTTTCCTGGAACAAACTTATGCATATTCATAACAAGAAATGAAACTACTTCATGTTTTACATCTACACTTGATACATCAAAATAATAAAATTTAAATGTGTGTATTATATTTTCTGCTAATTTATCAAAAGGATAAGCAATATAATCATTATATATTTTATTTCTAAGTGATAGGTCAGAACAATTATTATATCTAATAATAGCTCTTTCTGTAGTATTAGTAAAATAATTTTTACTTTTCTTTTTTCTTTTTCTCTTTGCTATTTTAGCTGGCATCTACTTCTTCTCCTCTTAACTCATTTAATTCACTTATTATATCCTTTATTTGCTCAAATATAGTTCCAATCTCATCATCTGCTTCAAAATGACCAGTAGCATCTACTTCCTTTAAATCGGTTTGAACTTTTTCTATTCGTTGAGTAAAAGTTTCTACCCAATCTTCTAACATTTCTGTTTTTTTATTTAAGTTCCAAATCACATATCCTTCAATAAGAATAAGTAATCCTAGTACTATTTCTACTACCATTATTTATCTCCAAACAATTCATCAAACAAATCTTTATGTTTTTTATTTAAAACATCATCTTCTTTATTATCTTTTACATCAACTGCTTCTTTAATATTCTTAACTCTTTCCTTAACTTCTACTTTCTCTTCATTTTCTCCATGTTTCCACTCATCATATTCAATGTGAGTCGCCATGCTATCAGCTTGATGTAAAATATAAGCTATGTTAGATTTTAATCCCCAATCAGGATTCCAACTTATATAATAAGATTTATTTGCTTCTTCATATAAACCATCAGTCAATCTTAAACCAATATATTCATTCTCACTCATCTTAATACCAAACTGATTAAGTAAAAATATTGCTCTATCAGTAACCGTCATATATTGTAATTCACCATTATGTGTGAATATCTCACCTCGATTTTTTCTATGCCACTCTGAATCTTGTGGAACATAATAATCTTTATCCATATCACCAACTTTACCTAAGTCGTGATGCATAGCTGCAAAGATTAATTCTTCATCTGTAAAGTTAATAGTAGCTCCATTATCTACCCATACCTTTTTCAATTGTACTGCACAATCTATTACGTGAAGTACATGTTCTACATAACCACCAACGTGTGCATTGTGGTAATGTTCTTTACCACTTGCTGGCGCCATACACATTCTATCTTCAAAGTACTGATACATATTAAGAAGTTTTTCCCTTCTATTATCAGGATAATCTTCTGGAAATGTATCTTTGATTAAATTTATAAGTTTAACCCAATTCTCATGGATTTGTTCTGGTGTTAATAGTTTCATTTTATAACCTCATATCTACTTTTTGTTAATTTAATTGTAGGTTCTGTACGCAACCTATTTCTGTAAGCACTAAAAGATATTCTAACTCCCCAACCCATATATTCTAATATATCTTTCTTACTTACTGATTTCTTTTTATGAATAAAATCTACTATTTTATTATATGATTGGCTCTTATCACCTATCATTTTAAATTCATTTGGTTCTAAAAAGTTCCATGTATCAAACCAAGATGGAATTCTCTTTTCCCACTTAAAGTCGTTAATTTCTTTCTTCAAATATATAACTGCCACATCTCTAACAAAATCACTATTTAATACTTGTTCTATTTTTTCTAAAAAATCCTTGCTATCTTTATATAACAATGGATAGTCTTTTCCAACCATTTCTGGATAACATAGTTTATTAGGTAAAACATAAGGAACACCCATACTTAAAGAATCAGTTGTTGATATTGACCAAGCTGAATATTTCTGAAAACAACCTACACCTACTTTCATAGATTTTAAAAACTTTAGATACTCATCTCTACTATGTATCTTAACTCTTTTAGCATAAGGTTTATCTATATCTGCTAAAGTGGTATAAACTGTAAAGTCTTGTCTTTTTTCCCATAACAAATCCATCTGGTTAATAAACCATCTAAACCCTGTATACTCATTATCTCTGTGATTAAAGATAATATTATTACCTGTAGGTGTTGACTTCATATCTACTTTATCAATTCCTAAATAGTGTGGTTGAATTATATCTTCTAATCTACGAACTATTCTGGAGTGATATGTTCCTGCAACTTTATCTAAAACTAAATCCTTTAACCACTCTGAATTTACTCCGCATTCTTCCATTTCTAACATACCAGCAATATTATGCATTAACATAGTTTTATTATATGCAGTATTTTCTGGTACTTCAAACCAATGACTATATCCAACTATTTTTGGTGAAATATTAGTCTCATTATTAAACATATTTGATAACTGTAATGTATGTTCTGGCAAATGAGAATATAATACGTCATAATCTGTTTCTTTCCACCTCAATACTTTTTTAATTTCTTCAAAATTAAAGTGTGCTCTCATAGAATTTGGATAAGATGGTAAGTTAATAGGAATTTGAGTTGTATTTTCAAACATCAAACTCTTAATATCCATAGGTGATAAAATAGTCCAATGAATATCATCTCTTATCTTATTTAATTCTTTTATAACATTATGTAAAACAACTACATAAGAATCTTTTTCCAGATCCCTCATATAAGTTATGTTAGGATATACAAGAATTTTATACTCATATTCCTTATCATTATCAACTTCAGGTAACCATTTATATATGTTCAAATACAACCCTCTTTTTTCGCATACCATAACGGT